>Ga0265295_1004036_pt1 | contig 20270 bp, 22 predicted proteins | sample Munlansysbiofilm_FD_192503 | JGI IMG/M metagenome (GOLD analysis project Ga0265295, IMG submission 192503) | Leachate microbial communities from a municipal landfill in Southern Ontario, Canada - Methane capture system biofilm | ecosystem: Engineered > Solid waste > Landfill > Unclassified ... | reverse complement strand
GGCGTACTGGTGGCCGTGCCACCGCAATACACGTCCCAATCCTGCCCGGAGTGCGGCCTGGTCGATGCCGGCAACCGGTACAAGACCAAATTCAGATGCCTTGGCTGCGGACACACGGCGGACGCCGATGTCAACGCGGCCATCAATATTCTCGCGGCGGGGCACGCCGTGTTAGCCTGTGGAGCGGTAAAGGCTCAAGCGACCGCAGCGAAGCAGGAACCGCTCCATGCTGCTTAATGCACATGGAATCCTCGGCGTTCAGGCCGGGGTGGATGTCAAGCGCACCAGCTCCACCGCCTCGGTGAAGGAGTGGGACAGCGCCAGGACCATGCCCATGTGCATGGTTTCGCCGCCCAAGGCCAACACGGCGGCCCAGCGCCAGTCCACGCTGCGTTCTTTCAGGAGAGGGTCAAAAGGCCTGCCGCCGCACCCTCGATCATGGTCGCCGTGCCGCAGGGCACGGCGCTGAAACCGCCGATGTCGATGAGGATGCGGTGTCCGCCGGCGATGAGCCCGGATGCGATGCCGACCACGGGGCCGCCGAAGAGGCCGCCCGTGATCACGGCCATGGCCCGCAGGTTGGCCACGGATTGGGAGACGAGATTGCCTCCGTAGGTGCCCAGGATGCCCGCCGCTCCGAAGAAGAGCACTTGGAGCAGGACCGAACGCCAGGACGGCCCCTGGCGCAGGCGCATCTTGTGGATGGGAGTGATGGTCAGGAGCAGGAAGGCTCCGGCCACGATGAGCCCCAGGCGCTCGGCCAGGGCCAGGATCAGGGCGTCGGAATTCATGGCTGTTCTCTAGGCAAGGCCGAGCTGGTCGCGAAAGGCGCGCACCCGGGCCTTGCTCACGGTGATTTCTGTGGCCGCCCGGTCGCGCATGGTCAGGAGGTATTTGCCGTTGAACCACGGCGCGAAGTCCCGGACCTGAGCCAGATTGACCAGGTCGCTTCGGTTGGCCCGGAAAAAGGACAGGGCGGCGAGCTTGTCCTCCAGGCGGTCCAGCGTGCCCGGGCCGTGGTGGACATAGCTGGCATCGCGCGTGTGCACGAGCATCCGGCGTTCTTCGGTCCGGATGAGGACGACGTCGGAGTGGCCGAGCAGCAGCACCCGCCCGCCGTGTGCCACGGAGATGCGCACCAGGGACGGGCCAATGCCCATGCCGCGCAAAAGTTCTTCCAGTCGTGGCTGCACGCAGCCCCCGTCCTGACGCAGCAGGCAGCGCAGGCGGCCCAGGCATTTGGCCAGGCGTTCGCGCGAGACGGGCTTGAGCAGATAATCCACCGCGTTCTCCTCGAAGGCGCGGATGGCGTATTGGTCGTAGGCCGTTGCGAAGACGAAGCGCGGCGGGTCGGGGAACCTGAGCGCCCGCTCCAGGACATGAAAACCGCCAGCTCCGGGCATCTGGATGTCCTGGAATACGACCTCGGGCTTGAGCCGCAGGATCTCCTCCATGGCCTGCGAGGCGGACATGGCCGTGCCCGCGACCTGCACATCCTCGAAACCGGACAGCAGATAGGACAGCTCGTCCAGGGCGGGGAGTTCGTCATCGACCAGCAGGCAGCGGATAGGAGTGTTCATGGCGTTCTCACGCTTCTGGGGCGCTTGCGGCGCGATCATCCGTACAAAAGAAAACCCTCGCATCGGGTGAGGGCCGGTGGAGGCAAGCTCCTAGCGCGCGTTCACCACCCTCTGAAAGGCCTGGTGGCGTTCCGAGTACGGCGGGAAGCCGAAAAAGGCCGATCCGGAGACGAGCACATCCGCTCCGAGGTCGAAAAGCTCCCTGGCATTGTCCAGGGTCACGCCGCCGTCGACCTGGATCAGGGTGGAGAGGCCGCGCGAGCGGATCATGCCGGACAGGGTCGCGATCTTGTCCTTGCAGAACGGGATGAAGGATTGGCCGCCAAAACCAGGGTTGACGCTCATGACGAGCACCATGTCCAGCTGAGGCAGCAGGTATTCGACGACGTTGAGCGGAGTGGCCGGGTTGAGCGACAGCCCGACCTGCATGCCCGCCTCGCGGATGGCGCTCAGCGTGCGCTCCAGGTGTAGCGTGCTTTCGGCATGGACGCACAGCAGGTCCGCGCCCGCGGCCGCGAATTCCGCGATGTAGCGCTCGGGGCGTTCGATCATCAGGTGCACGTCGAAGAACAGCCTGGACGTCTTGCGCAGCTTGCCGATGATGGGCGGGCCGAAGGTGATGTTGGGCACGAAGGCGCCGTCCATGACGTCCCAGTGCACCCATTTGAGCCCGGCTTCCTCGAGCGCCGCCAATTCGGCGCGCAGGGCGCCGAAGTCCGAGGACAAAAGGGAAGGGGAGAGGATGAGATTGCGCATCATTCCTCCCGGTCGCCCATCTTGAAGTCGACCTGGATCTTGTACAGCTTGGTGGCCGGCAGATTGAGGATGGAGATGCCGGTCTTGCGGGTGATCCCGGCCAGGGTTTCCTGTACCTCTTCCCAGGAGGGGCCGATGAAGGTGAACCAGATGTTCTGACGGTGCTGGCGCAGGTAGTTGTGGGTCACGCCGGGGAGCTTGTTCACTTCGGCGATGAATTCGTCGAGCTTGTCCTCGGGCACGGCTGCCGAGCACAGGGTGGAGTGCCAGCCCAGCTTCTTGGACTGAAAATTGGCCCCGATGCGGCGGATCACGCCTTTTTCGGTCAGGGCGCGCACCCGGGCCAGGGTCTCGGCCTCGGTCAGGCCGACCTGGCGACCGATATTTTCGTAGGGGCGGGATTCCAGTGGAAAGCCCGTCTGAATGATGTCCAGTATCTTCTTGTCGAAATCGTCCATGTGAACCTCATTTCCTGTGCAGGCCGTCACGCCCGTGTTCCAATCCCTTGTACGGGTCCAGGGGCTCGCCCCTGGCGGGGCGCGGGGCGGCGCCCCGCATCTCCTCCTACTTCATCCGCTCCAGAAGCTTGGGCACGTACGTGCACAGCGGCTCCTCGCCCATGTAGTTGTGGTCCATGGAGTGGGCGCGGGCCCGGCAGCCGCCGCAGACCTTGTGGTATTCGCAGACGCCGCACTTGCCTTCGTACTGCTTCTGGTCGCGGAACTGGAGGAACTGTTTCGAGGTCCGCCAGATCTCCGGGAAAGGCGTGGTACGGACGTTGCCGCAGTCGAGCTCCAGGTAGCCGCAGGGCTGGACCTGGCCGACGTGGGAGATGAAGCAGAAGCCCGTGCCGCCCAGGCATCCGCGGGTCATGGCGTCGAGGCCGAAGTTTTCGGGCGTCACGGGTATGCCCTCCTCTTTGGCCCGCTGGCGCATGATGCGGTAGTAGTGCGGCGCGCAGGTGGCCTTGAGGTGCATCTTGGTGGTCTTGCGGAAATCGTAGAACCAGTTCAGCACGTCCTCGTATTCCTGGCCGGTGATGACCTCGGCCCCGAGCTGGGCCGCCCGGCCCGTTGGGACGAGCAGGAAGATGTGCCAGGCCGCGGCCCCGATGCGTTCGCACAGGTCGAAGATCTGCTTGAAGCTGCCCAGGTTGGCGCGGGTCACGGTGGTGTTGATCTGGAATTCTATCCCTGCGCCCTTCAGATACTCTATGCCGCGCATGGAGGCGTCGAAGGCGCCGGCAACGCCGCGAAACTCGTCGTGGCTTTCCGCGTCGGGGCCGTCGATGGAGATGGAGCAGCGCTGCACCCCGGCCTCGCGCATCTTCTGCGCGGTCTCGGGGGTGATGAGGGTGCCGTTGGGCGACATGACGCAACGCAGACCCTTGTCCGTGGCGTAGCGGATCAGCTCGTAGACGTCGGCGCGCATCATGGGGTCGCCGCCGGTGAAGATGATGATGGGGTTGCCGACCTGGGGGAAGGTGTCGATCAGGGCCTTGGCCTCGGCCGTGTCCAGCTCCCCTTCGTAGGGTTCCAGGTGCGCCTCGGCCCGGCAGTGCTTGCAGGCCAGGTTGCAGGAGCGGGTCACTTCCCAGGCGATGAGCTTGCAGGCCGGGGTGCCGTCGGGCAGCGTGCTGATCATGCCGCCGGGGTGCCCGCCGGGCCTCGCCCCCGGATGTCCGGTTTTGGGTCCGTCCAGCCCGGGGCCGGCTGTGCCGTGATGGGGATGGTTGTGCATTATACGTGTCCCGCCTTGAGCAGGTCTTGGGTGAAGTAGGAGAGGATGAGGTCCGCGCCCGCGCGCTTGAAGGCGATGAGGCTCTCCAGCGCCACGGCCGTCTCGTCGATCCAGCCGAGCTGTCCGGCGGCCTTGATTTGGCTGTACTCGCCGCTGACCTGATAGGCGGCCACGGGAAGGTCGAAGTTGTCGCGCACCAGACGGATGATGTCCAGGTACGGAAGTCCCGGCTTGACCATGAGGATGTCCGCGCCCTCCTCCACGTCGGCGGCCGCTTCGCGCAGGCCCTCGCGCCAGTTGGCTGGGTCCATCTGGTAGGTCTTGCGGTCGCCGAACTTGGGCGCGCTTTCCGCCGCGTCGCGGAAGGGGCCGTAGAAGGCCGAGGAGTATTTGACCGCGTAGGACATGATGGGCGTGTTCACGAACCCTTCTTCGTCCAGAGCCTGACGGATGGCGGCCACGCGACCGTCCATCATGTCCGAGGGAGCCACGATGTCCGCTCCGGCCTTGGCCTGGGCCACGGCAGCGCGGGCCAGGAGGTCCAGGGTCGGATCGTTTCGGACTTCCCCTTCGGGTGAGACCAGCCCGCAGTGCCCGTGCGAGGTGTACTCGCACAGGCAGGTGTCGGCGACCACGACCAGTTCCGGCCAGCGGTCCTTGATGCGGCGGATGGCTTCCTGCACGATGCCGTTTTCGGCATAGGCCTGGGAGCCGGCCGGATCTTTCTCAACGGGAATACCGAACAGGATCAGGCTTTTGAGGCCCGCGTCCACGGCCCCGCCCACCTCGTCCATGAGCCGGTTCAGGCCCAGCTGGGATTGGCCCGGCATGGAAGCAATGGGCTTGCGGAAGTCCGGATCCGACTCGACCACGAAGTAGGGCTGGATAAGGTCGTCACGGGAAAGCCTGCTTTCGCGGACCAGATCGCGCATGGCCCTGGAAGAACGCAGCCTGCGGCCGCGATGGAATGTGTTCACGTCCGTCCTCCTAGAGCTTTTCGCCGCTGATTTCCTCGTCCGTCAGGTAACAGGCCGGATCGTGGGCCCAGAAGTCGTCGTAGAACGCTTCGGCGCGGGCGCGGAAGTTGCCGCCGCAGATGTTCAGGAAGCGGCAGGTGGCGCAGCGGCCCTTCACGTGCGGGCGCTTGTCCTTGAGCATGTGCAGGAGCTCGATGTTCTCGTCCGTCCAGATTTCGGAGAAGGGGCGCTCCAGCACGTTGCCGAAGGTGTGGTGACGCATGAACTGGTCCGCGTGCACGGCGCCGTCCCAGGAGATGCAGCCGATGCCGCGGCCCGAGGAATTGCCCTCGTTCATCTTCAGGAGTTCCAGCACCTCGGCCGCCCGCTTGGGGTCTTCCTTCAGCATGCGGAAATAGACGTAGGGGCCGTCGGCGTGGTTGTCCACGGTCAGCACTTCCTTGGGCTTGCCCCGGTCGTGCAGGTCCCGGGTGCGGTCCATGATCAGGTCGACCACGGCGCGGGTCTCGGCGTGGTCCAGATCTTCCTTGATCAGCTCCGAACCGCGGCCGGAATAGACCAGGTGGTAGAAACAGATGCGCGGCACTTCCAGGGATTCGATGAGATTGAAGAGGTGCGGGATCTCCGAGGCGTTGCGCTTGTTGATGGTGAACCTGAGACCCACCTTGAGGCCTTCGGCCTGGCAGTTTTCCACGCCTTTCAATGCCTGCTTGTAGGCGCCGGTCACGCCGCGGAACTTGTCGTGCACGGCCTCGGCGCCGTCCAGGGAGATGCCCACGTAGGACAGGCCGACTTCCTTGAGCTCTCTGGCCTTGGCCTTGGTGATCAGGGTGCCGTTGGTGGAGATGACCGCGCGCATGCCCTTGGACGTGGCGTACTTGGCCAGTTCGACCAGATCCTCGCGCACCAGGGGCTCGCCGCCGGAAAAGAGCATGACCGGCGCGCCGAATTGGGCGAGGTCGTCGATCATGACCTTGGCCTGATCCGTGGAGATGGGATCCTTGTGGTTGCTCGGCTCCACGGCGTGGGCGTAGCAGTGCACGCATTTCAAATTGCAGCGCTGGGTCATGTTCCAGACCACAACGGGTTTCTTGTCCTTGGCGAACTGCAGCAGGTGGGAGGGAAGTTGGGCGGAATTGCGTCCGTAGCGAAGGGCGTCGGAAGGTTCCACCGTGCCGCAGTATAATTTTGAAATACCGATCATGGTTGCCTCATGTGAACGCTGGGGTTCGTCGGGGTGATGCGGGCCTTGTCGGGCTGTGGGCGTCGCAAGGCCCGTTGAAAACGGGAAAGCCGAAGGCTTGTCCTAATGGTTGCCATTGTCAAGTCAAGGGTTGAAAATGCCTACTGCAGGGTATGGGTGGGAGGTTCGGCGTCCAGAAGCGAGGTCGTCTTGTCCTTGGAGTCCCTGGTCCGGGCCGTGGATTCTCCCTGCCGCCTGTCCCTGACTCCGCGCGGTTCGCGCTCCTCGCGCCTGTTCAAGGCCAGACGCCACAACGCTTTGAAACCGCGCATCAGGCCCCTCCGGTCAAGAGGGTCAGCACGATGGCCACGGTCATGGCCAGAAGCATGGGCAGCACGAGGACGGCCAGCACCTGTTTGCTCGTTGCTCCGTGCACGTGCCGAAGGCCCAGGAATTTGTACACGACAACACCGATCATGGCCAAGGGCAGGCCGATATAGGGGACGATCATGAGCAGCATGGGGGCCGCGCTGTAGGCTTCGGCCCGGAAGGTGCCTTCGAAGCCCTTGGTGTCCGCCTTGAAGAGCCGCAGGAAGAAGTGGTTGATGGCGGTGTCGAGGAACAGGAAGAGGCAGACTTCAAGGGGGTACAGCACAAGCACCAGCGCCGCCTGGAGAGAGCGGCCCAGATCTTCCGTGAGCATGCTGGGCGGGATGATCCCGAGGAGCTGCCACACGGCCTGGGACAAGGCCACGGCCTCGATGATGATCAGGAAAAAGAGCAGGGGCTTGAGGATGCCGCAGCCCACGGGCATGGCCGAGAAGAATGCCTTGGGCCTGGCGAGCACGTCCAGAAAGGTCTGGGCAAAGGCCCGGGGATAGCCGGAATCGACCTTTTCCCAGAGCGGCAGGGACGGTTCCGGGTGGTGTTCGGCGTAGGAATCTTCGTCGTCCTCCTCTTTCAGGGCGGCCAGTTCGCTCCACAGATCCTCGTCCTGCGACGGTGCGGGCGGCTGGGCTTGGTCGTGCCTCGGCGGCTCGGGCCGGGCCTGGTCCTCCGGCTGGTTCGAGGCGTCCTGATCCGCAGGCGCGGCCGGTGCGCTGTCAAGGGTGGGCTCGGAAGGCTGCTCGCCCGCGTCGGACGGGGTGATCTCGCGGAATTTGAAGCGATGCCGGCATTTCGGACACGTGGCCATGACCGCTTTGGGAGGCAGTTTTTCTTCGTTGACAGTGCGCCCGAAACCGCACTGGGGGCAGGTGATGTTCATGGTGAATGCGTACTCCTCTTGCGAGAAGGCTGATACCCGCTCTTGTTCCGATTAGCAACCGCGTCAGGATTTGGAGGACAGGAAGAGATCGTCGAAGAGGTGCACGAAGAGGGCGACAATGATCACGCCGCTGTAGTCCATGGGGCTGTCCGCGTCGAATTCGCCGAGCATGTGGTCCGTGAACTCGGGGCGGAAATATCCCTTGTCACGAACGGTGGCGGCGGAGAGGACGTCGCCGATGAAACCCCTGAACTTGCGCACGAACCACTTGCTTGGAGGAGCCAGGGGTTGCTTGCGCCGCCGGCATATGGCCGGCGGCAGGAATGACTGGAAGCTTTTTTTGAGCAGGGATTTCTCGTTGAGGCCGCGCATCTTCAGGTGCGCGGGCAGGGAGAAGACGTATTCCACCAGCCGGTGATCCATGAAGGGGGAGCGCAGTTCGACGGAATTGGCCATGCTCATGGTATCGGCCAGGGCCAGGGTCAGATTGGGCAGGCGCATTCTGCTCTCCAGATACAGGGCCTGGTCCATGAGGGATCTGGCTCCTGGAACGCTGGGCAGCTCCTCGTCCCGCGCCCCGATCACGGGCAGGAGTCTGTCGACGAAGGCGTCGGACATGAGCCGGCCCTTGAGCTGGAAAGCCTGGAACCGGTAAGGCAGGGCCGGGTGCGCGGCGGGATAGCCCTTCAGGGCCGCGTAGTGCATCCAGGCCTGCTGCGGGGAAGCGAGGCCGGGAAAGACCCGGCGCAGCAGATTGGCGCGTCCGATGTTCTCGTTTCTGCCGATGAAGTCCATGAGCTTTACGAGCTTGAAATAATCGTAGCCTCCCAGGATTTCATCGGCCCCGTCCCCGGAGAGGACCACCTTGAAGCCCATGTCACGAATCTGCTTGGAAAGCAGGTACAGCGGAAGGTTGAGCAGGGTCACCAGGGGCGCTTCCAGATGCCAGACCAGCTTTTCGATTTCCTGTTCCTCTATCGAGCACAGGAATTCGTGATGGGTGGTTCCGAACGAGCTTGAGACCATGCGCGCGAAATGGCGCTCGTCGTACCCCGCGTCCTGGAACGCGATGGACAGGGTGTGCACCGGAGCGTTGGACAGATGCGCGTAGAGCCCGGTCACGCTGCTCGAATCAATGCCGCCGCTCAGGTACGAGGCCACGGGCACGTCGGCTACCAGACGGCAGCGCACGGCTTCGACCAGATGATGGCGCAGCCCCTCGGCGGCGTCATCCACGGAGATGTTCGCGGCCGGGCCGTGCATGGGAATGTCCCAGTACGGGCGGAGCGTCTGCCCCGAGCTGTTTGCGAAGAGGATGTGCGCGGGCGGAACCTGCTTGATCTCTTTCAGAAAAGTGTCCGGGGCGAGGTTGAAGCCGTAGTCCAGCAGGCGGTCCATGGCCAGGACGTTCATGCTGCGCCGCACGCCGGGAAAGCGCAGTATGGATTTGATCTCCGAGGCGAAGACCAGGGTGCCGTCCGGCAGGGTGGCGTGGAAGAGAGGCTTTTTGCCCATCCGGTCCCGGGCCAGGAAGAGCGATCTGTTTGACGGGTTCCAGGCTGCGAACGCGAACATGCCCGCCAGGCGGCGCAAACAGTCTTCCCCCCACTGCACGTAGGCCGCGAGAAGCGCTTCCGAGTCCGAGTGGCTGTGAAAAACGTGGCCCAGGCTTGCGAGTTCGGCTCGCAGCGTCTGATAATTGTAGATTTCGCCATTGAAGACCAGCACCGTGCCGGTAGGGGCATGGACCATGGGCTGGTTGCCTCCCGTCAGATCAATGACGCTGAGGCGTCTGTATCCCAATGCGCAACGCCCGTCCTGGAACACTCCCTGGTGGTCCGGCCCGCGATGGGCCAGGGCCCGGGTCATGGACTCAAGAACGCTGGTATCCGGGGAGATTCCATCCGGATTGAAAAAACCGGCTATGCCGCACATGCGTGTTTTCCCTGTTGAAGTGTGATCGGGGAAAAGTTTTGCAGATTGCGTGCCTTACATGACGGGCATGACACGGAGTTCGGGCCTATCTGGCGTAATAGGCCGCGGCTTTGGCCGGTGACGTGTGGGGCTGGTTATTCGAAATCTCCGAAAAGGCGGAGCGGAAGGAAGACAATATTCCGATCACCTCGTCCACGAGGTCCGTGTCCATCTTCAGATTGGCCTGCAGCAGGCGGGTGTTGCAGTAGATGTAGAGCTTGTGCAGGTTCAGGGCGATTTCGCCGCCCTTTTCGGTATTCAGCGAGCCGTCGAGCTCGGCGATGATGTCCAGGGCCTGGGAGAGGAGGATGCCCTTCTTGGCGTAGTTTCTGGCCATGATTTCTTGCTTGGCCTGCTCCAGAAAGGTGATGGCCCCATCGTAGAGCATGACCACGAGATGGCCCGGGGTGGTGGTTGTGACCTGGGTCTGCATGTAGGCGTTGGCGGCTTTGTGCACGGTGCGGTCTCCTTATGATGACGAGCCGGAGAGGCTCTTGATTTGCGAACTGATCTGGGTGGAGATGTTGTTATAATTGCCCAGTACGGCCTCCAGGTTGGCGAATCGCAGGCGCAGGTTCTTTTCAAGAAGCGCCAGGCGCCGCTCCTCGTAGGCGATCTTTTCGTCGATGGAATCCATGATGTCCTGATAGTTGTCCTTCAGGATTTCCAGGGTGCCGGACAGGGGGTCGGTCAATTTCTTGATTTCCTGGATCAGTTCCTCCGTCTTGCCGGATTTGATCTGCACCGAGCCGGAGTAGGAGCCCGCCGTCAGGTTGATGACCTCGAGGGAGAGGCCGCGCGCGGGATTTCCCTCGCCGGTGGCCACGATTTTCGTGCCGTCGATGCTGGCGGCATATCCGTTGATACTGGCGGAGGTTATTGTTCCGCCGGCGTCCACGGTGTACTGCACCGCATATTCGCCGGCGCCCGTGATGCCCTTGATGGAGGATTCGAATTTGAAATTCGAGGATTCCACGGCGACGCCGTCCACCATTTCCTTGGTCGAAGGATACTGGTCGGCGCTGAAGAGCCTGGCCACGGCGTCGGGATCCGTGCGCAGCGCCGAGGAAAAGGCGTTTTCGTCGAAAACGAGCAGGCCGAAGGTCGGCGATCCCTGCACGGTGTCCGTGGTGATGCCCACGCTGCCCAGGGAGACGATGGCGTCCATGTCGTAGTCGAAACCGACGCCCTTTTCCGCCAGGATGTTTTTGAGCTTTTGCTGGATCATCTGCAGGCCGTAGTTGCCGGTCAAAAGGGAGCCGGAAACATTTTCGCCCACGGAGGTGACCTGGGTCTGGTTCTTGACCTCCTGCAGCACGCTGTTCACCGCTTCGACGAAGGTCCGCACCTTCTCGGTCACGGCTTCCGGGTCGAGGCTGGTGGTGATGGTCGTACTGCCGGTGCTGGCCAGGTTCATGGTCACGCCGGGGATGATGTCGGAAATGGAGTTTGCCTTCCGCTCGAAATAGCCGTCCGTGGCTCCCTGGATCTGCGCGAAGGCTCCCGGCTGCAACTCGCCGATGGTGGTGCCGGGAGAATTGACGATGGTGATCTGCTTGTCCGAGCCAGCCACGCCCTCCAGGGTCAGTTCGACGTTGCCGGACACGTCCGTGGCCGTGGCCATGGTGAACCCGACAGCCGTGTTGATTTTGTCGGCCAGCGTCGCGTAGGTGTCCGCGGTGGTGACGGCTACGGAATGCAGGGCGCCGTCATAGGCGAACTTGAAGGTTCCGTCAGCGGTTGCGAAGGTGTCGGCAGTCGTTTTGCCGGTGAAGGTGGCCTTGAGCATGTCGCTGGTGGCCGTGGGCGGGTCGATGGGGAATCCGTCGACCCGCAGCTTGGCGTTGCCTGCGTTTTGGGTTTCGATGAACCGATCCTGGCCGAAATTCAAGAGCAGATTGGCCGAGGTTTCCGCGTCGTCGACGATGAAGTCATTGCCCGCGCCTAGGTCCATGCCCCGGATCTGCAGGCGGTATCCGCTGCCGTCGTTGACCACGCTGGCGCGGACGTAATTGCGGTTGTCCGCGTCGTTGTTGATCAGACTTGCGAACTGGGACAGGGTCGTGGTGCCGGTGACGTTCACGGCAACCTGGCGCGAGCCGGCCGTGAAAACGAAGGTGCCGTCGGCGCCTCCGCTGATCACCGCGTCCGGCGAGGAAAAAATTTCCGCCCCCATGTGCATGTCGTTGGTCGCCAGGGAGAGCACGTCGACCTGGTGGGTACTTTCTTCCGCGCTGCTGCCCGCCGTGGCGGTCACGGCGATGGAGTTGGAGGAGAGGGCGTTCTTGACCAGGAATTCGTCCGTGGTGTTCATGGCATCCAGGGACGTTTTGAGGGAGAGCATGGTTGCGGACAGCGTGTCGAAGGCCTCGCTCTTGGCTTCCCAGCCCGCCCGCCAGTATTCGAGCCGCTTGGTGCGGACCTGTTCGACTTCTATGAGCTTGGTGACCATGGAGTCGAAGTCCGTGCCCGAGCCAAGGCCCGTGAAACGGATCGATCCGGAAACAAGTGAACTGGTCAGGTCATCAGCCATGTCATTCCTCTGGTTCGTTGGGTTGGACGAATCTCCTCACGCTCGAGCAAACCTGGTGCCAGAATCACGATTCGAGGGTAAAAAAAGCCGGGCCGCTTCCGCGACCCGGCCGGGAAACAGGGTTCAAGGTACGCCTACTATCCCTGCATGAGCTGCAATGCCATCTGCGGCAGGGTGTTGGCCTGGGAGAGCATGGCCACCGCAGACTGGGTCAGGATCTGGTTGCGCACGAAGTTGGTCATTTCCGTGGCCACGTCGGCGTCGGAGATCCGGGACTCGGAGGCCTGGAGGTTCTCGGCCTGGATCTGCAGGTTGGTGATGGTGTTCTCCAACCGGTTCTGCAAGGCGCCGAGGTTGGCGCGGATGTTGTCCTTGGAGGTGATGGCCGCGTTGAGGGCGGCGAGGGCTTCCTGAGCGCCCTGCTGGGTGGAGATGCTGAAGCCGCCGGATGCTACTCCGTGCGTTCCGTTTGCCGTGGAGGCGTCTGACGCGTTGCCGACGCCGAGGGCGGAAGCGGTCGCGTTGCCGATGGCGATGTAGTAGTAGTCTTCAGCGGAGTCGTTGCCCGTGCCGAAGTGGACCTTCATCGGGCCGGTGGATTGCAGATTCATGCCCTTGTGGTCTTCACTCCAATCAGCCACGGCCTTGTTCTCGTCGGTTGCGGAAAGATTGCCGTTCAGCAGGTAGATGCCGTTGAAGTCCGTGGCGTTGGCGATTCGGGTGATTTCCGAAGCCATCTGCTGGTACTCCGAGTCGATGATCAGACGCTGGTCCGAGTTGTAGGTGCCGGTGGCCGCCTGGGTGGCCAGTTCCTTCATGCGGATCAGCTTTTCGTCGATGACGCCAAGCGCGCCGTCGGCGGTCTGGATCATGGAGATGGCGTCGTTGGCGTTTCTGACACCCTGGTTGATGGACGCGATATCGGCGCGCATGAGCTCTCGAATGGCCAGTCCCGCAGCGTCGTCGGCGGCGGTGGTGATGCGCAGGCCCGAGGACAGGCGGCTGACGGATGTCGAGAGGTTGCCGTACGCGGCCGCCAGGTTGCGGTTCGCGTTCATGGCCATCAGGTTGTGGTTGATAACGAGTGACATAAGAATTCCTCCTTGAAAGATTAGCGGCTTCCTTGCCTATGGATCGAGCAGTGCCGGGCTGTGCTCCGTGTTCTTGATGACTAGATCGGCAGGAGGAAAAATATCTTTAGAAGAATTTTGTCCGACACGAAATGTCGGACAAATTATTCGAAATCGGGGATATGCCTGCGCGCTTCGTCGGCCTGGATGCCGCGCGAGGCGGCGATGGCGTCGAGATTGTCCTCGGCGTCGGACTTGCGCAGATACAGGGGCTGCGGAGGCTGGCTCGAATATGTGGCCGCGCATGCGGCGCGGAGCAGGGCGAGAGGCAGGGGCGTGTCGAGGGTTGGCGGCAGAGCGATTGCGCCAGGCAGGGCGGGCAGCTCCGGATTTTTGCGCAGGCCGCTGCCCAGCAGGAAGAAGTCTTCGGGTCGTTTCAGGAGCAGGTCCCGCGCTTCGGTCACGCGGAGCGGGCGCACGGGGCCGAGGGGCGCGCCGGCCTGGAACCCCTGGATATAGACCTGGCCCTTGCGGGCATAGGTCAGAATCCACAGCTCCCTGCCGTGCGCGAAAGGGGCGGCCTGGCTGGCGAGAGTCTCCAGGTACTGCAATCCGGCCATGGGAATGGCGTGAGGCCGGGACAGGCCGTGCATGGCCGCATGCGCGATGCGCAGACCCGTGAAAGAACCCGGGCCGCGCACGCAGGCGATGCCCGCCAGGTCGCTGGTCCGGATGCCGCGCGCCCGTAGCGCGCGTTCCATGGCCGTGGGCAGGTGGCGGATGGACTGGCCCGGGCAGAGGATTTCCTCGCTGAACATGACCTCGTCGGCCGTGCCGAGAACGACCTGGATGCGCTCCTCGGCACAGTTCAGCACGAGGCGGGGGCTATCTGAAGTGTCTGAGGATATCATTGAATGTGGCCAGGATCATGAGCATCAGGAGCAGCATCATGCCGATCTTGAGCGCCGCCTGCTGCACCTGCGGGCTCAAGGGACGTCCGGTGACGGTTTCCAGAAAAAAGAAGAGGATATGCCCGCCGTCGAGCACGGGGATGGGCAGAAGGTTCAGGATGCCCAGGTTGATGCTGATCAGCGCGGTCAGGGCCAGCAGGTTGATCAGGCCATTTTGGGCCTCCTTGTGTATCATCTCGGTGATGAGAATGACCCCGCCCATGTCCGTCAAAGGGATGACGCGTTCGATGAGCTTGACGATGCCCATGACCATGAGGCCGCTCACTTCCCAGATCTGGCGTCCGCCCTGGACTGCGGCGGCGAAAAAGCCGAGCTGCCGGGTCAGGACTTCGCCCTTGGGCGCGATGCCGAGCATGGGCATGGTTTTGACTTCGCCGAAAAGATTGCGTTTTTCCTGCAAGCGCGGAGTGACATTGACGGAAAAGAGTTCGTTGCCGCGCATGAGGGTCAGCGACATGGGACCACCCTGATTGGCTTCGATGCGTTCGACCAGATCTTCCCAGACCGTGATTTCCACGCCGTCGATCTCCAGGACCTGATCGCCGGGTACGATTCCGGCTTTCTCGGCGGCGCTCGAATTGGTCACCTGCCCGATGACCGGCAGCAGCTCCTGCACGCCCTGACTGAAGGCCAGGCCCCAGAAAATGAGCCAGGCCAGCAGGAAGTTGAAGACCGGACCGGCGAGCACGACCAGCATGCGTTGCCAGGGCGGACGTCGCGAGAAGGACTCCTCGGGTTCAAAGCCTTCGGGAAGTTCCGCGTCCACGGTTTCGCCGACCAGCTGCACGTACCCGCCCAGGGGAAACGCGCAGACCCGGTAGTCGGTCTTGCCGCGCGTAAAGCCGAAAAGCCTGGTCCCGAAGCCCAGGGAAAAGACGCTCACGCCCATGCCCATGCCGCGCGCGACCACGAAGTGACCCAGTTCGTGAAAGAAAATCAGGCCGCCCAGGACCACCACCACCGCCAGAACGCTTGTTACCATTCGCCTTTTCCTATGGCCTCTTCCGCCAAGGTTCGTGTTTGCCTGTCAAGGTCCAAGATGTCCCCCAGATCGTGCATGCAGGTCAAGGAATGTTTGGCCAGCATCCGTTCGATGAGGCGGGCGATGCCCGGAAAGGAGATGCGACCGTCCAGGAACGCCTGCACCGCGATTTCGTTGGCGGCGTTGAGCACCACCGGGTGGCTTGGCCCGGCGTCGAGAGCCCGGCGCGCCAGATCCAGGCAGGGGAAGCGCTCGGTGTCCGGGGCTTCGAAGGTCAGGGTGCCGATGCGCGCCAGATCAAGACGTTGGAGATCGATGCGCAGTCGCCTGGGATAGCCCAGGCAGTATCCGATGGGGATTTCCATGTCGGGCATGCCAAGATGGGCCAGCTGCGAACCGTCCTCGTATTCGACCAGAGAGTGGACGATGGACTGCGGATGCACGACCACGTCCACCTCGCCGAGGGTCGCGCCGTAGAGATGCACGGCTTCGATGATTTCAAGCCCCTTGTTCATCATGGTCGCGGAGTCGATGGAAATTTTCGCGCCCATGGTCCAGTTGGGATGTTTCAGGGCCTGGGCCGGGGTGACGGCTTCTATCTCGCGCAGGCTCTTGGCGCGAAACGGGCCGCCAGAGGCGGTCAGGATCAGGCGGCGGGCCTGCCTGCCATCGTGGCCGGCCAGAGCCTGGAAGAGGGCGTTATGTTCCGAATCCACGGGGAGAATGACGGCTCCGCTGGCCCGGCAGGTCTGGCGGAACAGGTCTCCGGCCAGAACCAGGGCCTCCTTGTTGGCCAGGCAGAGCACCTTGCCGGCGCGCGCCGCAGCCAGGGCCGGAACCAGCCCGGCCGCTCCGACCTGGGCGGCCAGAATCAGGTCCGCCTCGGGCAGGGTCGCCATGGCCGTGTACCCGTCCCGGCCCACAAGGATGCGCGGGCGGTATTCCGCCGGGAGCAGCGTGCGCAGCTCCGCCTCCTTTTCCTCGTTCAGGACTCCAAGGTATTCCGGGCGCAGCTCCCCCGCCTGCCGGGCGAGAATCTCCATATTCCGGGCCCCGGCCAGAGCCACGACCTTGAGTTCGTCCCTGTTCTTGGCCACGACCTTGAGCGCGCTCGCGCCGATGGAGCCGGTGCTGCCCAGAATGGCGAGCGTGCGCTGGCCGGAACGCTCGAAAATCGGTGAAGAGAGGCCTGAGATATACTTCATGGCGTGGGGCTAGGCGAAAAAGTGGAACAGGGCGGCCACCCCGCAGTACAGGGGCAGGGCGAACAGAAGGCTGTCGATGCGGTCCAGGATGCCTCCGTGGCCTGGGAGGATCTTGCCGGAATCCTTGATGCCGCGCCAGCGCTTGAGGGCGGATTCGAAAAAGTCGCCCAGCTGCGCGGCGATGTTCAGGCCCGCCCCGAGCAGGGCGAAGCGTGTCCAGTGCGCGCCCCCCAACGCGAGGCCGATGGCCGCGCAGATCAGGATGCTCAAGCAAAGTCCGCCCAGGCTTCCGGCCCAGGTCTTTTTGGGGCTGATCGACGGCCAGATCTTGGGGCCTCCGATCAGGCTGCCCGCGTAGTAGGCTCCGGTGTCGGCGGCGAAGGTGGTCAGGAGCACCAGGACGATCTCCGGGGCGGAAATGGTTCGGAAGAGGCGCAGAATGAAGGGCAGATACAGCAGCCCGAAAAGAAGGATCTGGCTGTCCGCGAAGGCTTCCGGGGATTTGCATCGGTCGTGGGCGATCAAGAATGAAACGGCCGTTCCCAAAAGCGCCGCGCAGACCAGGGCCGCCGCGGACCAGGTCAGAGGAGCCCAGACCATGGCCAGCGCGAAAACAAGCCCCAGGATCTTCCAGAATCGCTTTTCCGCGCCCGGCCAGAACATGGCGTAGAATTCCATGAGCCCAAGGCCGGCCACCACCGTTATGGCGAGGCTCAGGACGGGATCACCGCTGAAAATGGCCCAGCCCAACAGCGGCAGGAGCAGCAGGGAGGTCAGGACGCGCTTGAAGTGGGGACTCTTCATGCCTCGCCCTCTCCGGTGTTTCCGAAGCGGCGCTGCCGGGACGCATACTCTGCGAGGGCGGCGTGCAACTGCGGGGCGTGAAAATCCGGCCAGGCGGTCTCGGTGAAATACAGTTCGCTGTAGGCGCTTTGGAACAACAGGTAGTTGCTCAGCCGCAGTTCGCCGCTGGTGCGCAGGATCAGGTCCGGGTCAGGCATGCCCGAGGTGTAGAGTTCGGATGCGAACATGCCTTCGGTCAGGCTGGAAGGATCGATGCGCTTGTTCATCAGGGCCTGACAGGCGCGCAGGATTTCGAGTCTGCCCGAATAGTTCAGGGCCAGGTTCAGATTCATGGCCGTGCAGCCGGCTGTCTTTTCCACCGCATGGCGCAGCGCCTGGCGGGTGGCCAGGGGCAGCTCGTCCAGGTCTCCGAGGATGTTCAGGCGGATGGACTGCTCAAGCAGGGAAGGGAGTTCCCGGCTCAGGAAATCCTTGAGCAGGCCGAACAGGAAGCCGACTTCCTGCTTGGGCCGCGACCAGTTCTCTTTGGAGAAGGTATAGAGGGTCAGGTAGGGAATGCCGAGCTTGCGGCACTCCCTGACGATTTCGCGGGCGGTTTCGGTGCCGGCCTTGTGCCCGGCGCTGCGATCAAGACCTCTGGCGCGGGCCCAGCGTCCGTTGCCGTCCATGATGATGGCGAGATGGGTAAGGGGTGGCATGGACAGGATCTAGATCTCCATGATTTCCTTTTCTTTCTCGGTCAGGACCGCATCAGCCTTCTTGACGAAGTTGTCGGTGGTCTTCTGCACTTCGTCCTGGGCCTTGTGCAGGTCGTCTTCGCTGATTTCCTTGGCGGTGTGCATTTTCTTCAGGGCGTCGTTGACGTCCCGGCGCACGTTGCGGATGGCGACCTTGGCGTCTTCGGTGTATTTCTTGGCCATCTTGACCAGGTCCTTGCGGCGTTCCTCGGTCAGGACCGGAATGTTGATGCGGATGGCGCGGCCGTCGTTGATGGGGGTCAGTCCCAGATCCGACTTCATGATGGCCTTCTCGATGCTGTTGAAGGCGTTGCGGTCCCAGGGCGCGATGGAGATGGTGCGGCTGTCGGGGATGGAGACGGACGCGACCTGGTTGAGCGGGGTCGGGGTTCCGTAGTATTCGACCCGGATGCTGTCCACCAGGGCCGTGGAGGCGCGACCGGTGCGCAGCTTGGAGAACTCCTTTTCCAGACTGTCGATGCTTTTCTGCATTCTGTTCGTGCAATCCTGAATGTGCTTTTCCATGTCATTCTCCTTGAACGATTGTTCCGACTTCCTCGCCCCTGACCACGCGCTGGATGTTTCCGGGCACGAAGAGGTTGAAGACCCCGATGGGGAGCTTGTTGTCCATGCACAGCGATATGGCTGCCGAGTCCATGACCCTGAGACGGCGCTGCAGCACGTCCAGATAGGTCAGTTTCGTGAACATGACCGCGTCGGGGTGTTTTTCCGGGTCCTTGTCGTAGACGCCGTTGACCCTGGTCCCCTTGAGGATGGCCTCGCACTTGAGCTCCATGGCCCGGAGCGCGGCCGCCGTGTCGGTGGTGAAGTAGGGGATTCCTGTTCCGGCCGCGCAGATGACCACGCGCCCCTTCTCCAGATGGCGGATGGCTCTGCGCCGGATGTAGGGCTCGGCCACTTCCTTCATGTCGATGGCGGTCATGACCCGGGTCGTGATGCCCAGTTTTTCCAGGGCGTCCTGCACGGCCAGGGCGTTCATCACCGTGGCCAGCATGCCCATGTAGTCGGCGGAGGCGCGGTCCATGCCTTTGGAGGAGACGGACACGCCTCGAAAAATGTTGCCGCCGCCGATGACCAGGCTCAGCTGGACGCCAAGGGAGGCCGCTTCGGCCAGTTCGCGACAGATGGACTGGATGGTCTGGGGTTCGATGCCGAAGCCCTGCTCTCCGGCCAGGGCCTCTCCGCTCAGCTTGAGCATCACTCTGCCGTATCGGAGTTTCTCCATTGCTAGGTACCTCTGGGTAAGCGGTGAACGAAAAGGAGGCCTGGGCGTCCTGACCTCCTTCTCGGATGATCCTATATCCATTTCGCGCATCCGCTGCAACAGCGCGGGGGCTGTGCGGCGAAGACGGGGCCCGGCGATCTGAGGGCCAAAAAAAAGGGCCTTGCGGCCCTTTGCCTATGCGCCGATGGCGAACCGGAAGAACCGGGCGATGTCGGCGTTTTTCCCAAGAAGGTCCTTGATGGTCTTCTTGTCGTCCTTGATGAAGACCTGCTCGCGCAGGCAGACTTCCTGGTAGTACTTGCGGATGCGGCCTTCGACGATCTTCTCGGCGATCTGGGCCGGCTTGCCCTCTTCCTTGGCCTGGTTCAGGTAGATTTCCTTTTCCTGGGCCAGGGTTTCGGCGGGGATCTGGTCGGGGGTCACGCAGACGGGATTGGCGGCCGCGATCTGCATGGCGATGTCCTTGGCCAGTTCGGGAGTGGCGGCGCCGGTCAGTTCGACGAGCACGCCCAGCTTCTTGGTGGAGTGGACGTAGGTGCCGATGACGCCTTCGCCGGAAAGAGCCACATAGGCCAGGCGGCCGACCTGCATGTTTTCGCCGATCTTGCCGATGAGTCCGGTCAGGTCGGAGGCTTCGGCGGGAAGCGCGTCCACGTTGTCGGTCTTCTTTTCCAGGGCGAGGGCGGCCAGGCCTTCGGCCAGGGCGATGAATTCCTCGTTCTTGGACACGAAGTCGGTCTCGCACTTGAGTTCGCTCATGGCCGCGGACTTGCCGTCAGCGGCGACGACGACGGTGACCAGGCCTTCGGAGGTGGCCCGGCCCGCTTTCTTGGCGGCCTTGGACAGCCCCTTTTCGCGCAGCCAGGCAATGGCCTTTTCTTCGTCGCCATCACATTCGGTCAGCGCCTTCTTGCAATCCATCATGCCTACGCCGGTACGTTCGCGCAGGTCCTTAACCATTGCTGCGGTGATGCTCATCTTATACCTCTTCGTCTGTATCTACGGATTCGGGCTCGGCGGAACCGGTCGGGAGCTCCACTTCGGGAACCTTGCTGGTCTTGGGCTCGACCGGGGCGTCCTTGGCGCTGGCGGCGCCTTCGATGCACGCATCGGCCATGGCGCCGGCAAAGAGCTTGATGGCGCGGATGGCGTCGTCATTGCCCGGGATGATGTAGTCGATCAGGTCGGGGTCGCAGTTGGTGTCGACCACGGCCACGATCGGGATGCCCAGCTTGCGGCATTCCT
>Ga0265295_1004034_pt1 | contig 20282 bp, 27 predicted proteins | sample Munlansysbiofilm_FD_192503 | JGI IMG/M metagenome (GOLD analysis project Ga0265295, IMG submission 192503) | Leachate microbial communities from a municipal landfill in Southern Ontario, Canada - Methane capture system biofilm | ecosystem: Engineered > Solid waste > Landfill > Unclassified ... | reverse complement strand
GAGATGTTCGACAGACCAGGCTCTAGCTGGCCTGAAAGTGATGTGACGATTGTGGACTTGGCCACCTTTGCTCGTGAAGGCTACGAGGCACAGATGGCGATCAGTTACATCACGCTGATGAATACAGTCAACAACATTGCGGAGCGGGATCAGTACTCTGGCCGCGATATTGTCATGGTGACGGATGAAGGTCACATGATTACCAAGAACCCTCTGGTTGCTCCCTATGCCGTAAAAATCACCAAAATGTGGAGAAAGTTACGTGCTTGGTATTGGCTGGCCACACAAAACTTAGCCGACTTTCCAGGCTCTGCTGAAACCATGCTCAACATGATTGAGTGGTGGATCTGCCTCGTTATGCCCAAGCAGGAAATTAACGAGATTGCTCGATTTAAAGAGCTCACCGATGCACAAAAAGCCTTACTGCTTTCTGCCAATAAAGAGCCTCAAAAATATACAGAGGGCGTAGTGCTGTCGCGTAACCACGACTTTTTATTTAGAGCGGTTCCACCAAGTTTATTCCTCGCTTTGGCCATGACCGAAGGTGAGGAAAAGCGTGAACGCATGCTTCTCATGGAAGAGCACAACTGCAGCGAGTTGGAAGCTGCTTTTTATGTCGCGCAAGGCTTGGATAAAGCCCGTGGGATTGAGCCCTTGCCATGGAAGCATCTATTCCAAAATGGTGAGTGCCATGGCGACTGATGTACTGCACTCCCTGCCCTCATCTCCTTTATTACAAGCGATCGAGTACGAACTGGATCGCTTAGAACAAGCACAAGACTGGGAAGCAGTAGAGCAAATTAAAGCGCTACTGATTCCCGACTCTGCTCAGTCTTCATGTGCTTATACAAACCCTAGTCATCAGGAGTACGCCAATGAATAAGTCCTGGTTAGCCCTCGTTTTATGCGGTGTTGTCAGTGCCGCACAAGCAGAAAACTTTATGTTGTTTACCGACAGTCAAAACCCTTTCACAAATGCCGAGGGACATGCTGTTGTGTATTTAGATCGCGTTAAAACCACAGAAGAACAGCTATCTGAGCTATTAGTGATTAACCCCAAAGCGCCTGATATTCAGGCCGCTAAACAACAGCTTTCTGCTTTTTTAACCTCTAGTGAAGGACAGCTCGTACAACAAGAGCTACTAGATGCTTACGCTGGTTTAGCGTCGGCATGGAGTTTAGGCATTACTCATGTTCCCGCAGTTGCCGCCAATGGCTACGTTGTATACGGCGAGCCTGACTTTCTCAAAGCACAGCAACTCATTCGTTATGCCATAGAAGATGCACAGGAGGCTTCTCATGATTAAAGCATTCCTTGTTTCGTTGCTCATTCTTGCTGGCACAGCTTTACCAGTGAGCAAAAGCCATGCTGTAAGCACAGCACAAATTATGCAATCAACTCTCAGCCCATCCTGTATGGACTGGCAAGTCGTCGGCGCTTGCTTTTGGCTCAAGTGCGTTTTGATTAAATGCAGTGTTAAAACCAGCATGAAAGTGAAGCATTTCATCCCTGAAGTCGTTGTATCCAGCTACATGAATACAGGTGCAAATCCATGGACAGACGTTGCTTCCTACAGTCAACCCAACGGCACAGCACAAGCCGGTGGCAACATGATTACGCCATCTCAAAAACGAGATAATTTACCACGCTTCAAAAATGCCGATGCTATTGGCCACCCAGGTTCATTCATGCTCAATAACATGGGGGATTATATCTGCGACAGTGCCACCACAGGCTTTATGCCTTATTACCTATCCACTTTAGATACAACCGCTTGGCGATACGGCGTACCTGAATCTCTGTATCCCGCCGCATTAATACCAGGCATGCGAGAAATCTCATCGAAAACGAACAACTGGGGCTCGGTGTACCCACGTCAAGGCTTCTTAGTCCAGCCTGATGATGGAAAAGCAGGCGCAGTTATGGCGCAGCGTGCAGCAGATTTTGTTGTACGAACAGGTCAGCCTCATGTGTACCTCTCCATCTCCGCACGCGCTAAAGAACAAGACGGCTGGTGGCCACCAGCAACAGCACCCATGGGCTATCAAGCGGAAGACCCTATAAAAGAAGGTGATATCACCACACACAAGTGGCAGCAGCTACACCCCTCAGTCTCCAACGCCTGCACAGTTTTCCCAACCGGCTCGACAGCCACACAAAGTGAGTTAGGTGACTACGCCTGGGCATTGTGGCGGCCTTATCGCTGCTGCGAGCCCAAAGGTGCATTTCTATTTTCAGTCGGCCACTAAACAGGAGTTTATGCCATGTACAAAACCAAAATAAGCACGCTGGCATTAGTAATTACTCTAATGACTCAGACAAATGTTTACGCTGCTGCTGATGCACCTTATATGAATCAGAGCGGCAAAGTACTCGATGACAAAGTGATGTACAGCATCGGTGGTGGCAGCACGGTTGGTGCACCGACATCGCTCTACAGACCTAAAGGTATGGGCATAGGTATCGCATGGAATAGTGATTTTATGTGTGGTTCCATGAACCTACAAACAACTATCAAAAACCAGCTTAACGGTGCCACTGATGGCTTTAAAGACATCATGGGAAATATCGTACAGGCAGCTACTGGAGCTGTCGCCAGTTTGCCTGCAATGATAATCCAGCGCTCAAACCCTGGGCTGTATGAGTTACTCAGCAACGGTGTTCTACAAGCTCGTGTGGACTTCGATCGCTCAAAGCTCACCTGCCAATCCATCATTGATAAAGCCAACACTGGGCTTGATGACGGATCGTGGAAGAATATTGCAGCTGCCGAGTCCATGAAACGATCTTTGGCCAACTCAAGCTCAGATGCGGTGACTGCTGTTCAGAAGGTTCAAACTGACAGTACCAAAGATGGTGTCCCTTGGATTGGCGGACAGAATGCCGGTGGCGTTAACCAAGCCCCGATCAAACTCACTGAAACGATGACTCGTGCTGGCTATAACAGCCTACATCAGCGGGAGCCTCTCAACACCAGTTCCCTGACCGAGCAACAGTGTAAAGGCGGTGCGGTTTGCTCTTCTTGGAAAAATGCACAAGAAGCCAGCGATTTTGCTGTGCGCGTACTGGGTGATAAGCATGTTCGCACCTGTGAAGCGAATTGCGAGCCCGTCCTATCAACAGCTGGCACCGGTTTATTGCCCTTAGTTCAAGAAGAATACGATAAGAAACTGACCATTTTAGATCGACTCCTCACCAGCAAAACAAAAGTAAGCACCAATGACCTCAATGAATTGTCCAGCTCTATGCTGCCAATCTCCCGCAACGTCATTGAAGTTTTGCGCATGGACCCCGATGCCAGCATTTTGTCCCAGCAACTACTGTCTGAGCTCGCTTTATCTGAAATCCTAACCAAAGGCTCACTGCTGTTACGCGTTCTACAAGCCGGTGGTAAAAACCCTCACGTTGAGCAAACAAAAGACGCAAAAGATCACTTGGCCAAAACGATTGATGATCTAAAAACAGAGATGGACTCAATCAAAATGGAGTTAGAGCTGAGAAAAATGTTTGCCAGTAATACCGCAGTACACATCCTCAATCGTTTCAATCAAGTACGTGACCGGTCAATGCTGATCCAAGAAGATGACCCAGCCTCAATGCGTGTCAAAGATGCGGATGAGGGCTAAGCCATGAAGAATGTCCTTCTAAAACTCGCTTCACTCAAGACCTCACTGATTCTAGTCTTTGTCCTTGTAGCGTCCCTGTATGGCATCGGTTTATACGTCACAGGCGACCCGGTGTTACTCAAACAGAAGCTTGATGGCTTTGCCCTGCCTTTAATGATTTGGCGTGCATTTGTGTACACCGCCATTGCTATCTTCTTTTTTAAGACGCGCAATAAGCACCGCGACCTTGGCAATACAAAAGAGGTTCAAAGGCTACATAAAATAGGCTGGATAGCAGTGAGCTTAATCAGCTTCATTGAGTTCAATAATCTGCTGCGCTACTCCTCAGGAGCAGCCCTATGACAACCAATAGCTATCTTGAATATTACCTCACCCTACTCGCTTGGGTGATCAATAACAGCGTTTGGTATTTGCTGCTAGAAACTGCCATTTTTGCAATTCCGCTGATTGGTATCGTGCTGAACTCTTGGCTGGAAAGCCGACAGCAAGGTGCTGATGAAGGTAATAAAGGCATCTTCTCATTGAATATCGTTGAGACCCGCCTCTGGGTGGCCTACATGGTTATTCTATTTGCCTGCGTGCCGGTGCTACCAATCGACTTAGGCCAGATGAAGCTAGACTCTACACGCACACAAAGCTGTGGAGTCAGTATCGCCGCGCCTGAAGATACCGCTTGGGGCGGCCAGTTCAGCACCATCGGTGATAGATCTGCAGCCGTCCCCTTATGGTGGCAACTCATTCATAGTCTCTCCAAAGGTGTTTCAGCAGCAGCAACAGCGAGTATTCCTTGCACCCCTGATGTGCGTGAAATAGTGATGGAGATCCAAGAGTCTAAAATCAACAACAAAGTATTGCTCCAAGAAGTCGCTGCATTTACTAACAACTGCTACGGGGCAGCGCGCTCCGTTCTCTTTAGAGAAATGCCTGAGCTGACTAAAGAGCAGGATTACGACACCTCTTGGATTGGTTCAACTTACTTTCTAACTCAGCCTGGATATTACGATACCTTTCGTGCTCTAACGCCTCAAAAGCGTTGGCCGTATGATGCAAATCGTGATGAAGGGTTGCCCAATCATGGTGGTGGATTCCCGCAATGTTCCGACTGGTGGAACACTCCAAATATCGGTTTACGCACCCAACTGGTTAATGAAGTTGATCCAACACTTATGACCCGAATTAAAGGCTGGTGGGCAAACGAGTCTGAGCAAGCAGTTCAAGACGAAACCATTCGCCAGCTGGTCAGCCCTAAACAGCAGCAGCGTCAAATGAATCGTGGAGATTATTACCAAGCATATGGTGCAGACCCCAGAGGGGATCTCATGGGCGACAGCATAGGTAATGCCGCAGCCGGCGCTGGTGTTGCTTGGGAGTCTTTATCTTACTTACCGTCCATGAGAGCTCTAAAAACAGCACTGCCCATGCTGCAATCCTTTGTGATTATGGCCATTATCATATCGTTGCCTATCGCAATGCTTATTAGCAGTTACTCACTAAAAGCTCTGCTTACGCTATCTTTCGGGCTGTTCACACTGCATATGCTGTCATTCTGGTGGGAACTCGCTCGCTGGATTGATACCAGCATGCTGAAAGCACTATACGGCGACCTATCGTTCACAGATAAAAGCCTGTGGTGGGCAGGTATAGGTACGGACAATAATTTAGCCGGTGATCTGATGCGTAACCTGGTGATGCCGACGTTGTTTGTGATTTTGCCGATTGTATTTGTGACAGTAATAAGCTGGGTGGGAATGAGTCTTGGAAGCGGTATTGAGGACTCTTTAAACAAAGGCCGCAGCAGTTCAGCAGCAGGAGGTGGTGCTGCAGCTAATAAAGCCAAGAATAAAGCTGTCTAATATCAACTAATAACCCTGAATAGCTCAAATTAATACCTAGCTATTCAGGGTTAACTACGAAAGCCATGGCCATCTTCTCGAATGTTACAGATGTAGTGACTTTCTTCATTTACTTGCTCCCAATACTTATTGTATTCGTCAGAAGCACTACAATCACTTTTACGATTAAACACCATAACCAACACAGCCACAATCAAGGCCAGCAGCGCGATGTACACCGCCACAGCCAAGCTAGCGATCGCTAAAATCACCAGACCAACTTTAATGCTTAAAAACAGCAAGCGAACGAGCAACACTCCGAACTTCGGATAGGATTGCCCTGCCTTTCTCACAAGTCGTGACTCATAATTTTTAATAAAAGATCGTAGGCGTTTAAAGCCTGAACCAACTCGGTAGCCTAAGCCCTGTGCTTTTGCTTCCATACTAATGACCTCCTGACATACGCTCTATATTCACTTTATCAATCCACTGCATGCGGGACAAGCGACAACTTCACACTTAATAAGACACTGCACCCATCAACCTAGTTCACGCCCTAGCAAATGATTTCGGGGTGCCATCCTTTTATGCAGTACAGCAAAAACGACTAACTGTTGTTGATGAACCACATAGTAAATAACATGACTCGCATAAGGAAAGCTTAATACACCCTCACTGACTTCAGGCCGAAGTTGCCCTTGAGCAGGAAACTCAACCAGTAAACGCAACGTCTTCCTCAACTCTAGCAGGTACTTTTCTGATTGTGGTACGCCCCAGTTTTTCAGCGTAAAACGACGGATTTCAACCAAGTCGGTCTTAGCATCTGACGTGAATGAATAACCATTTAGCATCAGTCAAAACGCCCCGCGTTCAAGTCCTCAAAGAAAGATTCTCCATCAGTAAACTCTCCTGCCTTTATTTGCTCCTTGGCTTGTGCTGCGCGCAACTGCAAAAGCTGCAACTTGAGCGACTCAATGCTTTCGTAGTCTTCAGCAGAAATAAGCACCGCGACCGGCTTGCCATATTTATTAATATGCACAGGCTCACGCTGCGCTCTTAATAGCGCATCACCAAAATTAGTTTTTGCATCATTAGCAGATAAAGTGTTCATCACACCCTCTTAATCGTTCGATTCAGTCGAAAAATAAGCTTTATTTTATACAAGTTCAAGCACTATCGAATAATCACAGACAAACGGTCTCATCTCACCGGCACGGTAATAAGGCATTAAGTAGGGCGTTTGTTTTTGCTTTTCAGGGGCTGCCTTACATACACTTTAGATGTGTACCGCTGTTCGTTGAGCAGCAACATGCCCGTAGCTTTGCTACACACCCTAAAACCTGTGTGCATTTGAAAAACAGGCCATCACCTCTGGTGACAATGCTTACTAAACCTATCCCCCCTTGCGGAGAAATTACTTCTCCGTCATGGAGTGGTGTTTCTCTGTTTTATGAGGAACACACTTATGTACACCACCGGCATTCTTGGCGAGAAAATTCGGTCATCAAAAGAGTTATCACCTGCATATCTTGCAGGCCATAAGCTTGGACGATTGACTAAAAGAGCGCTTCCTGCCCTGCAATCAGCTTTACAACATGTACAAACGCACATCATGCACAGCATGACTGCTAATGCATCCAACACCCCTCAAGATCAAGCCCCTGTCGACTACGACGAACCCGCCATTCTACGCCGTCTAGGTAGCACTCAGGCGCTACACGACTGGCAAATCAAGAATGGACTGATCTTACCGCAACACACTGCAACCACATTTGGATCGCTCAACGAGCTTATCTAAAACCCATACCTAAACTTGCACCCACACGGGCATAACTACCCGTGCGGTGGTTATGCTTCTTTTGAGGAATAACCCATGGCAACTGCAACATTCACACAACCTAACTTTGACCTTGAACTCATTCAATTCAAAGCAAGCCAAGCCAACCCACAAGCTCTATTTGATCTAGCTGTCGCTCATTTTTTCGCAAATGATGAAAAGAAAGCGTTTGAAGCAGCATCAAAAGCAGCTTACCAAGGACATACCGAAGCACTCACCTTTATTGGTGATGCCTTTCTATGGGGTAAAGGTGTCATTGCTGATAAAGCAAAAGCACTAAAACTTCTAGACCGAGCAGCCAAGCAAGGTTGTGAGGCGGCTTCGTTCACTCTCAAAAAGCTCTACGCTTAAAGGAGATTGCTATGACTGCAGTATTGCAACCATGCCTCTCTTTTTTTGCGATTTGGTCTGGCGAACGTCGCCAGTACTGGACGCAAGATGCTTATGGCTACACACCAGACCTGGATAAAGCTGGATTCTTTTCAACTCAAGAAGCTCATCAAATTATCAGCTCTGCTGGTGAAGATAAGCAGCTGAAGTTGATTGAATACCAACCCAGTCCTTTGCGTTTAAAACTGAAAGAACGCTCTCACCCGTAAGAAGCTTTTCTTACATCAAAACTAAACCCTGAAGGGGCACTCATCCCCTGCAGGGAATGCTGTGTCTCCTTCATTTAACAATGGAGATACAAATGAATAAACTTTCACGCTTTAAAGCGTGGCTAATCAATCTTTCTACACCAGACTCTAAAACACTGGCGACACTTGGCGAAGATATTCGTAAGTTTGGCATAACCAGCATAGGCATTGGTCTAGTTGGTTTAACTGTTGCAGGAGACACCATCACTACGGGGGAAGCTCTCGTAATTTTAGCAATTGGAGTCTGCACATGGTTGTATGGTGTATACTTAACTCACTTAGCCAACTCCTAAGGAGATCCTCAAATGAGTACTGGTTTTATTTTAGGAACGTTGGGTTTGTTTACTTTCTTCACTGTCATTACGTTTGGCAGCGCCTATCTTTTCAAGGTAGGTCAGAAACAGAAAGCTAAAGAAGCTACAGCTAATAAATAATCCTCTAAGAAGGCCGCAATCGCGGCCTTCTTCACCATGGTATTGCGCCAAAGAAGACTAGCATGAACGTAGATGGACACAGCGACTTGTCCTCCACATAGCTATTAGTCTTGCCCTGCAGCACAGCATTAACTTCCTGAAAATACTCTCAAAGGGAACGAACATCTGCGGACACGCTCCCATCCGCCTAGTATCTACATACCTAGAATGAGCTTCAGAGCGATAAACCACATGACGATGGCAATGACTGCCTCAAGAATGCGCCAGGCCTTAGGCGTTGCAAAGACAGGTCGTAGATACCTTGCACCAAAGCCCAACGAAAAAAAGAACACCAAGGATGCTGTTGCAGCACCGCTGGCGAACAGCATTTCTTGCCCTGGGAAACGCGTGGAAATCGTTCCTATCAGTACCACTGTATCTAGGTAAACATGGGGATTGAGCCAGGTGAGCGCCAAGCACGTGGCCAGTACATACCGCATTGGCATTCCGGATTCGTTGGCAACAACTATGCTCGTATTGGAACGCGCGGCGGAGTAGATACTCTTGGCACCATACCAGATGAGAAACGCGGCACCCCCGTATCGCATGGCTGGGTCGACCCATGGCACTTGCACAAGGATGTGTCGGAAACTGCTCGCACCGAAGAAGATGAGCGCTGCATCGGATAGCGCGCATACCAGCACAACGAGCAAAACATGCTCGTTTCGCAATCCCTGCCTGAGTACGAAGGCGTTCTGAGCACCTATCGCTAGAATCAAACTGAGTCCAATCGTGAAGCCAGTGGTATAAGAAGTCAGCATCAACATTGGAAGAGCCTGCTGCGACGTAACTGCGCGTCATGAGTTTGTTCCGTGCACCAGCTCACCTCTACTCTGGTAGCGCAACGAGCTAATGCCTCAACAAAAGACAATACCTGGATTGGCTGCAGTCTCTTCACTTTGATGATTGCGCTCCAGCCCTTAGTCTTGATAATAGAAATCAAATTCGGCTTCAAAAATGAAAAACCTTCACCATCAAGGCTTAAAACAAGAAATGTAAGGAGTTGCTCAAAAGTTTTTTTATTAATCTCAATTGAAATCATTGGGGGTGTGGTCCTCTAGAATTGATGCACGATGCAATCCTTGTTGATATACATTGTCATACTTCATTAGAAAATTATGAGCACTACGCTGTTTCCACCATGGAATTCGAGGATAAAGATGATGCAGGAGGTGCCACGCATCTCCTGCAGGATGTAGAAGCCATTGATCCATGAATCCAATGTTGTTGAACGTAGTTGCGAACTCATCTGTTCCCAACTCGTAGTCGTGCTCGCTTACTTCTGCAATGGATCGAAGAACTGGCAGCACAACAAACATTCCAACAATCCAGACCAGGGCTATAGTTACAGCATAGTCTGGTGAAAATATTGAAATTAAAGAAAGGCTTATTGCGTGCCACAAAACGAATGTCAAAATCTGTGTTCGATTCGAGCCAACATCTCTATAATATTCACTAATGTAGCTTGGCAACCATCGAAGTATGGCTAGCATCAGGCGCAAGCGAGTAGAGAAATCAATTGCAGTTACTCCCATGCGACTGAAACGCTGACGACATGGGTCTATCTTCGAGCCGTAGCGACCGTGGTGAGCATTATGGAATCGACGATAGGTTCGTACGTCTGAAAGCATCGGCCAAGCCGCTAGAATATTCACTAGAAGATCGTTAATTTTTGGATTTGCTGAAAAATTGTAATGACTCCCGAAATGAACCACATTTTCCAGGGCTCGCATTTGTCTTGCTGCAATCAATGTGGACGCTATAAAAGCACCAAAAACTATTAAAGTCGGCGCATTAAAGTATTGTGCAACTATTAGCGGCAAGGCGGCAGCTGTATATAGCACGCCAAGATAAAAGAGACTCAAACAAGTCCCGACAAGTACAGACTTTCGTGCATATCGTTTTTTAAATTTGAGCGCCCATCCTTTTTCAAGGCTTGTCATATACCCTCGCTTAAAGCGAGTATGGTGCTCGTTCTGTCGATAGCTTTTATTCATACGACCCTCCCTTTTCGCACATTGCTAACATTACAACTCCCACTCGATAATGATCAGTTATTTAAAACTCAAGACTAGGTTTCCATCTAAGATTAGTCCAGTTAAACTTACTAATCTAAACTTAGGAAATCTTAATCATGATGGACTACACAGGGCTAAGTGCAGTGGCTGCGGTGGCTCAGGAAGGGAGTTTTGAGAAGGCTGCAAAACTGCTGCGTATCACACCGTCGGCTGTTTCTCAGCGGGTAAAATTACTGGAAGAACGTATAGGCACTGTACTCATAGTTCGTGGACAGCCTTGCCAGGCTACTCCACAAGGCGAGTTGATCTGTCGCCACATTGAGCAGGTACGATTGCTTGAGGGCAGTCTGTCGCAGCGATTACCCACTATGCTAGGCAGCAATGAGCATGACGGCCATTTGACACTACCGGTGGCCGTGAATGCCGATAGTTTGGCGACATGGTTCCTCGACGCTACTACCGAATTCTCTAAACGTACCGGCTATCTGTTGAATCTTTTTATTGACGATCAGGAACACACGGCAGAATGGCTTAAGATGGGACGGGTTATTGGAGTCGTTACTGCCCATGATCGTCCTGTTCAAGGCTGTAAAAGCCTATACCTGGGCTCAATGCGCTACCATGCAGCCGCCAGTCCATCCTTCATCAAGCGCTACTTTCCTGACGGTTTAAACGCCTCAGCTCTTGGCCTTGCACCGGCCTTTTTGTTCGACCGCAAAGACCGGTTGCAGGAACAGTGGATACATAAGGTCACGGGGCTTTCTCTGAGCTTTCCTGTCCACTGGATACCATCCACACAGGGCTTCATTGATGCAGGCATTAAAGGCTTGGGATGGGGAATGAGTCCGGTACATCTTTTGCAGTCGCACTTTGACAGTGGGGCACTAGTGGACCTGTGCCCTTGGCAATTTATTGATGTGCCTCTGTTCTGGCAGATCAATGGCATCGCTGCTCACCAGCTTGCCGATCTAACGAATTGCATCGTGACCACTGCGCGTGCTTGGTTGGATACTGGAGTTGATAGTTAAACATTCAGGGCTTTATGCAAAGCTTCCGCAAGTGTTGCCTGCGGTCACGCTTGAACGCTCCAAACTGGCACGGCTCGATACGGGTAGTTCCATACGGTTCTTCAATCAACGAACAGGCCGTGATCTGGGTCAGATGAATATCGAGCCCGATCACGCGCTTGTAGAGAGTTACTAATCTCAAGGCATACTCATATTCGGCAGCTCCTATCCTAAGTAGCTGCCTTATCCTTGCTTTTCCAAAATATCACTGTCTAAAATAAAACTATGTCTCGCTGTTCGTTGAACGGCAACATGCCGTAGCGTTAGCTATGCCCCAAAGTCTGTGTGCATTTGAAAATCAGATCATCACCGATGGTGATAATGCTTACTAAACCTACCCCCCTTGCGGAGAAATCACTTCTCCGTCATGGCGTTGTGTTTCTCCTATTAACGAGGAACACTCACAATGATTACCATCGAAGGCAATCTGGCCATTCGTACTATCGCCGGTCGCCATGGTGACTTTAACGTCGCAAAACTAGCTACCAGCATTGGTGATTTCGTCATCAAAGATGCCTTACTGGATCAGTACGTCGAAGGACGCTATCAAGGTCAGTTTGCTATCTCCAAAATCAAACCGTCGTACTACACCACTGGCTCGGGCTCGCTCATTGTAGAAATCAGAGCGTTCCTAGACTCCATGACACTTGATGGCATGGATGACCTTAGTGCAGAGGAAGCAACTTCTTTAGATAACCCTATCCAGGACCCTATCGAAGAAGATAAACCAGTCAAGCCTGCTGCTGCCCCACCAAAAGCACCGCCCAGCCTTATTGATGATGACAAGCCATTTGGCATGTCTGATCACGAAGTGCAGAAAGCCTCACCTATCAACACTCCGCCGGTCAATCTCGATGCAGATTTATTCGGAACACTGTGGCCACTCAGTAACGATGTTCGCCTGGACGCGACCGTTGATCGTTTAACTCAGCGTGAGCAAGTTAAACGACTGCGAGAACTGGGTTACACGATGGATTTCAAAACTCAGCTTTGGAAAAAACAGCCTTAGCAAACACCCTAATTTAAGATGCTCGTCTGCATTTAACTGAAACACCCTGAAGGGGCAACTACCCCTGCAGGGAGTGGCTTGCCCTCTTCCTCAATTTGAGGATGCACCATGCAAACAACTCACTCGCTAAGCTACTCTGATCAAATCTTTGGTTTTTTACGAGAAGCAGACGGCACCTACAGTGCCAAAAGCATTACCGAACAAGATGTGCTAAAAATGGCCTCTGTCATCGCTGCACAAAAAATCAACAATAGAGTCTGTATAGACTCTCCTCACAAAGCCACTGAGCTGATCCAGTTCAAAATGGGCACACCTGAGCACGAGGTATTTGCCTGCTTGTTTCTGGATACCAAACACAATGTGATCACTTATGAAACATTGTTTTACGGCACTATTGATGGTGCCAGCGTATACCCTCGGCAAGTCGTTAAGCGCGCCTTACAGCACAACGCTGCTGCTTGCATCATCGCTCACAACCACCCTTCGGGTGATCCTGAGCCGAGCCATGCTGACAAAACGCTAACCGCACGATTAAAAGAGGCTCTAGCCTTGATTGACGTGCGTATTCTGGACCATCTCATCGTTGGTCACACAACCTACTCATTTGCAGAAAATAATCTTCTGTAAGCTCTCCAAAATCCCGTATGGGCATTACTGCCTGTACGGGGTAATGCCCTTTTAACCAAGAGGCATAATCAATATGAAAAAACTCACTAAAGCCGCATTAACACGGTTGACAAAAAAAGCATTAAACGGCGACTCGGACGCTCAGTTTGTTTTGGCTAATGTGTATTGTTACGCAGCAGCAGATGGCGTTATCAGAGATCGTATTAGAGCTTTTGAATGGGCAGAAAAAGCTGCTATTCAAGGTCATACACAAGCTCTTTTCTTTGTTGGTGATGCTCTACTGTGGGGCAAAGGTGTTGCTCAAGATCCTGTAAAAGCTGTAAAAATGCTCGATAAAGCTGCACTGCAGGGCTGTCCAAACGCATACCGCACAATTAAAAGCATTGCTCAAACGCTGTGACCATATACAACATACTGCAAGCGCCTACATTCCAATCCGGTATGTGGGCGTTTTTATTTGTAGGGCGTTTATCTTTGCTTTTGCAAAGTGTCCTGCTTAAGATTTGCCCATGTCTCGCTGTTCGTTGAACAGCAACATACCCGTAGCCTAGGCTACAAACCCAAGTCTGTGTGCATTTGAAAAACAGACGTTCACCGTTGGTGAAAATGCTTACTCACCTACCATCCCTTGCGGAGAAATCACTTCTCCGTCATGGCGTTGTGTTTCTCCGCCTTTTTTAAGGAGAAACACATGAATAACGCGACACAAACCATACTACCTAACACTGTTTTCAGCGTTTTAAAATCTGCTGCTGGTTTTTATATCGGTACGGCTTGCCCCGCTGAAGGTCCCATTTCACGTGAAAGCCAAGAGTACTGGAGCACTGAGACACAGGCAGAAAAAGCATTGCAAACAGGTCAATGGACACAACGCTTACACCCCTAATATTTTCAAAACCTATTCCCAACAGGGTGCCTAGCCCTGATGGGAAAGCACCTTGCCGTTTACATGAGGTGCTTTATGGGCTGGATATTTTCTCACCACACGTCAGTTGATGATCAAATTAACGACCTAAAACTCAACTTAAATACTGGCCACTCGCTCCTGGAAGACGCGCGTTGCAATTTTTACTCAAACCGAGGTATCACCGTTTCCTGGATGCTGATCCACACGCCATCAGGAACATTCATTGAATGTCATTTACTGACACTTCATGAAGGTCGCTGGGGCTATAAAACGCTTCATGAAACGGATCAACCGCTCTATCACTCCTGCCCTCTGCACTTTCTTGATAAAGCCAATCAAGGCGTTAGTGAGGAATGGCGGCAAGTTGTGCGCGCCTTTCATGGTGAAAGCACTACGACGCCGACAACTAATCTAGCTCAACTCAAAGAGCTACCTGACCTGTCTGTCGATGCTTGCGTTGTTGACCAGGTAACTGGCCAACTCATATTTCTGTCTGTTTGGGGCAGAGATACAGCCATTACAGAACTGATAGCACGTTTAACATTAGATGCGCGCGAAACAGAGTCATTACGCTCAGGCATAACCTTGAATGTAGATGGCAAACCACAACGCATAAGCATCAATGCAGATCTGCTCGAAAAACGGTTATCACGAAGCTATAAAGGCACTCTTTTTGGCAACCTGATCAACCTGTGGCTGTTCGACAATCGTTGCACATCACCTGATCGTGCCAATCTCACTTCTTATGTGCTGCTAGAACAGAACACAGCAATGGGTTCATTGAAACAGCATCCTCAATTTACAAAATGTTTGGCGCAATTAACTGATTTATCCCCCCTCCCGATTCTGCCCTCATGGGCTGATTTAGTTTTTCAAGAGGCCGAAGGCCTCGGCATGGTCACTCAACACAACACTCTGTTGGGTAACCTAACCTGCTTTCAGATTGCTCTTGATCTATGTCTGCTTGAACGCTCGATGAGCGCTCTGATCAGTAGCCAGCAACTCACGCTACCCACCCTCAATCACGCTCATTAAGAGCGTGTTTCTAACTAACTCTTATTTTAGGAGGCCTGTGATGGCTCTTATGTTTCCACGTCTGGCAAGAAACTTTGCCAAAAACGGGTATTACCCAACCGATGAAGCAACCTTAGAGCGGACACTCGCTTTACTGGAGCCTTCCAACAACGGTCACATGCACATCATTGATCCATGCGCTGGTGAAGGTGTAGCGCTTGCAGAGGCTGCGCACCACCTCGGCAGGGATCATGTACAAGCATATGCCGTTGAGTACAACACTGAGCGCGCTATGCATGCAAAGTCTCTGGTTGACCACTGCCTTCGCAGTGACCTGATGGATACCATGATCTCACGGCAAAGTTTTGGGCTGCTCTGGCTCAACCCACCTTACGGTGATTTACCGGCTGACTTTAATGGCTTGTCCACGTACCAAGGCACTGGCCGTAAACGGCTTGAAAAGCTGTTTTACCAACGCTCGCTACCGTACTTGCAATACGACGGTATTCTGGTCTTTATTGTGCCGTATACCGTACTCGATGCTGAGTTATGTACCTGGTTGAGCAACCACTTCACGGCCTTAGCCGTATTTGAAGCCGTGGATAAACAGTTCAAGCAAGTCGTCATTTTCGGCAAACGTACTCGCAGTAAAGACCGAGGCAGCTCTGCTGACCAGAAAGCCATTAAAAAGCAACTTATTGCTGTTGGCCAAGGTTCAGTGCAACCGCCTGAATTACCCATTGACCACCCTCTAGCGGCCTATCATGTACCTAAAGCGATGCAACCAAGCGTCGAGCACTTTTACCGTATTTCCATCGAGCCGCAACAGCTGCTAGATGAAATACAGAGAGTGCAAGGCTTATGGTCATCGTTCAATTTACACTTCGGCAGCCACAGCGGTGCATTACCGCAACGGCAACCTGTACGACCTCTATCAGACTGGCACTTGGCATTGAGTCTCGCCGCCGGTGCGATCTCTGGTGTATTGCAATCACAATCAGGTCGAACCCTAGTAGTGAAAGGCAATACTCACAAAGAGAAGTCACGCAAAGTTGAGTTCACTCAGGATGATGACGGCAACGTATCAGAAACTCGAATCGACATTGATCGGTTCGTGCCTGTTATCAAAGCGTGGGACTTAACTGAAGGTTCACCCACATTTGCTTGTGTGCTCACTATCAGCGGCTCTAATAACCAAGAACAATCTGACGATGAGGATATATCTGATGAGATTGAACCCGCCAAAAACACCTCAAGCAGTTCTTGTAATCCAGGACTGACACCTCTGGCTCTACCCGTTCCGTTAAATGGAACCAGCACGGATCGACCACTATTTAGTGTTGGCCAGTGCTGCGTAACTCAGGGCATTGACCACCTTATGTGGACAACTGACATTGATGTATATGCTCTGCTTTGCTGCCACGAAGCAGGCGACTGGGGCGAACTAAGCGATGAAGATTGGCAAATGAACCAGGCTGCTCTAGCAGATGGATCACGGTTATTTTCTAGCTATAACGTCGAAGTACATCCTGCAGACGAAGAAAATGAAGTCACTGCAAATGCAGAGTCTGAAATGATCAAAGTCTGGATCATCACCGAAGCAGACCGCTCAGTAACGACAGTCTTACTGCCGTCTGAATACTAACCTTTAGCGTCACCTCACCCAAACGGGCATGTCATCCCGTAAGGGGTTGGCTTGCCCGTTTTTCAATTTTTGGAGAACACTATGCAAGCGCAACCTCACACCACACAGGCAGTCTCGACTGTCATCGGTCTCACCGACTTCATTAGTGAGTTTGGTGATGTACTCATTGATTCATTGAATCGCTCTAACCCACCTGTTTACGCAGGTCGAACCTTACCCATTCACGATGCACGTCAGTACATTATGGACAGTCTTAAGCGACAACCTTTTGCTGCTCAAGCCGAAGTAGTGCAAGCCGTTACCGCACTCTTAGTCGATAAAGGTGAAGAAGCCGCCATTATCAATGCTGAAATGGGCACAGGTAAAACCATGATGGCCATTGCTGCTGCAGCAGTGATGCACGCAGAAGGCTATCAACGCTCCATGGTCATCTCGCCGCCCCACTTAGTTTATAAGTGGCGGCGTGAGATTTTGGAAACGATACCCAATGCCAGGGTGTGGGTACTTAACGGCCCCGACACATTGGCTAAACTTATTCAGTTACGTTTAGAGCTGAATATCCTATCCAATCATGAGTCTGCCCCAGAGTTCTTTATCTTGGGGCGTATTCGGATGCGCATGGGTTATCACTGGCGACATGCTTACACGCGGCGCTTTACACCCAACCGTGATACTGCGGGAGAGCGTATTCACTTAGTCGCCTGTCCTGACTGCGGCTCTTTAATCAGAGACAAAGATGGTGAGTTGATTACAGAAAAGCAGTTTCTATGCATTGAGAAACAAGTGACCTGCACCTGTGGCAGCAAACTTTGGACATTGATGCGTAACCGCTCTGATGAGGCCTTTGATAGAAAGAAAGCCCTGATCAAGTCTGTGTGTCAAATACCGACAATTGGACCAGTTCGTGCAACCCGTTTAGTTGAGCAGTTTGGCGAGGAGTTTATCTCCTCGATGCTGGCGGACAACGTGCATGAGTTTATTAACCTGATGGATGCGCAAGGACGCTTTATCTTTACCGACCGCCAAGCGCGACGCATGGAGCGTGCGATGGCCAACATTGAGTTTGGATTCGGTTCGGGTGGCTATCAACCGACGGAGTTCATTAAGCGTTACTTACCGCAAGGCTACTTTGACATGCTCATTGTTGATGAAGGACATGAGTATAAAAACGCAGGTTCGGCTCAAGGCCAAGCCATGGGTGTCTTAGCCGCCAAAGCACGTAAAACGCTCTTACTCACGGGAACCTTAATGGGTGGATATGCAGATGATCTGTTTTTCCTCCTATTCAGAGCGCTAACCAGACGCATGATGGAAGATGGGTTTGTGCCAAAACAAAACGGTAGTTTAGGTGCTGCTGCAATGACCTTTATGCGTGAGCATGGTGTGATTAAGGATATTTACACCGAGCACTCAAGCGCCTCACACAAAACTGCTCGCGGTAAGAAACTGACCGTGCGCAGCTCAAAAGCACCTGGCTTTGGCCCGAAAGGAATCCATCGTTATGTGCTGCCTTACACAGTGTTTCTCAAGCTCAAGGACATCGGTGGCAACGTACTACCCGCCTACGATGAAGAGTTCAGAGAAGTTGCCATGAGCACCGAACAAGGCGCAGCGTATCAGCTTTTAGCTGGCACTCTCACCGCTGAGTTACGTCGCGCATTAGCGAAACGTGACACAACCTTACTCGGTGTTGTTTTGAATGTGCTACTGGCTTGGCCAGATTGTGCATTTAGAACAGAGGTGGTGAAACACCCACGCACACGCGACACCTTGGCCTTCATACCGGCAGTGTTCGGTGATGAGGATCTGATGCCCAAAGAGCAGGAGCTGCTGGACATTTGTCTGGAGCAGAAAGCACTTGGACGTAAGGTACTCGCCTACTCAACCTATACTGGCACACGTGATACGACAGCACGGCTAAAAACCATACTGGAGCAACACGGATTAAAGGTAGCGATCTTGCGCAGTACTGTGGATACAGGCAAGCGTGAGGACTGGATTGCTGAGCAGGTAGATCGTGGTGTGGATGTGCTCATTACCAACCCTGAGTTGGTAAAGACAGGCCTCGATCTGCTGGACTTCCCTACCATTGTGTTTATGCAAACTGGTTACAACGTGTACACACTGCAACAAGCTGCTCGACGTTCTTGGCGAATAGGTCAAACCGAGCCAGTGCGCGTCATTTTCCTAGGCTATAGCAACAGCTCTCAAATCTCGTGTTTGGAGTTGATGGCCAAGAAAATTGCAGTTTCACAGAGTACATCAGGCGATCTACCAGAGTCAGGACTCGACTCTTTAAACTCGGATGGTGACTCAGTGGAAATGGCACTGGCAAGGCAGCTTATTTCAAATCATTGACCCAACATCACAGCCCCTCAAGGGGCTGTTCAGGAGCCCCACAATGGAGCACTTTACATACACCGCTGAGTTTACCCACCCACTTTGCCCGTACTGCGGCGATAGAGTGCCCTGTGATCAAGACGACCCAACCGAACCTTGGATTGGCACTTGCAAAAGCGGTCACACCGCTGTTTACCAGCTAGAGGACGAGAACTCTTAAACCCAATAGGCCGCACTCGCGGCTTTTTTTAATACTGTCTACACCTATTCTGGCCTAATACAAATGGTCTGTTAGACATGTTGATATTTCTTTATCAAAACTCAATTCTTGCAATACTCTGTAATTGTTAAAAAGAAAGTGCACAGTTTCTCGCTGATCAATCCACGCTTTGTTATTTCTATAATAGGTATGAGCCTTTAAATACAAAGGGTTAGCTAATTTGCATGGCAGATTAATGTGCAAAGGCAAGGAGGAAAAGTCTGCATGCACGTATTCCTTCTGGTCGTGAGCTTGATAAAGAAAAAAATCTGGGTATATTCAACAATTTATGCTGAAATCAACCAAGTCGGCATGGAAGCAAAACGTGCATGCTTACTAATATAATGTTATGCGCAAGGAGAAATATGAGAGTAACTACCAATATCGGTAAGATAGATCTTATTAGGTTTAATTTGGCTGTAATTCCAAGGTTAAGATCAACGTATGTAACTATTTTAGTTATTGCTATATTCGTTTTCGGGTTTGTCTGCTGGAAAAATGGATTCCCCCAAACACAGAATAGCTGGATAGCTATTTTTGCGGGTTCATTGGCAGGCGGTCTTTTCGGTATGCTGTTTGGCGTGGTCTTCTCAATACTTTCAATTTTGCTTATGTCGTCTTCGACAAATGGGATTCTTGGTGAGCATGAGTACACGCTTACACCTGAAGGGCTGCATGAAAGAACTTCCGCTAACGAAGGTCTTAGCAAATGGTCGGGGATCACCAAAGTGAAAGTCGCAGGTTCCTATCTACTATTCCAAATATCAGGTTACCTTTTTCATGTCGTGCCTGCCCGGAGCTTTGAGTCCAAAGAAAAGTTCAAAGAATTTGTATCGTCATCAATGGAGCATTGGCAAAATGCACATAATCGGGTAGCCGAGGGTTTCTAGCCCTCAGCCCCCACAACACCCTGCATGCGGCTCCGCACAGGGCGTTTCACTGAGAATGATGAAGCTTAATCCAACCATCGCGTAATTCGTACAGACCCT
>Ga0265295_1004033_pt1 | contig 20283 bp, 16 predicted proteins | sample Munlansysbiofilm_FD_192503 | JGI IMG/M metagenome (GOLD analysis project Ga0265295, IMG submission 192503) | Leachate microbial communities from a municipal landfill in Southern Ontario, Canada - Methane capture system biofilm | ecosystem: Engineered > Solid waste > Landfill > Unclassified ... | reverse complement strand
ACCGTAAGGTCGGCCCAGCGAAGCAGCGTCCGAGTCGAGAACGTGATCTCGATACTGTTTGCGATACCGGCTCCTGCCTCGCCCATGAAAAGCCTACGCACCTCGCCCGCATACTCGACCATCTTCTGACGGATACTTTCGGGCAATTTAGGACAGCAGCAGCCAAGAAGTTTTTCCTCGGCATCACGCGCTGGGTAGCCCATCTCACAAAGCCAAAACCGATCCAGAAAGGCGAGATTTTGCCTGAGCGTGCCTTGGTATAATCCGGTCTCATCGGATCCCCCGTTTGTATTGGCTGTGGACGCGAAACGAAACATGGGATGCGGGATGATGAGCTCTCCCCCATTCTCGACGATACACAACGCCTCGCCATCAAGAACGCCGTTGAGGCCTGTGGCCGAAGATGGTTCGAGGAGGTCGATCTCATTGAGCAAGAATATACCCCCAAACCTCATGGCCAAGGCTAAAGGACCATACTCGAATTCCATGCTGCCGTTACGAACAGACAAGTGCCCCACCATGTCAGGGAATTCTAGGCGGCTGTGTCCTGTGACCTCGAAGACGGGGTAGTTGAGCCGGGAGGCGAGCTGCTTGATGGCGCTCGTTTTACCAGAGCCTGCTGGCCCAAAGACATAGAGCGGATCGGAGATGTTCATGAGCCACACAACGATGTCGCGGCTCGTTTCATGGAAAATGTATCCGGGATCCATTGCTGGCGTATAGGTGCAGGGTCTTGCATATCCCCGGACGATTCTGCCTGAAGGCTTGCCGCTAAAGACAGTCCCGGCGTCCAGTTCTGCGGGCTGAAGTCTCTCAAGTTCATCGTGGATGGTCTTGGTCATAGTATGCTCCTTGAAATGAAAAATCCCGGCCTCCCCTGTGAAGGGAAGCCGGGATCATCTTGATTGTATTGATTCTCAGTCCTCGTCAAACTCGATGCCTCTGGTCAGGCACATCCCAAACGGATTGTCCCATAACCCTCCGTGGTAATCGATGTCGCCAAGATCCTCACCGACTCGGATATAAAGGTACTGATCCCAGTCCAGTTCGGCGAGATAGTCTTCCAGAAAGGCGACATCGCAGTCCCTTGAATACCAGCGAAAACCATCCCAGTACCAGGCTCGGGCATCGTCATCCTGCTTTTTGACATCGGCGTCTTCGAAAAGCCTGGCGACCTCCTCCTTGAGAGCCGGGGAAAGCACCCTGATCTTTGCATCAAGGAAATCGGCTGCTTCCTGGGAAATGCAGATCCCGACACGAGAGCTATATCCCATGGCTCCTCTCCTTTGGCTTATTGATTTTGCTGACCATCAGACGCTCGAAGGATTTGCCTTCGGATTCGCAGCGAGCAAGGAGCGCATCGCATTCATCCTCTCCAAGGATTGGGGAAAGTTCCAAGCGCAATTGCTCCCGGTTCAGGCTACGGCGTCCTGATTGGGATGAGACCCGAAACCGCTGGTTCTCGGAATTGATCCAGTTGCCGCCGACAGCGGAGAGCCTGTAGGTCGTTTTAAGGCCGTCCTCGACCTCGGATATTTCCCGATCAAGCGTTGCCGAATCAGCCTTTAGCCTTGCCAGCCGCTCCAGATCAGGGCTCCACTGTGGCTGATCCACCCCTTCAAACTTCGGACAATCGGCATTGAAGTCGCACCAAGGGCATAGGGCATGAAACCCCTTGGCCGTTGGCAGGTCAAAGATATCACCGCCGTTTGATCTGACATCAATAGCCAGGGTCCACAGATCCTCCGCCGTCTGCAGGCAAAGGCCGAGCATGGACTTGTCAGGCAGGTAGGGACCAAAAGCCTTTGCTTCGGACATGGACAAGCACAGCACCCACGCCTCGATATCAACCAGGGAAGCATCAGCGGGCATCTGGATACCGAGCATCTTTCGGCAGAACTCCGGGAAGGTAAGCCCCGAACATCCGGCCATACCCGTTTCTCCGTGCACCCCAAAAGCAGGCTTCTCCCAAAGTGCCCGCAAAAGGCCCACTTGGCCGTAGACTTGGGTTTCGTACGAAGAATACAGCGTTGACGGGATATTTTCGCAGCTTTTCAGTTCCAGAATCCGTACTGTTGGCTGGTCTACTGCGCTCACAAACGTGAAATCCAAATGGGCCTTGATCGGCACCTGGTTATGGATGGCCTGAATTTCAAGCTGCTCGATTGTGGGGAGCCCCTGAGTCCTGAACACCTGGGCAACGCCGGCCTCAAACCAATGTCCGCGCTGCAAACGCAGCTGTGTGCCAAGCATCGAGGCAAGCTCATGCTGATTCCCTTCGAGATCAGCACGGTTCCCGAAAAGCTTCTTACCCACCGCTGCCCGTGGGCATTCAAGAGCGCGACCAATATCCGACATGCCGATGTATTGGCTCCGGTCCCCTAGTGATGACAAAGTTCTCTTCGCCGACGATTCGACAAGCCCCTTGGCCAGGAGCGCCATGAGCCCTTGCGCTCTACTCTCATGAGTTTGTGCTGACATTTCCTATCCCCCAAAATGGCGAAGGCTGCCCGATTGGAGCAGCCTTCGCCTGTGTTTCGTGTCTGAATTATCAGGACGCTTGCGCATATTTCCACCACATTTTCCGTTGAGGATTCCACTTGAACCCGGCACCGGCCAAAAGTTCCTTCTTGGCCTGCGTGTTGCCGGTGGCCACGATGCAGACCTGCCCGTCAGTGGCGGTGATCTCCTGGTAGGTAATGCCGTCGAGTTTTGGGAGTTGGGCAGGCTGTGGCAGGCTTGGAGAACGTGAAGGAGCTCCAGAGTCTTGTAAGGCTGGAGTCCTTTTCTGACGTTGTCCACCCTTGCCGGAATCCTTGGGCAGGTTTCCGTCCGTATCTTCCTCGGTCACGATGCCGAGCATGGCGGAAATGGAATAGCGCCGGATGTAGGTCATGGCGATACCAAGGCCCTGGGGATCGTTCTTCGGCAATGGGACTACGGCGTGCGATGATTGCCACTCCCCGGATTCAGCATGAACCAGCTTGGTCACAAGCCCGAGATGGCCAGGCTCAGATGGGACTGGGTACTGGGTGAGCCAGATGCCGTTGGTGAGTAGCGCTTCGCGACAGGAATCCATGACGCTGTTGAGGGTGGCGTAGTTGGAATGGGTAAAAGGGTTGAGTCGGTCCTTAGTCGCAGGCTGTAAGGTGCGCTGAACTTGGATCAGGGCCTTGGCCAGCTTGGTTGTTTCGGTTGAGCAGTAATTTTGGTCGTGCATGATCACTCCTATTATGGGTAGGGACAGACAAGAGATCCCCGCTAAAGCACACAAATGGCTTTGGCGGGGATTTTGGCAGGCCTTCGAGGGAGTGATATATATTTGAAATTATTTCAACGACAATCTGACAAGGCAGGCAACGCAGTATGACGCTAGTCGACGGCGACTAAGGAGTAACCATACTTAATAAATTGTTTTTCCCTTGATCACTTTTATTCTGTCTATGAACAAATTCACCAATTGCCTTCTTGTTCAAAAAAGGAGCACTTTTAACCCGATCATAGAGCCTATGAAGTCGAGTTTTTGCTCTTGTAATCACGTTATTATAGTCGAGCGGCTGAATAATAACTCTTTCGTCTTTTTCCTTGCGAGCATGTGTCTCTTGAATTTCAATTGAAGATCCAAGAACGAAACATGTAATCTTTGAATATTCGTCAATAAGTCCATTCGAATATAGTTCTTTTATATACTTCCAACATTGCGCCTTTTGCTCTTCTCCGATCGGAATCCCAGAACGTTTTAATTCTACAATTGTAAGTCTATCAGTACTATATTCTCCACCCTCATCGTCGTACCTAGGGTAATAGTAAAGACCAACAGTGCTATCTGGAAGAATTGCAAAATCAGGCCTATTCTGAGAGCCTTTTTGTTTCGATTTGAAGAGTTTTTGGATTATTTTTGTCATCCCTTCGTTTGATGTAAATTCGATTGTCTCGTATTCTGGACCAAATATCCAAAGGCCCTGATGAAAAAGCGGTTGTAATTCTTGCACCTCATCGGCACCTGCATCGAACACTTTCTCCTTTAACTTTGAAAGAAGCGTTAATCGTCCTTGCAGCTCATCTAGTACAACCTTGGCCATGTCTAATGTCCATTCATCAAGAACTGTGTGCAATTCATCAAGCTGGCCAGGCTCCATTTCACCAAGCTTATGAAGCAATTCATACTTACTTTGTGACAGCTCAAGACTTGCCAATATCCCAGCTAAATGATTAAGATCTTTCTCTTTGATTGAAGGACAGTCTTCTTGAACAGTGTGAACAAATTTCTCCCATCGTTCCACACCAATCATATTCATTCTTGAAATTTTATCTCTATGATCTCTTTTGATGTCATTAAAGATATCGACACGCTGGCTTTTCGAAATTTCCAACACTGTCTCCTTTATGAAATCCAGTACTACCCCTAAAGTTGTCTTATATTCATCATTGTCAACATCGAATCCAGACCAATCAGGGAGTACTGCATCGACAAGAAAATCTGACTTTACGATAAAAACAAATCGTTTAGCAGCCTTAAACCTGCCGTCAAGAAAACTCTCCCCTCCGTATTTCCATGAACAATCACCTACAAGCCTATTATTTACATGCCAAGCAACACCGTGCTGATATGTCGTTTTGTCAGTTTGCATTGTGTCTATAGCAATAATTATTACATCGCCTAGTCCGTTTATCGTTTTTGTAGTCTCTTTAATATGTACGTCAGGGATGTCTGTAAATTTTACTAAATGGCCATTCACTGTCACTGAAAATGTCGGATCAGTGAGGAAACGCATTCCAATTTCAGATCGCACTACAGACTCAGGAAGCGCTACACGCCTGGCTGAATTTGTAAAAATCTTCGTTCCATGCCCATTTTTCCGTCCTGATTGCTGCTTATCTAAAAGAAAAGGTTTATCAATGATTCCACGAGATACTTTAAACGTAACTGACCTTCCTTCACGCCAAGATTCTACAAAATACTCGTCACCAAAGCAAAAACCTGCAAACCTTCCTTTTCCGTTCCTCCCAAAGGCCAACCGGGGAGGAAGATTTAACTCATCAGGAAATTGAGCAAATTCTCCTTGAGATTTTATTCTGTCATAAGCAAGAGTGCGCCATATACGATCAATAGCCTCTTCTGTCATACCGTGACCGTTATCTTCAATGGAAAAACACACCCCCGCCCTTTCATCGGGCCAGACAATATCAACCTTAGTCGCCCCTGCATCCCAAGCATTGGCGACTAATTCAACGACGGCGGTCTTAGGATTTTTCAGGATATTCGAACCCGTAAAGGACTCTAAGAATCGCTCTTCATAAAACACGCTTTGTGTTGATACCATATTTGAAATCCTTTCAAGTGCGACAGATATACAGAGTCATTTTGTTCATAAGCAGAAAATTATTGTTTTATTTGCACCCAGAGTATATACTACATTCTAAATATTGCGCCATGAAAGTTTCATCACCGAGAGCCAAGTTTGTGTTTAATATCCACATCAAAATTTTCGGCATTTATCTTTGACGTGAGACGGTCGTTATTCAAAACTCGAAGAACGGTTTCGATGTCGTCCTCGGTGACAAGCAACTTTCCGCCAGGTGAGTATTGGATTCCCCAGCCATCTTCTTCGCTTACCTTTCTCAGGCTCGCCAAAAAATTGGGATCCTTGTAATAGCCTGCTTTTTTTACTTGGGACAGTCTTCTCAAGTGGCGAAGATTGTTCCCCACCAAATCGGAGACAGCAGTTGCATTTTCAAATAGCCCAAGTGAAGAGAACTCTTTGACGATCTCGTCACGATTCCTCTCCATACCTTCTCGAAAATTCAGTGCTGTTTCAAAGTTCTTCTTGTCAGCGATAAAAATAATTCCGTCATATGTGAAGAAGTCGACTTTGTCGTCTATGCGGAAGATCTCCTGCTTGCCAATGTCTACCAGCATATTGTTCTGAAAAACCATGTTGATTAGTTGCATCACCTTTTTTGTGGTCCAGCCTTCCGAAACGCGACGAGCAGAAAAGAGAGGAGGCTGATCCTTGACATCCAGGCGAGCAATATAAAGCCAAGAACCCAGCAGCGCATTGTACTGGTCTACTGTCTGCGGTTCTTCATCACCTTGAAGAGTTTGAAGAATGGCATGTAAGTCCGTATCTGTAGTCGGCAAGCCAAGCAAGTCATCATCTAAGTCGGCCGTGTTGAAATCATACTCAATCGCCACATTAGACTTCTTGATTTTTCCTGAGGTTATTCCCCTCAACTTTTTTCTGAGTGTCTCGTCAACATTGACATGAAAAATGTCATATTTCGCACTCCGTTGAATAAGCTTTCGTTTAACGACATAGAACGAAACCGAAGCGCTGTCCCAGTCAATTGTTTTGACCGTATTGAGTTTATTTTTCAACTCGTTCATATTCAAACCTCTGGGTTGCGCTCAGTTACGACATATAGCTGTTCTGATATCTCAACAATTCTGCAGCGCTCGTTATTTCGTAGGCGTGGCCCCTTTGCCAGGAAGAAATTCTCGCACTCATTGCCATTCCGTTCATAACGAACGTCGTAGATGTTGTATCCCATGACGGCCAGAACCGGATTAATGAAAATATTGTGCGTTTTCATGGTGATCCAATACATGATAAACATGAAGAATCCAAAACTGAGTAATAGTTTCAGATTACCAAGATCCATAACAAAAAATGAAATCATGTACGGAATGCTGTAATTGATAAGTTCTCCGGAGCGGTTGGAGACCGACTTTACTGTTATAGGGGGCGAAGAGCCCTTGAGGTAACGAACTGCCATCCAAAGGAGAACACAGGCCAAAACGGATAGTCCAAGAATGGGCCAAACTATTCCTGGGTGCATCACCTCTTTCTTAGCGAAATCGAAGTCCTGTATCAGAAAAATTATTGAGAGCGGCGAGTAAGCACTCAGAAAAATCAATAGGGAAGAAACGAATCTAAGCCTCATGAATGCCTCCTCTTGCCTCAATGGTATTGGCATGCAGCGCCATTCTGACCTGCTACAAAAATAGAATGGAGGCCGCTTTAAGGTCCATGGCTCGCCCCCGATGCGGGTTGCTCGGCTTGTTGCTGATAAGTCACGCCAAAGATGGTGTCACCCAGCCACTTCTTGAACGACGGGTTATCGCTGAACTGCTTGAACAGCTCGGTGTGGTCGGACAAGAGGTCGATCATGACACGCTGTAGCGCGGCGTCGTGTTCGATCCGGGCGGTCTTCTTATCGTTGTTCTTCATTGCGTTCTGGTAGGCCGCGTCCGCTGCCACCTTGGCCGGGATCTCTTCGGCGATGATCTTGCGGATTTTGTCGCCGTCCTTCCAATCGATGTTGCCAAACTGGTCGTTGAACGCCTTGATGATGTTGCTCAGTTGGTCCAGCTCCGGTTCCGGTTTGCGGCCACCACCGCTGGTCGGCACCGGTCCGATTTCGGCATCCTGATCTGGAAGGCCTATCTTTAGGCTGGTTTTCACCTCGACACGGTAGCTGTCCATGTCAATGGCCTCCAGGATGCCCCGAGACAGATCCTCTTCCTTGGGCGCGGGGAGTTTCGGGATCAGGAAATTCAGAAAGATTGACAGCTTTTCCCAGTCGGCATTCGAGTACGCCAGAATCGAGGATAGAAAGCCGTAGGTGCGCGCGAAGGCCTTGGCCTTGCCTTTGAAGTCCACCTGCCCGTCCTCATCAAGATCGGCGTTGTAGGTAGCCACGCAGGCGTCAAGGATCGGGTCGAGCTTGTCGCGGTCCGAGCCGTTCAGGTAGAGCCCCACCAGATCGTCGATTTGCGCCTGGGAATAGACCTGGTAGCCGTCCAGGTCCGACTTCAGGTCGTGCAGTTTGTTGGGGTCGGTCTCGTTACTGAGGATGGTGGTGCGGTAATAGGGCTCGAACGACTTCTGGATGGTTTCCGAGTCGTTGTAGAAATCGAGCACAAAGGTGTCGTGCTTTTGCGGATGGGCGCGGTTGAGCCGCGAGAGGGTCTGCACCGCCTTGATGCCGGAGAGCGCCTTGTCCACGTACATGGTGTGCAGCAGCGGTTCGTCGTAGCCGGTCTGGAACTTGTCGGCGACGATCAGGAAGCGGTACGGGTCCTGTTGCACCTTGTCCGGGATCTGGCTGCAGGGGAAGCCATTCAACGTCGCTTCGGTCACTTTCTTGCCGCCATACTCGTGCTCCCCGGAAAAGGCCACGATGGGGACGTAAGGGCTTTTGCGCTCCTTGAGGTAGTCCCTGAAGGCGTGGAAATACTGAATGGCCCGCTCGATACCGCTGGTGATGACCATGGCCCGTGCATGGCCACCGATCTTGCGGTGGCCGATCACCTGGGCGTGGAAGTGGTCCACCATAATCTCCGCCTTCTCGCGGATGGCGTGCTCATGGGACTCCACATAGCGGCGCAGCTTTTTCTGGGCCTTGTTGGCGTCGAAGAGCGGGTCGTCCTCCACGGTCTTGGCCAGACGGTAATAACTCTCCACCGGGGTGTAGTTCTTCAGCACATCAAGGATGAAGCCCTCCTGGATGGCCTGTTTCATGGTGTAGCTGTGGAACGGGTGGTGCTTCACGATGCCGTCGGGTTGCGAGTCAGGCTCGCCGAATATCTCCAGGGTCTTGTTCTTGGGGGTCGCGGTGAAGGCGAAGTAGCTGGCGTTGGTCACCATCTTCCGACCTTCCATGATCTTGTTGATCTTGTCCTCGACCGTCTCTTCCCCCTCGTCATCAGAGCCGCCGTAGGGCGCGGTCTCTTCCAGTACACGATTCATGGCGGCAGTGGTTTTGCCGCCCTGGCTGGAATGGGCCTCGTCGATGATGATGGCAAACTTGCTCTTACGGTGTTCGTCGCCGACCTCTTCGAGGATGAACGGGAACTTTTGCACGGTGGTGATGATGATTTTCTTTCCGGCCTTGAGGAATTTGCGCAGATCGCCGGAGTGTTCGGCATGGCCGACGGTGGCGGAGACTTGGGCGAACTGCTTGATGGTGTCGCGGATCTGTTTGTCGAGCACCCGTCGGTCGGTGACCACGATGACCGAATCGAACAACGCCTTGCTCTCGTGTTCCAGCCCCACGAGCTGGTGCGCCAGCCAGGCGATGGAGTTACTTTTGCCGCTGCCCGCCGAGTGCTGGATCAAGTAGCGCCTGCCGATGCCGTCTTCAGCGGCATTGGCCAGCAGCATTCGCACCACCTTCAACTGGTGGTAGCGCGGGAAGATCTGCTTGTACCTCTTTTTTCCGGTCTTCTCGTCCTTTTCTTCTACCACCTGGGCGTAGTTTTCCAGGATATCGGTCAACCCCTCTTTGGAGAGGGTCTCCTTCCACAGGTAGTCGGTGGCGAGCCCGGCCGGGTTGGGCGGATTGCCAGCGCCGTCGTTGTAGCCTTTGTCGAAGGGCAGAAACCACGAGCCCTTGCCCTTGATGTGGGTACAGAAACGCACCTCGTGGTCGTCCACGGCAAAATGGACGACGCAACGGCCGAACTGGAACAGCAGCTCCTTCGGGTCGCGGTCGCGCTGGTACTGCTGCACGGCATCGAGCACCGTCTGCTTGGTGAGCTTATTTTTGAGTTCGAAGGTAGCGATGGGCAGGCCGTTGATGAACACAGCCATGTCGAGGGAGAGCGCGGTCTCGTTGCGGCTGTAACGGAGCTGGCGGGTGACACTGAATATGCTGGCAGCGAATCGTTCGGCCGCCTTCACATTGCCCGGCGTCGGCGTGCCGTAGAAAAGATCCACATGAGCCGGACCGTGCTTGATGCCGGCGCGCAGCACGTCCACCACACCGCGTTTGGCGATCTCGCCTTGCAGGCGGTGCAGGAACTGGGTGCGCTTGGGGCCGTCCTCGTCAATGCCGAGAGCCTCATAGGTATCGGACTGGGTGGTGGCGAGGAACTGCAGCAGCCTGGCCAGATCGACGGCGTGTTCGCGATCATAGTCCTGCGGGTCGCCCTGAACGTAACCGGCATCCTCCACAAGGGCGGCGACGATGATCGATTCCAGGCCCTTTTCTGAAGTATCAGTAGTTCGCATTGGAATTCCTATAATTAATGACCTCCAAATACAGCTTCATAAATGAGAGTTCTCCGCAACTCTTCAATAAGAGAATTTTGTCTCTCAGAAAGAGAGACTGCAACTCCTGTAATACGACTCTGAAGTGCTCTGTAATCATCAATTTGAGCCATCTTATTTTCGATAAATGCTACTATCGAGTCTTGTTCTTTTTTCGGTGGAACTGGGATATAAATCGTCTTAAAATCTTCATATCTCAAGCTTAACATGTCGTCGCATATTCCATAAGAATATTTATACGATACACGAGCAAAAGTTGGAGTTCTAAATAAGTAATGATAGTATTTTGTATTAATATCTATATTTGTAGTTAAAACAACATATGCAGGACTTACGATCCCTCTTTTTGGAGAAAAACCAATAGCCCCTTGCCACATGCGCATCTTGTTATATACAATATCTTCAGCATGCACGACCTTATAATTGCTACGATCATCATTAGACGAATCTTTCCTCCATGTTCCTTCTAAAAGATCTGCTTGCTGAATAACACCTCGCTCAATGGTTACTGAGAGCATCTGCTCATCATCTGCACATCTCTCAATTCGTTCGTGAAATACTGCACGGTTAGGAAGCAAACTCCAATGCCCTGGCAAAGCAGGCCACCATGCATCTTCAGGCCTTAGAAAAGTGTTTTTCATATTTTTTTTCCCAGCTGAATCCATGACTTCCCTCATTAAAAACTCACAATCCGCCTAGCTAGCTCTTCAGCTTGTTTTGCTACCATTTGCATCTCCTCAAGTATCGAAGCAGTGCTCCTGTAATCAGGTAGCTTGCCAAAATATTTAGTGAATGTGATTTGATAGCCGACCTTTACGCTTTCCAGAACCACCCACGAATCTGATTGATAAGGACGAATTTCTCGCACAAAAAAGCCGTCTACGCCTCCATCCTCAATTAGCGATATCTTTTCACTCTCACTTAGCTCGGTATCAGGTTCATACTCAACTACACAGTTTATACCTTTTATTTCGGACTCGAACAGACCGTGAATGGGGTCAGGCGTGGCCTTGCCGGGCTTGTAAACCTTCTTTAGTACCGGCGCAGCATCCTCGCTTGTATAGCATAGTTCGCTTTTCAGCAGCCTTACGCGCTTGGCGGTGAATTTGACGCCGTGCTCATCGGCATCGGTATTACTGGCATCCATGAAAGCGTTAAAATCCAAGTGCGGACCGGCTCCAAGTGTGTCTGCCACGCGACTGACCAAGTTGGCCAACGGATCCTCCTTGGCCATGACGCAGGTCCGTTTGAACCGTTCCAGTCGGACCGGGCTCAGATCAACTGCGAGGCGCAGTGGACGGTCCACTGTCACCTTCCAGTAGCCTAAGGCCTTGTTGGGAATGACTTTGGAACTCTCTGCTTCATGTGGATTGATTACTAGGTCGACTATAGTCCGGATCTGCGCCTCAGATAGTTCACAATTTTTCTGGCCTAAATTGCGGCGCAGCGGCTCAAACCAGCTACTAGCGTCGATTAGGAGAACCTTACCCTTACTCTCCTCGCTCTTGCGGTTGGTCAGTAACCAAATATACGTAGGAATGGCAGTATTGTAGAAAATGTTCTCCGGCAGGGCGATGATGGCCTCCAGCCAGTCGTTCTCGATAATCCAACGGCGTATGTTGCTCTCTCCCTGACCTGCGTCGCCGGTAAAGAGCGAGGAGCCGTTGTGGACCTCGGCGATGCGGCTGCCGAGGCGGGTGGTGTGCTTCATTTTGGAGAGCTTGTTGACCAGGAACATGAGCTGCCCGTCGCTGGAACGGGTGATCATCTTGTATTCCGGGTCACCGCCATGCTGGGTGACAAAGCGAGGGTCCTTGATGTCCCCCTTGCCACCCAGGCGCTCCAGATCGGTCTTCCAGCTCTTGCCGTAGGGCGGATTGGAGAGCATGAAGTCGAATTCCTGCGACGGGAAGGCGTCGCTGGAAAGCGTAGAGCCGTACTTCATGTTCTCCGCCTCAGCCCCTTCACCTTTGAGCAGAAGGTCGGCCTTGGAGATGGCGTAAGTTTCCGGCTGCACTTCCTGGCCGAACAGGTGGATGGAGACATCCTTTCCGTGGTTTTCGGCCAACTCAGCGAGGCGCTCTTCTGCCACGGTAAGCATGCCTCCGGTGCCGCAGGCCCCGTCATAGACCAAGTAGGTGCCCGATTCGATGTCGTCGGCCACCGGCAGAAAGATCAGGTCAGCCATGAGCTTGACAACGTCCCGGGGCGTGAAGTGTTCTCCGGCCTCTTCGTTGTTCTCTTCGTTGAAGCGGCGGATCAGCTCCTCGAAGATGGTGCCCATCGAATGGTTGTCGAGCGCCGGGAGCAACTCGTTACCGTCCACATCCTGCACAGGCTTGGGGCTGAGATTGACGCGGCCGTCGAGAAACTTTTCGATGAGGTGGCCAAGGATGTCCGCCTCGATCAACGTGGGGATCTGGTTCCGGAACTTAAACTTGTCGAGGATCTCCTGGACGTTGGGCGAAAATCCGTCCAGGTATGCTTCGAAATCGGCCTTGAGCTGTTGTTGCTTGGCGCGGTTCTTCAGGTCGCGCAGAGTAAAGGGCGAGACGTTGTAAAAGGCCTCACCTGCGCTCTGGCAAAGCGCGGCGTGCTGGTTGGCGATCCCAGCCCCGTCGAGTTGCTTTTTCATGCCAAGCACTTTTTCTTTGCTCGACTCCAAGAGCGCGTCGAGGCGGCGAATGACCGTCATTGGCAGGATCACGTCGCGGTATTTGCCGCGCACATAAACATCGCGCAGTACGTCGTCGGCGATACCCCAGATAAAATTCACGATGCTGTTATGGATCACATGGTTCATGGCCCGTTATTACTCCTTGCGTGTTGCAACAAAACTTTCAAGGCCATAGCGCAGAGGAAGCGTATGACACAAGTCATAATTTCGGGGAGTTGCAGACTGCGTAGGTAGTTACCCAGCCCTCCTGAGTATACGTTGACTGTACGGAAAGGGACCATACCAACTACGATCCCTCTCACATGTCGCGACGCTTCCAGCCAAATATCTGCAACATTTACTTCAAAGACTGTATCAGCTCGTTAGCTTCACTTCCTTGCAGCTCATGTACGCTCTTTCCAAACATTTGCATGGCAAGTGATTGAGCATCAACTCCCTTTCTCTCAGCCATACTAAATATCAATCCTGCCTGTTTGTTTGACAAAGGCTTGCTACCACCGCCATTTAACGCTTGCTTCTGAGTAGGCTGTTGACTCTGGCCCATAACTTCGAAATCGACATCAATCACTTTTCCATCTTTGCTGACATCAATGATTCTTGAATTATCGTCTAACATAGACCGGATATTATAGGCATCTGAAATGACCCTTGATTTAGCTCGCGATGCAGCTATGCGTATAAAACTGTCCGTACAACCTCTTGGAACATTATTGGGATTAGCATCACCAATATCTTTAAATACCGCACCATCTTCTCTCTTCAACTCTGCTGAAAAAATAGCCGTATTCCCATTAGATTCATTTGGAAGCTGAATCGGATCAACTGCGAGACTCATCATGCCGCACTGATGTGCATAATCTAAAGCAGCTTCATATGTTGCTACATCTTTACCACGTATGTTAACGACCTTGGATTGATTGATCTTGGGGAGATTCTTTTTGTCTGACACGATACACCTCGCAAACAGTTAAACATTAATAAAAATTATGTTGCAGGACAACTATACTGAACCACTGAAATATGAAGAATTGAAGCAAATATATGCCAACATTTACTGGAATATATCACTGCATTTTGCTGCATAACAAAATAAAGCTTTATCAAGAGACTCACTTAGACTTCACCCTGCTAGATCCACTCGTCCAAGCACCTTTCACCTTGCGATCCTTATCTCTCTCTTTAGCTAAATAACTCGCCTGATGATAACACTTGTCTATCTGCTCAGACTCTGCTGCATGTCCCTTGCGCACCATGATACCATTCTTGTTAGGCACGCCATTACTAGACTTGTCACAATAATGAACCAGTCCTGGTAGATCACTTCCAATGGTACGGCTCCATAACTCTTCAGCTTTTTGCACTATCGGATAGTAATCACGCACAGCGTTACCATTTGCTAATAGCAAATGATGATAATGTGGATGCTCACTGTCTTTCTGCTCCCTAGCCCATATCAGCTGAGGATCCACGTCATGGCCACCTACTACCTTTTTTCTACTGAGACTCCTTTTGAGGTTATAGTTAAAATCATGTATATGCTCTGGAATAGGTGATACCGAACCATCCTGAGGATATCTCAGGTCAAACCTAACTTGTAACACTTTTGAGTGTCGATTAAACATGTCTTTCATGCTAATGTTATACTTTTCTAATATCTCAGTCTTGCAACCTAAACGTTTCTCTTCGTCAGCGTTAATCGGATGACCATTGAATAAATTGTCATAAGTGATTGGCATAGGGTTAACCTCATTGGTTTAATCTTGATTATTAAGAATTGAATATGATATATATGAAATATATGATTAACAGTTTACATTAATTTTTTTAATACTATTTTTATGTACTATTATAGGTATTACCTTAATCCTAGATTTGATAATTTATCAAAAGCTTATGACTAACCAGATATTTATTTTATGTTAATTTGAATTCACTTATATTATAGTTGGCGGAATATTTTTTTATACGACAAAATATTAAGATTTAAATTATTTCAATTCTGGCACACAAACATAGTTTAATTATATCCATAAATCGCCCGCTTGATGATAACTTCACCAGAATAAATATGAACGCCTTTAGACATTTTCCGAGCTAATATATAATTTAACGCCAAAGGCCGTTATGATCACACCAGCAGAGTCCGACATTCAACCGAAACACTCTTGCCAACGACCGTAAGCACGCACTTTGCGACAGACTAAAATCGATTCTGAAGGAACTGACCAAGCTCATTGACAACCGCTCTACTCAATAATTGTGCGAAATTTTCCTCTCCCCCCCCGCCAAAAAGCCCAATTCACCCTATTTTTAGGGTAGGGGGGTATGAAATTTTTGTAAAAACAACTTTGCGAAGATAGCCCATACCCAGCCTGCCTTATGAACGTGCGCCCTAATTGATGGGATGGCCAACAGGATGCTCGCAATGTGTTGATCAGCACCCCTATGAAGCCAAAACGTCGGCACCCTAATGGTGCCAGTTCATCGGCACCCTTAAAGGAGCCACTTGGTGTGCACCCCTAATGGAGCCACCCTGATTTTGAGAGAGCCATAAAAGCACTTCGCTCGGACTTCCTCACCGCCTATCCCGGACCTCCTGAAACACAAGGAGGAAGGGATGGCCAACAGGAGGTTCGCAATGCACGAAATACGTCACGTCATCGCCCGGATGCGACTGGGCGAGTCTGACCGGGATATTGTCCGCGCAGGCGCAATGGGACGACCTAAAGCCGCTCAGCTTCGCACTCTGGCCTTGGAACAGGGCTGGCTGGACCTCAGCCAACCACTCACTCCCGCCCAACGATGTCCTGGAATCCCTACTTCTAGCTCCCAAGAAGCACGCAACCATCGCAGTCCCTGGCAAAGCCCTTTGCCAACCAGATCTGCACATGGGCCGACGAGGGGATACAGATCACGACGACCCATCAGGCTCTGGTCGAACGTTACGGCTTCACTGGAAGCTACGACTCCGTGAAGCGCTTCATCTGGGACAACAAGACACCTACCACGGTCTTCTTTGCCCATTCCCCAGCCATCTCCTAGCGGTGAGTCCCCCTCAATTCCCGAACTTGTGCCGCTGCTATTTAGGTTCGCCGCAAAAGCCACACCGCATTGAATTTTAATCATAGAGAACACAAAATATTATAGATTTTCTCTTACATATAACTAACACAACACTAGATAATCGTTCGAAAATCTATAACAGGATACCATGCTTCAAAATTTTCTTTTCCACCAGAAGGAAGATCTCTCATTAAAGTTTGACGACAAAGCCAATTTTGATTTACCATCCAAAACAATAACTTTTCGAACTTTGACTTACTATAACCGTTGATACGTCTAATATCTTCTACATTTATAAAAGCGCTCAATCCAAATTGAAGTTGATTTTGCACTATGCTTGCAATAGCAGGCTTTGCTTCTTTAATAAATTTTTTTCGATAACCATAGCCTAAAAAGTTAATTGCGCTGTAAGCAAAATACAATGCTAGCCTACACCCTCTAAGCATTGTTGTTTCATCTATTATAGAATCTTCAAAAGAATCAGAACTCATGACATAAAGAGGCATTGTCAGTTTAACAGCTTGTTGATCAAGCTTTCCAGCTATATCTTGAAAATCATGAAACATCATTCCGACTCCTTGCAGCGAGTTCACATGCGCTTTGAAGCGATTAAAAACTTGATAGGCCCCATCAGACAGTCGAAACAAATGCGGATCATCGGCTTTACTTTTAAATTTTCCTATGTTTTCAAAAATTCTTCTTAGACGATTCGAATACCACTGCTCACTGGCATCAGGAACACACCCATATCCATTTACCGGGCGCCAATCCGCTTCCGAGTGAAGCAATATTCTAGCTAACAATCCGTTTCCTTGATATTGTGGATTTGAATATAGTCGTTGCATCGGCTCAACCTGCCACAAAGCACACATCACTACGTATGGTTCTTCAACTCTAAATTGATTTTTTTTGGTGATGTCCTCAATTGGCGCACACGACCACGCGCTTAAAAGTGGTGTCAAGCTATCTGGACTTACTGTTTCAAGTTTTGAAAGAAATGCACCTTCATCATCAATACATATACCCCTTCCTTTTCGAATATATAATTCTTTAACGAACGAAGGTATTGACATATCTCCCATCATTGGAGAGATTATCTCTTGAAGATCTTCTTGCGCTTTTATTAGCTCTGCTAATTTTGCTGCATGAATATCAATTGACTTTTGGTCTAAAGCATCATATGATTTATTCACTGTTTTTTTAATTGATTTTTCTACAATATTCAATTTTGCCTTACGGATTCTTTCTTCATCCGGACTAAGCAAAACATCTTGCTTAATAAGATCAATTAAATTTTGAACAACGCGCTTTTTTGCAGGAGTTTTACCAGAACTCGGAGGAGCAGCGACAGCCATATAAAGATTTGACGGCACAGAATAGTTCTTAGAAACTAAACACCTTGCTCCGTTTAGCGCAGCTGCAAATGTAGAAATTAAAAGGCAACCCATTGTATCTGGCGAACTTCCAAGTTCTTGCGCTGCATATAGCGAATATTTTTTTGATTCTCCTTCTAACGCCTGGAATGGTGACACTTGTACGAATTCAGGACAGAGAAATTCAGGATTATTCATCGACAGACTCCTTCAAATTATTAGAAAACCAACGCAAAAATGCTTCTTTTTCATAAACAACTTTCCCTTTAAATTTCATTTTGCCATCAACGCCGCTTTTAGACACGTCAATATTTGCCAAGTAGCGAGCTCTTATGAGCTTTCCAGTTTGTCTTTCAATTTCTTGCCGCGTGACAAGCGCAGGCAATGACAATCTTAGAGACTCAATTACTTGTTCTTTCATGAAAACCCCTATCAAGATTTAGAGATATTCTTGTTCTTAAATTAAAGTTATATACTAAATTAAAGTAAGTTATGTTCGATTAAGCCGCTCATTTTGAATATAAAGCAGCAGTCCTTAGCCAAAATAAATAATCAATTTCTCGCACTCCTCTATATATCTGATCGTCTTTGCTTGCTGAAACTGTGATGGCACCATTCAAAGCGCTGAATCACTTACGTCCTATCGCCTGGGAACGCGTCCTCCATGAGCACTGGTTGTTGTTCGTTTGAGTCATTAGGATAGAGAAAGCGCCCAGTCGTGAGAATTGACCGTTGTTGTCTGCAAGACAGCTCTGCAAAATACAACCAACTGAATTTATGATTCAAATTTTGGTTGCCTTTTTTTCAATATGGACATCTTGTGTCCGTAAAGATTTCGGCACAAACATCGACGATTGAAGCAAACGCAGCCATGCGCTCAGTCGTGTCAGGATACGGACGAAACATACCACCAGATGCTTGAGCGCATTGCCAAGGACAGCGGGATCAAGACGCCGACCCGTGAAGAGTTGACCCGCATGGAACGCAAGCGCAAAGGCCAAAAGCTTTCGAACAAGGACTGGAAGTCGGAGAGCGACGAGGACGCGAGGATCACCAAGATGAAGGACGGCCGTACTCACCTCGCCTATAAGCCCGAGCGTGCCGTTGACCTGGACACCGGAGCGATTGTCTCCGCCGACATCCACAAGGCCGACCAAGGGGACACGACGACGATCGGCAAGACGCTGGAATCAGCCCGGAAGAACCTTTCCGAAGTTTGGATGCACGCCGCTAACCACGACTCCGACGGAGGTCATTGCGGACAAAGGCTACCATTCTCGGGAAGTAGTGAAAGAGCTGGATGGTGGAGTCTGGAAGACAAGGATCTCTGAGGACGTGCGAATTAGCTTCTGGCAGCGATGATCAGGAACTCATTGACAGGCCATTAACCTCGAAAATCGAGATAAGGAACTATTAGAAAATGAATACTTATATTTACGGAAAAAAATTATGTGAGAAATATTCGATAACGCCTTTTGAAATTGCAAACATGTGCCAAAATGAAAAACTTAAATGCTATGCTGAAACTTGTAAAAATCAAATAATCCCCTCTTATTCAAAAAAGCTAATAAAAAAATATAAAAACATAAGAACTAAATCAGTTTATGGTCTCAAATTCAACAATCTTATTTATACAGGATTCATACTTGACGAAAAAAAATCTAATTATGAAAATTATTTCAATTTATATCATCCAACATACTTTGACTTAATTCCGTTGAGTATGCTAAACGATGAATCACTTATAAATAATATTCCTCCTGAATTTATTTGGTGGATGCATATAAAAGATGAGAATTCTTTAGCAGACAAACTTAACTCGCAAAAAATAATTAAAGTCCACTTATCATATTCGGTATTTTATAAAATCTCTAAGACTACAAATAGCCCTAATAGCCACTTAGATCTTCTTTTAGATCTTGAAGATTTAAAAAATAAAAATATCAAAATAATATCTAGACTTGAATCAAAGAAAAATCAATTTCCTCATAATTATACTGAATTGAATAATTGTGAAAACGTAGAAGAGAACAGATGTATATCTAGTTTGTGCCTAAACGATTTATGCGCATATAACTATGAAAATATTGATAAAAATAACTTAGAGATCTGTGAAATAGTAGATTTAGACATTATCATATATAAGGACATAAATAATCAAATAACAATAAAAATTATTAACACTGACACCCCAACAACACTTACTAACGCACCATTTTTAAAACATATAAGCACTTATTCGGAAAAGAATGAAAAATCATCTTTGATTACACAAAAAGAAAATGATTTTACGAACGTTACAAACACAAGCCCTCTTCTTCAAAATGATGATGGTCCTCTTACTGACTTGTTTTTACTACCAATCCACCACAATATTAGCGTTTTTAATCAACGCAAAATTTCAGAATATTTAACGCTATTTGACTATGACTACTATTCACCAAAATCAAAGGATACCACATTAGAATTTAAAAAAGACTATTACATATTTAAACCCACACGTTTGAAAAAATTACATTATTTTGAAAACTCAAAATCATTTGAAAATGATTTTATAGAGTTTATAGATAGACTACAGTTTAACGAAGAAGAATATATTGAGTTATCAGAAAACGAACGCCTTGAAAGTTACCCAAAAGAAAAATCAATAAATTTTTGGTCAAAATTTTTAGATAAATATAAACTAGGGATGGAAGAATCAAGAATTACACAAACAAAACTTTACATCGCTAAGATAGGTGACAACTCACCAGCAAAAATTTTATACGATAAGTTTTACGATAATAAAAATTTACCAATTGAGAGCAAAGAAAGACATGTTCATAGAGAACTGAAAAGGTTCAAAGAATTTGCGAAAGAAAAAGGCTTAATGGAATACGTCGTAACATTCTGAAAAGACATCACGTGACTGGCCGAAGACCAAGTCACTACCATGATGGCATTACCGGGGCGATAACAGGCCGACTACCCTTTCCTGGGTAGTCGGCCCGGGGGTGTAAAATATTTTGTGTAAACGGTCAGTTGTCGATAATCGACCCCACAAGGAGACGACATGACCGCACGCAAGCCACTTCCCGTCGACCTGATCGACGCCCTCTTGGCGGATTACAAGAAG
>Ga0265295_1004032_pt1 | contig 20284 bp, 22 predicted proteins | sample Munlansysbiofilm_FD_192503 | JGI IMG/M metagenome (GOLD analysis project Ga0265295, IMG submission 192503) | Leachate microbial communities from a municipal landfill in Southern Ontario, Canada - Methane capture system biofilm | ecosystem: Engineered > Solid waste > Landfill > Unclassified ... | reverse complement strand
AGTAATTCTTCCAAGGGTCGTGGGTGGCTAAACAAGTACGCAAGAAAAGCCTGCCGTACCTGTTCAGTAATCCCTTCATTTTCAAGCAGTAATAAGACGTCAAAAAAATCACGGGGATGCTGTCGATCAAACGCGGCACACAGCTTGCCCGCATATAAATCGGCAAGAGAAACAACCTGTATTTCAGCAAAACCAAACTCATCTTCAACAGACTCACAAACACTTAACGTCTGCACAGGGAACACAGTGCCGCGCAAAACAGGTGACAGCTCTATTTGAATAGAAACACCGCTTTGCTGCACCGTTAGTCTTAATGCGTCAGCTTTGTCTTGATAGCTTTTAGTGACCCGCGTTCCTGCAAGGCTTTGCGATAGATTTAAACTGATTCTATCCAGTGCTTGCTTAATGCTTTCAAGCGCTTGCTGCCTAGTTGTACTGGGCAAGAAAACCAAATCGATGTCTACAGATAGGCGTGGAAACTCACGTACAAACAAATTGATTGCTGTACCACCCTTAAGGGCAAAGCAAGGCTCTTGAGCGACGAACGGAAGCACACGAAGCAGCAGTTGCACTTGTGCATAAAACAAACTATCTCTATCCACCAAAAGCCTCGGGTACAGTTATTTGATACGCTTTGTTAAAGCTTCCACCCTTTATGACTGAGCGTTTTCCTGAACCCAGATCATAGTTTTCGGGTTCGAGTTTATTGCGCCAAGTATGCTGGTAGCGGTCAGCAAAAAAGAAAAACAACCGTTTAGTCAGTACATGTTTGCAAGCATGCAAGAGTACATCCAGTCGTCGTGGTGACAGATTGACCAAGCTTTGCATGATATTGTCTGCTTGCTCAAAACTGATCACACTCGGCACCTTACTTAATAGCTCTAGGTAGGCTTGCTCTGGCGAGGCCAGTAGCCAGCAGCCCTGATGCAGCGGCACTGATTTTAAGCTATGGGCGGCAAGAAGTTTCTCTGCATCCCATATTTGTCCTGTCGTATGCCAGCGAAGCTCTAGGTTGCAAGAAAGCTTGTTTAGCCAACTAGGCGCAGGTTGCGACGCATATATATCGGTCACGGTTTGCAGTTGAATATAGTGAGCCAAGCCATGCTCAGCTAAAGCACTAGCACCACCCACATAGACAGGGCATTCAAACATACGATAAAGCGAGGCCAGCACGCCCTGCCATTCCACAGGCACGCCGGGCCTTGCCACTACGCCACGCGCCAAGCTTTCGAACTTTTTGCTTTTCAGCGCATTGTCGATTTGATAAACCTCAACCCCTTGCGCAAGCAACCACTGGCGGGTTGCCAGCTGCCCATAGGGTAAAAGCTCTGTATTTTCAGTGATAGGAAGCATCTGGTTTACCAGTAGGCTTATTTACGGCATTTATAGCCGTAAATACCAACGTCTGCAAACAAAAAATCAGAATCAGCGCAGTATGATAACTGGAGTATCCACTACACTGCTAAAATAACCATACAACGCCTTCAAGAACGATAGCGAGATGATGCAGTTATAACCTCGAATACATTTTTAGCAGCTGCAGAACCGCAGAGCTCATCTAAGAACGACTTTTCAAGCGCATATTGACATCCTCACCACCCTAAAGAGACGGTGATTCCTACTGCTAGACGGCCATGCCCGACCGCGAGAATGTTCTTTGCCGCATTTACATCGCGGTCGCTATGCGTGACACCGCACGCACTGCACGTCCATTCTCTTATTCCAAGCCCTGCGATACCTTTCGGCCTGCTGTCGGGCAAAGCGCCACAATTGCTACAGGTTTGGGTGGTGTATGCCTCGTTAACTTCCTTAAAAACAATGCCTGCGTGATCGCACTTATAGTCCAGCATTGTTTTTAATTGGCCCCAGCCAGCGTCTAGCACTGATTTGGCCATCTTGGTTTTAAACCGATAGGAGTATAAAGCGGGGTTTGCCAACGCGCAGGCAAAAAAAAGGGCTAGCTTTCGCTAACCCTTAAAGAAATTTGGTGGCTACACCGTCCTTTGAACAATCGATCTAACCCACTGATATTAAAAGAATTAAAAATAAGAACATAAACTGATGACAACGTTTGTGACAACATTTTAGTGTAGATAGGATTTAGTAAAATTATTTAACCTGCAAAACTTAAGCCTTAAACTTGTCTGTATTGAACATGATTTACCAAATAACAACGGCGCCCCAACCAAAAAGAGCCTCTACAAAATTAAGTAACCTTCCATTTTCACCACTCTGATTAAAAATCCACACGGCTAGAATTTGATAGCGTTCTATAAAGTCACACTTCCCCCACAAAACTGGGTATTGCTTTACACACCAGTAATTTACTTGCGTTTTTTTACTTGCCTATACTTTCTGATCTCATCAATGAGATCAGAAATTTTTGCTTAAATCTTTATCACACAAAGATCTATAAAATAGATTGTATAGAACAAAAACAGGGGGTGATTATTTATATTTTTATATCACTCTTGTAATCACCCTCACTAGCCCGCCTAACCTAGAAGCTCATTTCTACTGCCATCTAGGAGATGCTGACAATGCATAGCGAGACTAGCAAAAACTCTGAACTGAAAATTTTACGCATGAATGATGTGATCGCCAAAACCGGTTTTTCTAGAGCGTGGATCTATGAACTCATCAAGCAAGGTGATTTTCCATCTGGTCGTAAAATTGGTAGCCGTGCAGTTGGCTTCAGCTCAATAGAAGTGGACGCTTGGATCAATGAGCGTCTGCAAGGGCTAACAAAACCATGACTACAAATATTTCACTAACAATAGTCACCAGTAAAAAGCCATCCTTGCTCTCAAAGCAGTATAGCCTCAACAGCACTGGCAACCTGAGCAAACCCATATCTGCAGGCCAAATCGTCGAAGGGGAAGTGCAGCGCGCAAACATTGATAGCGCACAGAACTTTGCCGATTTACTTGTAACTCTGCAGCATAACCAAGCGCTAATCTACGGCGTGACGACACTAAAACAAGCCAAACTAATGAGTAAAAAAGCATTTGAGGCTGCCGACAAACCAGACCACGCTTTAACTCGTACTAAAGATTTTTTCACATGGCCCAGCGGTCCGGGTGTGCTGATGCTCGACTATGATCCGCAAAATGGCCGCCCTGCGCTGAGCCGTGCACATCTCATTGAAACAATTACGAATATTTTACCCGAGTTAAGCAAGTCAGCCTACGTGTGGTGGTGCAGTAGCTCCAGCCTTCTATATAACGATCAAGAGCAATTACAGGGTATACGTGGTCAACGACTCTACATTCTAGTGCAAGATGCTAGGGATATAGAGCGAGCAGGAAACGTACTATTTAAACGCTTATGGCTCGCTGGACTTGGTTTTTATGCAATATCCCGCGCAGGCAGCGCTCTAAAGCGATCACTTATTGATTCATGCGTGTGGCAACCAAATAGACTCGATTTTGCTTCGGGTGCCCAATGCACCCCGCCCCTCGTACAGCGACGAGGCGAGCCACTACCACACGAAGGTATGCTGCTTGATACTGTAGCAGCACTGCCTAACTTAATCCCAGAGCAGCTAGCAGACTATCAAGCAGCAAAAGCATCAGCGCTAGAATTGGTAAAAAATGACTTAATAGCTATTCGTGATAATTACATCCAAAGCGAATCGAAAAAACTAGCTGGTGTTGATCCAAAAACTCAAACTTTAGAAGATGCTCAAGCAACTATTACTAGAGCTGTGAACGGTGGCGTTCTAAGCGGAGATTTCTGCATAACTCTCAGTAACGGCCAAAAAGTTTCTGTTGAGAAAATTCTAGAAAATCCGAGCGTATACCACAGTCTACTGACATTAGACCCGCTAGAACCTGAGTATGATGATTACAAAATCGTAGGCAAGCTTTTTTTAACCGGTAGCAGACCAACTCTGCACAGTTTTGCCCACGGAGGTGCAACGTATCGTCTAATTAGACAAGCTCAACGCATTAAGCACATTAAAGGCACAACAAGCCACACTACAGATGAAACCTTAAATCTACTTCGTAACTTGCCGGATATTTTCGACTTAGGCGACAGCATAGCAATCGTTAATACTGGCACAGTACATCTACTAGACCACAACAGCTTAGCCTACTGGCTGGGTAGTATCGCTCAGTTTTATAGAAGCCAAAAAGATCATAATGGGAAGACTCAGGAGCGCAGTATTGACCCGCCCTCACAAACTATTAGGCAAGTTCTCAGTCTACGCAAACTACGAAATTTAAAACCACTGAAAACAGTGATCACAGCCCCAGTAATTTTACCAAGCAACGGTCGTATTTTGTCATGCCTGGGCTACGATGCACAAAACGAACTGTTTTTGGATATGCCGGATACTCCTCCGCCAATAGCTACGCTTCATAGCACCTCGGATCTTAGGCTGACTTACGAAAGCCTTATGCAACCATTTAAAGATTTCCCGGTTGCTAGCCCATTAGATCGCGGTGCTTTATTAGCATCAATTTTAACTGCAATTCAACGTCCTGCTCTTAATACAGCTCCTGCAATTGGAATTGATGCTCCGGTACAGGGCTCAGGAAAAACATTCTTAGCGCTATGCCTTGCAGCACTTGCAAGCGGGAAGACTTGTTCAATTACGCCTCCCTTAGATCCCGGCCAAGATCAAGAAGCACGGAAGCGGCTTTTCAGCTTGATAGCTTCAGGTGAATTAATACTAATCTGGGATAACATTTTAAATGATTTTGACAGCCCAGCATTAGCTGCAATGCTGACTAGTGAAAAATTCAGTGACCGTATTTTGGGGAAAACAGAAATATCTGAATACCCAAACAAACTTTTAGTATTTCTCACTGGCAATAATTTACTACTAACAAAAGACATGTCTCGTCGTGCAATCGTTTGTCGGCTGGACTCTAAGCTTGAAAACCCTGCAACACGGAAATTCGAAAAAGACCCACTAACGTTCATTCTTAAGAATAGACAAAAACTGGTTCAGTCCGGCCTATCTCTCATACTCGCTTATTTAAAAAGCGATGAGTTTGAATCTGGTGGAGCCGTACCAAACGAGTCTACAGCCAGTTTTGAAGAATGGGACAAAACAGTTCGACAAGTAGTGGCATGGCTAGCACTACACCGTGATTTTACTGAGTTAGCAGACCCTAGCGAATCAATTAAATCAGCTGTCGCTCATGATCCCGAGAGAGAATTACTAGCTCAAACACTAGAAGCTGTCCATAACCAGTTCGGCGAAAATTGGTTTGAAGCTCGAGAACTAGTATCACTCTTGGGTAGTCCTGAGAAATTAGGAGGAAAGAGTGAATTAAAAGAATTAATACGTGAATTCGCTCCAAATTCAAACTTAACAGCACGAAGTATTGGACGAATTTTAACTCAACGCACGGGAAAAATTGCTGGCGGCTTTTGCTTACAAACTAGAAAAAGTAGATCACGTACATTTTTTCACATCACGAAATAAGAAACTACAGAAACACTTCATATTAGAAAAGACGGTATAGACGGTATAGACGGTTTTTAACGGCTCACTAAAATTAGTGTATAGATCGTAGAGTTTTTTACGACTGCAAAAAACAAACCGTCTATCCCGTCTAAACCGTCAGATTGATAAATTATCACAAAGGATAAAACAAATGGTCTGGTTCGATTCTCCAGAATATCACCGCGGTATGGCAATAGTCAGCGAGCACCAAAACGAGTTTTGGAATGAAATTCAAAAAGTTCATACGTTCACAACTGAAGATTTTTCAGTGACGACAGCAGCTCAAGTACTACTACATAACGCTACAGCAACTAAGCTACTCATCAATCTACAGCAATTATGTCCATCTTTTATACAACCACACGATCTTAATCAACTGCATGATGAGCTGCTTAATACACAACTAAAATTAGCAGATTGGGTACTGTAGCAATCGAAAAACTTCAATAAAACTCACTCTCTTGTGCTTATCTAATGTAGACAAACCAGACAGCTACATCTTAGCTGTCTGCCGCACACTAGGCCTACGAACTCTTAACACTTTACTCATTTACTCAAGCTCGTCGATAGTTTTATCACATACGACTACACAGTCACGCCCACTGCCCTGCGGATCAGAATCAAAGAGTAATACATCAGCACCGCATAGCTGTAGAGCTAGTGCTAGATGAGTTGCGATGGTTGTCTTCACTGCCACACCTTTTTTATTCAAAACGTCTATAAATTTCACGTACTTACCTCTTTAAATAATGTATACTTATAAAGTTTCTCATGGAAACTAAAATGCGCAAGTGGGTAAACTAACGTCAGTGATGTAATAAAATCAGTAGCAGAGTATGGATCGTCAAACTGCAATAATTCGCTGTGTCGCTTACTGAATAGTTTTTTTGACGCTACGAGTTATTTAAGTAAAACGATAGTCGTTTTATGAACAACTTAATTTTTATAAACCATTTTTTTCCTCATAATCGACCAACCATCTTTTTAAGGCTTTTCTATGAGCAGCTCCACTTAAATAATGATCTATGAAAAAAAATACAAAAACAGCTAAAACCCCATACCACCTTATGATAAACATGGAAATCACACAGCAAATAAAAATAAGGCTTGATAATGTATTCCTTTTTCTTACTTGCTTATCTTGCTCTAATATTTTTTTTAAGTCTGCTTTATCATCTATTTTTTTCCCTGACTCTAGAAAATTTTTAACATACTCATATCGTATCCTATTAGCCTTTTCTGCTGAGTTGTAACTGTGTGCTCCAACAAAATATTCATCCTCATTTACTGCGTTTTCAGCAGGTCCAGTATCGCCATCAGTTTCTGAGTTGGTAATTGATTCGTCCGCTGGTTTCGCTTCAAAAACGCTGTCTAAGTTGTCTGTAAATATATTACGTTTGGAGTTAACAACGCCAAAATATTGTTCTACCGCTAAAATATTTTGGCCCTCATCCCCATAAGTTTCAAACCAATATTCATAAATATCAGCATTGTAAGGATTTAGTCTTATAGCATCTATCAGAATGTTTTTAACTTCATTCTCTGCAATTCGGCCCTTAATGATATTAATAAGAAGAGAGCGGGCTTTTTCCGCTGATTCGTCTGAAACTATTTCGTAAACTTTATCATTACTATTGTCAGCGACGGCATCCACTAACGCATAATGAACACAAAAAATAACATTAAAAACAGCTCGCTGTAAGCTATTCCTTGTATCTGTACTTTTGAATAGGAGATCTTTTTCTCTCTTATTGTTTGATTTTTTTATGCTATCCGCGACTGAATTTAAAATTCCACCGACAGCACCGATGGCAAGATTAGCAGCCGAAGCGATTGCAATGCCTTTTACAGCACCTTCAACACCAAACCCGCCGCCAATGACCGATCCGCCTCCGCTCGAACGTGTTTTTTTATATTCCTCATATTCTTCGATATCGAGGACGATTTTCATATAATGATCAAATACTTCAAGACAGTCGTCGTTGAGCTTACTGTATTTCTGAACATACCTCTCAATAAAGACCTCATCGGATATATCATTGATTCCAACGAGAATTAGCTCTCTTATTGAAAGATCTACGGCACGCTCCATATAACCGATAGCAACTGGTTTGAAACGCAAAAACAACTCATCCATATCGTTGAACATGACGATAAAATCATCAAAAAACTCTTCTGAAAGACGCTCTGAAAGCTCTAAGTAAACCTTTCTAAGCGAATTATACTTTTCAAACTCACTACTGACCTCTATGGTCTTTCCTTCAATCACTAGCATAAAATCTCCATTTATTTTATGTTACATGACATCAAGGTCATCAATTTAAATGCTAAAACCCAAAAATACTGATGAGCTTAATAAAATATTCGTATGTTACAAGTGGTATCTAAATAGGCTTTAAGTTTAATTATAAAATATATTTACAGGGAATAGTTGAAATGATAAACCAGCTAAGAAACCTTATTATAATTTAAAAATTAGAAATGAGCATATAAATATATTATAGCCTAAGATAAATTTTGACTCCTGTATTTTACAGCAAACGATTAATTCCTTTCAAAATTTTAATACGTCGATGCACTTCTTGTAACTCGTTATTTCTCTCTAAAAAGTAGACATTTTAATGATAGTTTTATGCTGTTTTCTCATAGTCAAATTATAGCAAACAAGCTTGAAAAACGCCTCGAAAAACAGGTGAAATCCAATAAAATCAAATCTATACTAGGTTGTCATACCGCAGTTTTTTATTGCCTTCAAACAGGTTTATATTATAGCCATCGAGAAGCCAATTATTCTTTTCACCCGTTAAAGCAAGTAATTCATCTGCTGGTTTGGGCCGCTTAAATCTCTCTTCAGCAAGAGCTTTGTAATACATGACAAAGCCGCTGTCTTTCCACATCACGAATTTTATTTTATTACGCTGACCATTAGTAAACACATACAGTGTACAGCTGAAAGGATTGCGACCAAGCTCTTGCTCAATCAGCAGCACTAAACCGTTGGTATACCTCCTAAGATCTACTGGTATACGGTACAAATAGATTTCAGGCATTTTTTTGCTGGCCGTAAATAACGCACTTGCACTAAAGTTGCCTCAGCAGTGCAAAGACGACATCCAGGTTGCTCGTATTAACGTAAGCGTCCGGTAAACCCATCTTGAGCCTAGCGGCGTAGTCGTCAAGATAGTGTCCACTTATTTCTTAGTGGGCACTATCTATGAGCAACGTAAGAGTAACTCGACCTTATCGTAAGCGTCGTCAATATACTCCTGAATTCAAAGCCCAATTGGTAGCTGAAAGCCAAATCCTTGGAGCGTCTGTTTCGCGCATTGCTTTAGATAATGATCTCAACGCCAACCTACTTCGGCGCTGGATCAACGAATCAAAGCAAGCAGACCAGCAGCCATCGCCAGCTTTTGTGCCAATTAATTTGCCAGTAGTAGCTACTCCAACAGTACAGAAGAGCAACAGCATACGTATTGAAATTCCTCGGGCTGGCGGACCAATTGTGATCGAGTGGCCTGCGGAGCAGGCACATCAGTGCGCACTGTGTTGCAATGATCCGTATCGATGAAGTTTGGCTGACAACAAAACCATTAAATATGCTAGCTGGACCAGATACTGCATTGACGCGTGTCGTTCAGGTGTTTGGCTCAGCTCGGCCGCATTGCGCGTATCTGTTTGCAAACAAGCGAGGCAACCGAATGAAAGTGTTGATTCATGAAGGCTTAGGTATCTAGCTCAGTGCCCGTCGGCTGAACCGAGGCAAGTTTCATTGGGGTGAAACGTGGCGTGGCAAGCAGCTGCAGTTGACCACTCTGGTTCAAGGGCTACCTTGGCAGCGTCTCGATGCAGCCGGTGTTATCTCAGTTCTATAACCACAAAATGACGCTTCAAGCCATCATCCACATGACGAATCGTCACAACGATTATGTTTTGGCGTACTGCTTGGTATGTCAAAATCTCTCGACCTTACCCAACTCTCTGCCGATCAACTCCGAACCTTAACGGCGGAGTTGATCGGTCGCTGGACGCTAAGGAAAAATTACTGAATCAAAAAGATCGAGTGATCGCACACCGCGATGCGGTCATCGAAAAACTGAGCCATGAACTGGCCATTCTGAAACGTCATAAGTACGCTCAGCGCAGCGAGCAGATGAATAATCTTCAAGCCAGTCTATTGGATGAGCTCGTTGAGGGTGACCTTGCCGCTATTGAAATAGAACTGGCTCAATTCTCTGCTGTAGACGCTCCAACGCAAGCTAAAAAAAACCCAAACGCGCACCTCTGCCTGCAGAATTACCACGCACGCTGATTCACCACGAGCCAGAAAAAACTCAGTGCACCTGTGGTTGCCAGCTTAAGCGTATTGGCGAAGATGTGAGTGAAAAGCTGGATTACGTACCAGGTGAATTCACTGTAGAGCGCCATATTCGCGGTAAATAGGCCTGCACGCAGTGCGAAACGCTAATCCAATCACCCGTACCACCTCAAGTCATCGACAAGAGTATTCCTACTACAGGTTTACTGGCTCAAGTATTGGTGGCCAAGTACTTAGACCACTTCCCCTTGTATCGACAAGAACGCATCTTTGCACGTGCTGGCTACGCTACTCCAAGCTCGACTTTGGCTGAGTGGGTTGGAGCGTGCGATGTGCAACTGCAGCCTTTGGTTGATGCACTAAGAAACCCCTTGTTAGAACACAGCGTTTTACACGCAGACGAAACACCGGTCAGCATGCTAGCTCCAGGTAAGAAAAAGACGCATAAAGCTTATGTCTGGGCCTATTCCACTCCGCCATTCTCAGATCTGAAAGCGGTTGTTTACAACTTCGCACCGACTCGCGCAGATGAACACGCCCGTAATTTTCTTGGCGACTGGCAAGGCTAGTTAGTCTGTGATGATTACTCAGGTTACAAGGCTAGTTTTGGCAACGATATCACGGAAATCGGCTGCATGGCCCATGCTCGGCGTAAATTCTACGATTTACATCAGGCCAACCAAAGCACCCTTACTGCACAAGCCCCCGAATATATCAGCCAGCTGTATATGGTCGAGCGGGAGGCAAAAGATCTGCCACCCGATAAACGTCACGCCATCATGCATGAAAAAGCTCGGCCGATTGCTGATGCATTACATCAATGGATGCTAGCCCACCGACAGAAAGTAAAAAGTAAGTAAAACCAACAAGAGCTTGATTTCCACCGCTACTCATAACTCTTCATATATATAGTTTAAAGAAGAAAAACTTGATCTTCTATGATCAAACAGCTATAAATAACTTTCTTGCTCAATGCGAGCACTAAAGTGTGGTAGCTGGCCGCCAAATAAATTCAGTATTTCCGCTATAAAGCTACCGTTTGGGCTGCCCCATTCGGAATAAGAAGTAAAAGCCGTTTCATTTTATCAAGTTAAGAAAATGAGTTGCGCTAACTATTTTTTTCACCTGCTATTTTTATAGCTATGACAATTTTTCAATAAAAAGCTATCTGCATATTCTTATGCAGAAACGCTTATCAAAGCCGTCCAACCCTTGGACGCGGTATCAGCAAATCAGCTGTGCCATTAAAAACACTGCTATCAAACATAAGCTTGCTTAACTCTTTCTATCGCTTTTTTATGCGCTGACAGAGCTAACGACTGATTGTTTAAGCTCTTTTATTCAGATTTCTCATCCGCTATTTTGCATCTTTTTCTTTTATACGATGCCGGATCACGAACTAAATCGAAGGCTTTATTGAGCAGATGAAGAAGTAGGCAAGTGGAAACCGATTGCTAACACACAGAGACGGTTCTTTTTAAATGTCTATAAGCAGTGCCCGCTAAGGCTATGCGTAAATTAAGCATGCGTGAAAACGCATGAAATAACTAAATTAGCGCGTACGAGACTGCTTGTGTAGAACATACACAAAGCATGTGAAGGCGTCACACCTCCAGTTAATTTTAAGTCGATAAAATAATGAGCTGCGGTCAATAAGCGTTGCGCACGACGTTAGAACATGCGCGTTTAACACTCACCAAATTTTATACGCCCACCGCATAGCCTCAAAAATCTCACTGCACAGCAGGAGACTCTACTGATTAGTAGGTTTGTTTCACCTCAGCATTCCTGCTGCTTTAGGTGTATTTATCTGTTAGCCAAAACAGATAAATCATAATTAGGGAAAGCTCGCCAAAGTATTTGCCATCCTAAAGCACTGACCTCAAGTGTCATTTTTGCATATCAAAATGATTGATGAATGACACCCACAGCACAGCATTTTCATGTTGTTTCTAACTGATAAAGCGGGCTTACAGCACAGTCTATAGGTCCGTTTTACTCCCTCTTTCCATCCGTCCACCCTTACCTAAACCTTTGTTTTCACGGTACTTTTATGTCTCAAAATTTCGATTTAAAAACACGCGATATGTCTAAAGCAGCACATATATTGCTGTCAAAAGACCAGCGTGAAGGTGCGATCTCGTTTTCTACTGTCGCGACAGTTCTAGAGCGTTTTGAACATTTCAAACGGTTTGCAAAAGAAAAAGGTGTTGCTCGTTTTGAGCGAGTCTCAAGCGAGCTAGTACGCAGCTATGCGCAACATCTTAAAAAGAGAATATTTAAAAAGAGAAATCTTAGCGCTGCTTACGCAGCAAACATGTTGTCAGCAGTAAACTCAGTAATGAGTCGAGCGCATTCTCACAACGGAACAAAGTGGACTCCGGTGACTGGGCGTGAAGTGAATTTAGAGCGACGAACGCGTACTCGAACCAATAAAACTGTCACGAGAGAACAAAGCTCAAAAGCTATTGAACAGCTATCACCACGAACAACTGCTATAGCAAATCTTGCACGCGAGCTTGGACTTAGAAGCAAAGAAGCGTCACTTATAAATGCTAAAAAAGCCCTAGCAGACGCTACTAACAAGAGCTTTGTCGCAATCGAAGCTGGAACAAAAGGCGGACGATACAGAGAAGTACCCATAACTAACCAGCTGCAAATTGAAGCTCTAAAAAAAGCAGCACAAATACAAGGCCAGCACCACTCGCTGGTGCCGCAAGAACAATCTTGGGTTGTGTTTCGTGAGGGTGAACTGCGCGATGGACGAGAGCTACTAAAAAAGCATGGAGTCGCTGGCTATCACGAGCTTAGAGCCGCTTATGCTGCTGAACGCTACCATGAGCTAACTGGACAGACAGCACCGATCAACGGCGGGAAAATTAACAATAAAGAAGTTGATTTGGATTCAAGGCTGCAGATATCAAACGAGCTTGGGCATGGACGAGCTGAAGTACTAAACGCATACGTGGGAGGTAAAAAATGACAATTTTAAAGAATGAGGTACTTCTTTTAACGCGTAACTACGTCAGAAGCGGCGGTAAAGATAATCGACGACAACAGCTACAACGGATATTAGCTTTCACATCATTCTGTCGAAATAGTGGCGTTGTATAGAGCGTCAACTATCTTGGCCGGTTCAGCGTCAATTACCTTGGCCGGTTGACGCTAACATTTCTACTTAACGTTCTGCATGGCCGTTTTCCGGCGGTAACTCTCTCCTTCGCAGTGAATTATGGTGGCGTGATGGACCAAGCGGTCGATCGCGGCGATGGTCATAATGGTGTCGTCAAAGAGCTCATCCCAGTCTTCAAACGACTTATTCGATGTGATAATCATGCTGTGGCGCTCATAGCGGTGCGCAATCAGTTCGAACAACACGCTACTCTCTTGCTCAGTTTTTCGAACATAGCCCACGTCATCAACGACCAGCAGGCTGTACTTATCGAGCTTGATTAATTCGTCTTGCAATTTGAAGTGTTGTTTAGCCAGCTGAAGTTGCTGCACCAAGGCGAGCGCCGCAACGAACTTCACTCGGTAACCTTGTTCAACCAGCCCATAACCTATGCTGCTGGCGAGATGTGTCTTACCTAAGCCGCTGGCCCCGAAAAATAGCAGGTTGGCACCATGCTTTAACCAGTCAGTTTGATTGATGAGGTCGTAGATTTGCGGTTTAGTTACGCCCTCAACGACACTGAAGTCGAAGTTGTTTAAGCTTTTTCCAGCGGGCAGTTTTGCGTCTTTTAATAAGCGCTGTAAGCGCTTATCTTCTCTTGAACTGAGCTCGATATGGCACAGCTCAGACAGGTACTGCTGTGGGCTCCACTGCTCTTTAACGGCTTTTCTGCCAAGCGTATCCCAGTGCTGAACCATCGTGGCCAAGCGCAGCTGCTTAAGCATGAGCGGGATGGATGCTGTTTGATTATCCATGTAATCCTCCTGGAATCATGCAGCTGTAAGCGTGCAAGGAATGCTGAGTAACCTTTAGATCTGGAAGGATTGGGACGACCACTAAAAACCTCGATTCACAGTCACGTATGGCCGGTAATTGTCGCTGGTTAATGCCGTCTAAAATATACTGTTCTAATTGACGCTCACGGCCGCTTTGCTTGGCTAGGTGCAACAACTTAACGATGTAAAAGCAGGCTTCGTCAGCCTGTAATACCTCATCAACATACTGCCAAATGGCCTTGTAATTGTCGTTCGGAAGCAAATCGTCACGTAGCTGAGACTGCCTAAAAGCACGAGGCTTTTTCACCAGCGCGTCAATGACATGCTGGTAGTTGACGCTGCGGGCACGGCTGTTTCTTGTACTGTAGACACGCTCAAGTTCAAGCACCTGCTCGTGACCTAAAAAGAGCGTTAAACGATTGTCATAAACACGAATCAGTAAGCGACTCTGAATCAATCGTGACGGCACGGTATAGGTAACGCGCTTGATCACAATGGTGCTAGTACGTGTCACTGTGACGTAGTGTTCAGAGTAATTGATACTCTTGCTACGAGGCAGTGGTTGTAGTTGTCGCTGCTCTAATTTGTACTTGTCGCTGACGCGACGATTACGACGTTCAACCAGCTCATGAATAAACGCTTCATATTGCTCACGAGTTTTAAAGTCACGCGCACCACGTATCTTTAGCGCCTGCTCAAGTTGCGCTTTAAGGTGTCCATGTGGGCTTTCAATCGCACCGTTTTCATGAGCAATACCACGGTTGTTACGCGTTGGCTTAAAGCCATAATGTTTGGCAAGATCAGCGAAGCGTTCAGTAAAATCATCTTCATTTGATTCGTTTTTATAAGCGGCACTTAAACTATCAGTGCGTAGCTTTTGCGGAACACCTTGAGCCGCCATAAAAGCGTTCTGTAGGCCGTCAGAGAACGCGGCAAAGCTTTCTCCGCCGTAAACTACTTGAGCAAAAGCCCAGCCGCTGGCTGGCATACGATAGTGAAACAGCATGTGTTTTAGCGGCTCACCAGCAATCGTTACCGGCGATTTAATATGGGTAAAATCAGCAATACCCAGCTCGCCATAATGATGCGTTTGTAAAAACACCACATCTTTGGATGGGCCATATAAATGACGCCACTTGCCAATGCGCCGCTCAAGTGTGCGCCGTGAGCTGGCTGTAAAGGCATCTGAATGGTACTCACAAAGGTGGTCAAAGATGCCTACAGGCGTGATTTCGCTATCTTGCTGAAGCATTGGAACAACGATGGACTCCCAAACTTGGGTCAGCGGATCAGGCCGTGTACGCCAGGATCTTTCTTCTATTTTGGGCTGTAATTCGTGCTTATCAATGCGTCGAGCAGAGCGTTCGGATATGCCTGCTTTGGCAGCAGCCGCTGCTTGGTTTTCAGTCTGTCTAAACTTCATATATCTCTTGACCTGTTGATCGGTGATTTTATTACCCGACACAGCGAACCCTCCGTTCTGCTGCGTCGAACATTATCAGATCAACCGGCCAAGATAGTTGTCGCTAGACCGGCCAAGGTAATTGTCGCTTAATACCGTTGTGAGAGTTGCACAAATCGGTCAGAAACACGTTATGAGTTACTACCGCCATAACAAACACATGTCTTACTCAACGCTTTATAACCATTTTTTAGCCATATATAAATTATTTAATCTCGCTGGTAAAAAAGAACCACCACGACCCTACAAAAAGACGAAAAGCAGCCTTTAAACGTATCAAAACAAATTAAAGAGGTGTCAGATGATTTCATTTTTTAATAATACAAAAAAAACCATAGAATCAAAAAAGCAAACTAAAAATAGAGATTTTGTTAGAAAACTGGTCGCTTGGGATCAACGACAAATGTGGTGCACTGAAGAACTATATTCATCACCTCTTATACTCGCGGTAAGAGAAGTCAATGACAATATCTACTCCGTAGCAGTAATTGACGTACTTGGACACACTAAATTGGATAGTCTAATAAACCCTGGTGTTCAATTCAGTGACGAAGCATATGAAATCTATGGAATCACAAAAAAACAGCTAGATGATGCACCAACTTGGACAGATTTCAGTCCGAAACTGTTAAAAATTCTTGATGGAAGAAAAGTCATAATTTATGCTGCTGCGTATATTCTAGACTTGCTAACCAAGCATGAATTGCTCAGTTTTACTTCTAGCGATCTCACAAAAAATAAAACCACTCATAATATCCAAACATCTGTTTTTTACATGAATCTTCAATTTAAATTGGATAATAGTGTTTTTTGTGCAGCGAATCTCTATGCAAAATCTCAAGATAGAGCTGAAGTTTTTTCTAAGACAAAAAAACCTGAGCATCTCTTATCTTGCGCAGTAAAGTGCGGCGTATCACCAACAAGATACGGTAGATCAGCGCTAACAGATTGCGTATTAACATTACGAATTCTAGAACGAATTGCAGCTGAATAGTAGTAATGACTGAACTAGAATAGTTGATAACAGTCCACTATTCTAGTTCAAAACGCACTAACAATATTGCTGTGCACGTTCAAAAACAGTCACCAAAGTGCGTTGTTTTTCTGAGTTCACAACAATAGTAAAGTGCAACGTATCAGTCGGATGCTTCCATATTTCTACTGTACTTTTATTTCCATATTTGCGATATTTATGAGCCAATACATGAGAGTCTAAGTTTTGCTGCAAAAGCTCTGGATTTCTTAAGCGCCTCACTAGCGACGCCCAAGGTTTCCGAATAAACTGACTATTATTCATTGATACAAGACGTTGAGAATAGCGCTCCAACGCATGTTGACTGATAGCAAGCTGTCCCATGACAGTCGTCTCAACAACCTCCCCCAGTGTCACTTGCTCAGTGGTATTTACCAATAGCTCACTCAAGGACTCTCTGTATCGTTCATCAGTTTCTTGAATCATGTACTCCATGCTATGCGACACTTGAATATCAACACCCTGCAGTCGCCCTTTTAGCAAAGAAGCAAATCGACTCGCATATTTTTTTGCTGAAGTACCTTTTGTGAGCTTCCGAATTGCACCTCTAGAAACACATAGACGAATACCTATGCCGCTGCTAGGCCTGACATTTAATACACGACAATCCATAAGCAAATGCCGTATTGCAGCCAGCTCAGCTATTAGCTCAACATCTGTACTACCTGCATCTAAACGCACCTCAACAACGCCCTTGCGATTGATACCTACTCGCCAGTACACCAGCGCAGTGTTATCTGATTGCTTTTTTGAAACTGTTGTTAACTGCATCATTACCGTTCACCTTTTAGCTAAAAATTAATCTTTAACTAAAAGCATACATCCTTTTTTTAAAATGCAAGTTTACCCAAAAAACACCATATTCATCAGAAAAAAATGCTCCATACTAGCTTATTTAATAGGAAAATCAGCTATGACAGGCAGAAATGAATAAACTCAACGAGAAACACTCGAACACCCAAATGAGTAAATGAGTAAATGAGTAAATGAGTAAATGAGTAAAATATGGCTACAACTTTAACCACCGAGCAAAATCAGCTGCTTTATTACTATTTAACACTTAATGAAATACAAATAACTCACTAACCTTATTTAAATTATTAACACTAACTTTGTCCGCATATAACAAACTTAGTATTATGATAAATATTAAAATAATTTCTTGCATATAAAGTCTAATCATGTAAAGTAACAAACACTCAACTAGGCAACCAAATAAAGCGTTATAACAATACAATTTTATATCTGCATTATTGGTTATTTGAAAATGAGAATAATCGGGTGCGACATACCGATTGAAGTTACTGCCGAATAGGCAGATTGAAAGTCCAAACTGCCTACTCGGCATTATGCGTTGTGATTTCCTGCCGAATAGGCAGCGTAGAAAAACAAAAAGCCCCTCTAAAACGGGGCTTTTTGTGTAATAAAACATAAGCTTTAATGCTTCCTGCGCTATTAAACAACAGTTCTCCCCTTCAAACTATGTCGATAAAATAATTTTCTGCTGCTGTCGCTCAAGTTTAGATTAAATGCTCAGCCTAAGATTTTGGGCTATCTCATCAATAAGGGCTTTAGGCACTTCAGTATTAGTAGCAAGCTTTTTCCAGTTAGCTACTTTTTCAACAATTTCATCGATAATGCTATCAACACGATCTCTAGTAAAAAGCGGACTCAGCTTTTCTAACGAATAGAAATCTTTACGTGAAAAATCATCGCGCTTGCCATTAAGGCTCATCCAGTGGCTATTAACCCATTTACTACCCGGCTTGTAGCTGTATGCCAAATCATATGCAGGAGCTAAACCCCAAACATCACCGCGCAACATAAATCCGAAGTTTTTTGAGTGGTCATCATGATTACGAGCCACGATATTGAATACCATTCGCCTGAATAGCTGCTCAGCATCAACTGCTGACAATTTCAGCTGCCTTAAGACGCCAAACAGTTCAGCATATGAAAAGGAGCCAGGCTTTTTGTAATCCACGTGCGCAAGACCATTTAACGTTTGCACATGGACTTTCTCATTACCTAAACGATCAAAACGCTGTGTGATAAAGTGCCTGCGATTGCCCTCAGCTAGCAAGTGGCATGGCATCATGTCGATACCACAATCCTTAGCCATTAGATGATAAACAAACTCCATTGCACCAAAGCCAAGTGGATCACCAAAGGTTTCTTGATTTTTATTGTACTCACTGACCCCATCAAACTTCATTAGATAATGAGTAAATCCCTCTGGAACTATGGCCTGCCCCGATCGCACTTGCGTGAAATCACTATTAAAAGCTAAAACAGCTTTAGGCCTTGCGCCCCCTGCACTCATACCCACAGACAGAAGCGATAACATTGCCTCTCGGTTGTCTTCATTGTTTGCATTAAGCGCTACAGAAAAATCATTACGTGTATTCAAGATATCCTGTGCAATAGCGATTAATGAGTCAATTTCGATTTGTTGCGATGCATTAAGACTTCGAACCTGTGTCGCTGGAGCATACTCAAGCGCACCCATTCCGCGGGTTCCAGTATATTGAAGCCGCTGTAAAGGAGTAATGTCATTTGGAGACTTACCACGCATTGCAACCCAAGCATTCAATACCGTATTACCAAAGTCATCCGGCAGTGAGTCTGAAATAAGTCCGGGCAAGCCTTTAAAAGTATTAAAATCGAGCTCTGGAAAGCTATAAATGCGTTTTGCCAAGGGCATTTTTAAGGGAGACAACTCGATGCCTTTTTTAATAAAGCTTGGTTCATATTCAAACGCACCTAAACCTGTCTTGGTATCAAAGCTAACCGCACCAACATCGTGCTGCTTGAAACTGACACTGATAACTTCCATTACCATTCAGGTATATCCTCTTCATCTAACATTTTCTGCCCTGAAGCTCTCTGCCGCTGCTTGCCTTGTAGCTGGGCAAGCTGGATTGGTGATATTTGCTGTTTTGGTAGGAAAAGGTCCAAATGGCTTGTTAGATTTAATGCCACAAGAATAGCCACGAACACCTCTAGTTGAGCTTTTCCTTTTTCGGCATTAATAACGAGCCTTCTACTGACGCCAACAAACTCGGCCACTTCAGCTTGAGTTAAATTCTGATTCAATCTCGCTTGCTTTAAACGCTCACCCAGCTCTTCTGCAATAGCAGGCGCTGTCATTTCAGAAAAGTTCATAAGGTACCTTTATATGCACTTAAACGCTAATTAAACGCTTTAAGTGCCGAATATAGCACCTTACGATAAACACGAAAAGCAAAAACACTACAGGTGATTCACTACAGCACTACAGGCCCAAACTGGTACTGCTGGCGATACTGGTTGTTGAAGTCAAAACCTCATACTTAAACAGCTTAATTATATGTGCTCTATGGCCACCGATGATAAGATTAAGCCATGAGATTTCATTCCGATGGACCTGCCATACCTGATATTCTTCTGGAGAGTTGCGACGCTGGTCGCGTTGTTTTCCTTTGTGGAGCTGGTGTTTCTGTGCCTTCGGGCATGCCAGATTTTATCGACCTCACAAAGCATGTAATCGGCTTCTTCGATCCTCCCGTTAACTCCGAAATCATGTCTGCTTTCCAACCATGGCTGGTTGATCGCTCGGGTGCAAATACACCGCTTGATCAGATCTTCAACTTGCTCCACCAAGAATACGGTAAGGACGAAGTTAACGCTCTGGTTACTGAACGATTAGGCACGCCCCTAGAAGTCGATAAAGTTGGGCAACAGCACGATTTTATAAAACGTATCTCTTCGACCCAAAGCGGCATACCGCAGATTGTCACAACAAACTTTGACCGTTTATTTGAGGTAGGAAACCATACGGGGGATGCACTATTTCACGTACCACCAGCATTCCCTGATCTCACCTTAGGAACAACGATTGAAGGCATCACATACCTGCATGGTAGATTGGCAGAAGCTGACGCTACGCATCATCCTGTAGTGGCATAGTGAATTTGGCCACCTAATTAGAGGTGCTATCATGCACCAAGCAGCTATTAGGTGACAGTATGAAAAGCAGACCAAACCGTAATTTTAGTCCTGAGTTCCGACTTGAATCAGCAC
>Ga0265295_1004029_pt1 | contig 20306 bp, 14 predicted proteins | sample Munlansysbiofilm_FD_192503 | JGI IMG/M metagenome (GOLD analysis project Ga0265295, IMG submission 192503) | Leachate microbial communities from a municipal landfill in Southern Ontario, Canada - Methane capture system biofilm | ecosystem: Engineered > Solid waste > Landfill > Unclassified ... | reverse complement strand
GGTGCGAAGGGGGAGGGGGGAGGACACGAAGGTACACGAAGTCACACTAAGGGCTGCCTCAGTTGCGCTTTGTGGTCTCGGCTCTGTCTGACTGCTGTGCATTGACGGAGGGCAACTCGGCTTTTGCGGCAATAAAGCGAGTTTTGTAGCGTTATATTTGCAATTGCAACTTATCAGGACAGTGCGCGAGGAGCGAATGCTAGACCCATATTATTCCAAGGTTTTTTTGCTGCCGTTTGTCTGCGGCCTGGTCTTCTTTTTGTCTTGCCGCAGCACGCGCGATTGGCGTCTGCAGGCTGATGAGCAAGCCGAAAAACTGCTGCGCTCCAGCCAGGAGTCGGTCATCGGCAAAAGCGAGGATATCCAGGTGGAGTCGCCGGGCGAGACCTTGCGACGGCGCCTGCTTCTGGAGCAGGGGCTGCAGTACCATGACCCTGCCTCGCTGGGCCTGCGCGACCTGCCCGAAAACGAGGCCTGGCAGGCGCAGCGGCATCTGCTGGCCAAGCCTCCAGATACACAGGCGCCGATTGACACGGGGCTGCGCTTTAGCCTGGTCCAGGCCCTGCAGGTGGCCGCCTATAACAGCCGTGAGTTCCAAAGCCGCAAGGACAATCTGTTCCGCTCGGCACTGAACCTGGATCTCGAAGCGGACCGCTTCCGCAATACCTTCGCAGGTATGCTGCGCAGTGAAATCTCGACCAGCGGCGAAAAAGACAGCCGCCTCACCGGCGTCAATACGCCCGGACGACTGAGCTTGACGAGAAAATTCCGCAACGGTGTAGAGCTGAGTAGCGCGATTTCCCTAAACCTGGTGAAGATGCTCAGCGGGGAGAGAGCCAGCTTCTGGGGGCTTAACGGCGACGCCAGCGTGGCCATGCCGCTGCTGCGCGGCTCCGGTGAGTTTGTCGTGGCCGAATCGCTCACTCAGGCGGAGCGCAACCTGGTCTACGCGGTGCGCGACTTTGAACAGTATAAACGCAGCTTTGTGGTGCGCATCGCACAGTCATATCTAAACGTGCTGCAAACCGCTCAGCGCGTGCTTAACCAGGAGGCCAACTATAAACGCGTGGTGGCCTCGACAAGGCGCTCCAGACGCATGGCTGACGCTGGACGCCTGCCGGAGTACCAGTTCGACCAGGCCGTGCAAGACGAGCTTAATGCCAGAGACCGCTGGGTGTCCGCACAGCAGAGTTATGAAAGCTCGCTGGATAGCTTTAAAGTGCTGCTGGGGCTGCCCGCCGACGCGCTAATCGAGCTGCCTGAGGATGAACTGGCCAAGATCGAAAGTGAGTTTGAAGGATTGCTTGCCGGAGAGTCCCCCATAGACTACAGCGGCAAGGTACCCCCGGCAGACGCACCGGTGGAACTGAAAAGACCGGATGCTAAAGTGCGCGGCAAATATGAAATCGACGTAGAAAAAGCGGTTAAATTGGCTCTGAGCCAGCGCCTAGACCTGCAAACCCTGGCCGATAAGGTGAATGACGCGCAGCGCAAAGTTAGAATCGCCGAGGATGCCCTGCGCGCCGAGCTTACTCTGGGCGGCAGCGCCGCCATCGGAGAGTCCCGAGGCCTGTCTAACTCTAACCCCGGCGACGCTGCTTTCCGCAGTCGGGACGGACGCTACGCCGGGCTGCTGACCTTGAATCTGCCTCTAGAGCGCACTGCAGAGCGCAATGTTTATAGGCAAAGCCTGCTCGAACTGGAAAACGCAGTGCGCAACTACCAGGGTGAGGAGGACAGCATCAAGCAGACTATACGCGCCAATCTGCGCGAGCTGCTGGAGTATCGTGAATCGCTGGTCATTCAAAGCCTAGCCGTGAAGCTGGCTAATCGCCGCGTGGCCAGCACGGACTTACTCTTGCAGGCCGGCAGGGCCGAGATACGCGACCTGCTCGAGGCGCAGGGCGCGCTGCTCTCGGCGGAAAACTCTTTGACCGGCGCTGTGGTCAGCTACCGTATGCGCGAACTTGAGCTGCAAAGTAACCTGGGCGTGCTCTCAGTCAGCGTGCAGGGTGAATGGCAGGAAATGGACCTGAGCGCGTTTAAGTAGCACTGGGCAGGGAGACGGGGGAGGACACGAAGCTACACGAAGGCGCAATTTTTTGAGCGCAAAGCTCTTATCTACAACTTTCCTTTGAAGAGGCAAATTCATGGCATCCAAACCCAAAAGACTGCGTTTTATCGTTTTGGCCTTGTTGGCTCTGCTGCTGCTGGCGTTTTTCTATCTGCGTTTGCGCGCCGGCTCCAGCGGCAAGGGTGCCGCCCTTGAGCTTTACACTCGGGTTCAAGAGGGTCCTTTGGTGATCAACCTCCTCGAGTCGGGCACCATCAAGCCGCGCGAGCAGCTGGTGATTAAAAGCCAGGTGGAGGGCAGGGCTACCATCCTGTTTTTGGTTCCGGAAGGCAACCTGGTCAAGCAGGGTGACCTGCTTGTTGAGTTGGACACCTCGACTATGCAAGACAACAAGGTGAATCAGGAAATCACCGTGCAGAATGCGGAGTCCTCTTACGTTCAGTCCAAGGAGAACCTGGAGGTGGTGCGCAACCAGGCCAAGGCCAACATCGAAAAAGCCGAGCTGGCGCTGCGCTTTGCTAAAGAAGACCTGAAAAAATACGAGGAGGGCGAGTACCCCAAGTTGGTCAAGGAATATGAAGGCAGAATCACCCTTGCCGAGGAAGAGCTGCAACGAGCCAATGACAAGCTAAAATGGTCAGAGCGTCTGTTTGCCGAAAAGTATCTTTCTGAAACTGAGATGCGTTCCGATAAACTGGCCTGCAAACGCTATGAGCTGGACCTGCAGACCGCAGAAGCCAACCTGGCCCTGTTGAAAAACTATACCTATAGGCGCCAGATAGACGAGCTGGAAAGCAACGTCTATCAAAATAGCATGGCACTTGAGCGCACCCAGCGTAGCTCAAGAGCAGATGTGGTGCAGGCCGAGGCACAGTTGCTGGCGCGCGAACTGGAACTCAACCGGCAAAAACAAAGACTGGAAAAACTCGTCACCCAGATCGGCAACTCCAAGATACTGGCTCCGGCTGACGGCCTGGTGATCTATGCCACCAGTGTGCGCAGCAACCGCCGAGGCAATGCCGAACCGCTGGACGAAGGCCAGGAGGTCTTCGAAAGGCAAGAACTCATCTATTTGCCCACGGCGGAGACTTTTATCGCCGAGGTCAAAGTGCATGAGACTAATCTGAAGAAAATCTATGCCGGCCTGCCGGTGCGTATCCGCATCGACGCCTTGCCGAATATGCTTTTTCAAGGCAAGATCAGCAAGATCGCCCCGCTGCCGGACGCCAGCAGCATGTTTATGAACCCGGACCTGAAGCTGTATAATACTATTGTGGAGATCGAGGGCGAGTCGGACATACTTAAGTCCGGCATGAATTGCGAGGCCGAGATCATTGTCGAGCAACACCGCAATGCCCTGTACCTGCCGGTGCAGTGTGTGTTGCGAAATGAGGGGCAAAGCATCGTTTTTGTGAAAAATGCCCAGGGGCAGCCGGAGGCCCGGGTGATAGAGGTGGGCGCCGACAATAACCGTATGGTGCACATACTCTCCGGCCTGAAGGTGGACGAGGAGGTGATGCTCACACCGCCACTGCATGCCGCAGTCTCAACCAGAACCGACGAAGTGCTCGTGGATGAAAAAATCCCGCCGCGGGCTGAAAACGGGGCTGGCCCTGAAAATGAAAACGGGGAGCAGGACAGCAGACAACGAGGGCGCCGGCAGAGGCTCAGCCCCGAGCAAATGAGGCAGATGCAGGAACGCATGGCCAACATGAGCGACGAGGAGAGAGAGGCGCTAAGACAGAGATATCAGCAGCGGCGCAGCGCCAACAACCCTAATAATGATACAAGGGAAAACCAGGAATCAAACCGGCGCAGGGGAAATTGGGAAGGCGGAACTGCTGCGCGCCGGAGAATGCCTCGAGGACAGGCAAACGACCAGAATGCCGCTGAAACCCGGGAAACCCGAATAGTGGCGCCAGAGCCGGCGCAGACTGAAAAAACCGCAACGGACGAAAAAAACCAATAACCGGTTTTTTGAGACGTAGCCGTTTTGTTCGAAATCTGAATCGGCTTCCTCTTGGTGTGCCTTGGTGTATCTTCGTGTGTCTTAGTGACCTGAAAGCTTGAGCCCGGCGTTTTCTGTTATTTGGCTGCAACTAGGAATTCAATCATTTTCATGCCGTATTGTGAGTCTGTCTATGCTTTCATCAGAGCAAACTGCCTCTAGCAACGCCGCAGTGCGTTTTGAAGATATCCGCCGCACTTATGTTATGGGCACGCAGCAGGTGCATGCTCTGGCCGGAGTATCGCTGACTTTTGCCAAGGGGGACTTCTGGGCCATTATGGGACCCAGCGGTTCAGGCAAAAGCACCATGCTGAATGTGCTTGGCTGCCTGGACCGGCCCACCGGCGGCAAGTACTTCCTTAACGGGCAAGACGTCAGCGCGCTGGATGACAACCAGCTCAGTGACATACGCCTTAAATACCTGGGCTTTATCTTCCAGAGCTTCAATCTGATCCCGCAGCTGACAGTCGAAGAGAATATCGCCTTGCCCCTGTACTACTTGGGCTGGCGCGAGGAGGACAGCGCCGCCAGAGCCAAGGAACTGGCGGCCCTGGTTGGCCTCGAGACCCGCCTGCGGCATCGCCCTAACGAGCTTTCCGGCGGACAGCAGCAGCGCGTCGCCATAGCCAGGGCGCTCTCAAACGACCCGGTGTTCCTGCTGGCCGACGAGCCTACCGGCAACCTGGACAGCAGCACCAGCGAGGAAATTATCGCCCTGCTGAAAAAACTCAACCAGGCCGGCAAAACCATTATCATGGTCACGCATGAAGCCGAAATCGCGCAAAATGCCTCTAAACGGCTTTATATGCGTGACGGACTGATCGCCGAAATAGAAGGATAAGCAAAGTGCCCTTGCCAATGACTAGATTTTTTCGGGACATACAGCTGGGAGTCAAAAATCTGCTCTTGCATAAGCTGCGCTCGTTTTTGACTATGCTGGGTCTGGTTTTCGGAGTGGGCAGTGTTATCGCCATGCTGGCGGTGGGCGAGGGGGCCAGCCGCGAGGCGCTCGATCAAATACGGCGGCTGGGCAGCCGCAATATCATTATCAATGCCCAAAAACCGGCCGATGAGCAGACCGCCACCAATGTGCGCTCGTTTCTGAGCATCTACGGCTTGCTCTACAGCGATGTCACCAGACTGGCCGAAACCATACCTACCTTGAAGCGTATCGTGCCGGTGAAAGTTATACAAAAAGAAGGGCGCCTGGGCAAACGCACCATGGACCTGCGGGTCGTCGGCACCAACGCGGACTGGTTCGAGCTGGTGAGCAGACCCCTGGTTGCTGGGCGCGTTATTAACCGCCTGGACCAGGCCGAGCGCAAAAATGTGGCCGTGCTCACTGAATATGGCGCCAGGCGACTGATGGCCACCGAGGCGGTGATCGGTGAGTCCCTGCGCATGGGCAGCAACTACTACGAGGTGGTCGGCATCGTGCAAAGCGAGAGCGCACAGGAGGGAGCCATGCAGACTCCGGACCAGCAGACCGACGCCTATATCCCCCTGAATGTGGCCAGGGAGCACTTCGGAGATGTGTTCACGCAGCTCAAGTCCGGCTCGCAAATCCGCGAGAAGGTCGAGCTGCATCAGCTGATTATCGAGGTCGAGGATGAGAACCTGGTTGAGCTTAGCGCCGCCGCCATCGAGCGCCAGATGCAGGTTTATCACAGCAAGAAGGACTATTACGTCAGCGTGCCCCTGGCTCTGTTGAAGCAGGCCGAGGCCACCAAGCGCATCTTTAACACGGTGCTGGGCGCCATTGCCGGCATCAGCCTGCTGGTGGGCGGCATTGGCATTATGAATATCATGCTGGCCAGCGTTACCGAGCGCACGCGCGAGATCGGCATACGCCGCGCCATAGGCGCAAAACAGCGGCAGATCATCGCGCAGTTTCTGATAGAAACCGTGGTGCTCTCCATGAGCGGCGGGGTCCTGGGCATAGGCCTTGGGCTGCTCATACCCTGGGTCATCAGCAGAATGGCCGGCATGCCCACCGTGGTCAGCGTATACAGCCTGGTTTTATCCCTGGGTATCAGCGTTAGCGTCGGTGTGGTCTTCGGCATATATCCGGCTATGCGAGCGGCAAAACTAGATCCTATAGACGCACTGCGGCATGAATAAAGAATTTGTCTGATTTAATGTCCAAAAACTGCCAGACGGCTTTTTTGAGGGCTATTGGGAGGATGTTTTTATGGCTTTGCAGTCTGGCTCGAAGAACCCTTTGCCAGGGCGCATCTTATTAATCACCATATTACTGGCCTTGCTCTTTTTGGCGGGTTTCGCGCTTTGGGGCGAGAGCCTGGAGTCGGCTCTGAGCGTAGATAACTATGTGGCCATATTGCGCCGCCAGGGAGCCTGGGGCTGGCTGGCCGGAGTGCTTCTGCTGATTAGCGACCTGGTTTTACCCATACCCGCCACTGGGGTCATGTGTGCCTTTGGCATAGTCTACGGCTTCTGGCTGGGCTGGGCCGGGGCGGCCATAGGCAGCATGCTGGCGGCACTGCTGGGCTATGGCCTGGCAAGACTCTGGGGCGACAAGGGAGCGTCACTGCTGGCCAAGCCGGAGGAGCTGCGGGAGTTTCGCCAGCTCTTCCAGTCCTGGGGCGACCTGACCATTATTCTAAGCCGCGCCCTGCCCATACTGCCTGAACTCATGTCGCTGCTGGCCGGCCTGGCCCGTATGCCTTTTTTCCGCTTTTTCCTGGTTTGCGCTCTGGGCACCTTGCCGGTCAGCGCCATTTATTGCGCCTGGGGCAGCTATATGGGCGCCGAGGCCCCCTTGACCGCTTTTCTGGTGGCCATAGTCTTGCCTGCCATCTTGTGGGCTCTGTTCAAATGGACACAAAGCCGCAGCAAGGACTAAGTCAGACCGCAACAAGATAAAACAAACTAGAAACTAAAACCAACTACAGGAAAGCAAGCCTAGACACGTACGCAATCCGCAGCATTATTTGTGTTTAAGGTGCTGAGGTCGGAGCGCCGGCTTCCAGCCGGCATACAACCCCATCCGCTTTAAAAACATAAATAACGCTGTGGAATGCGAATGCGCCTAGGGGGCTTGCTTTCCTGTGGTAGGTTTTAATCTCTGGTTTGTTTTTACCTTAGTTGGTTGTATGCCGGCAAGGATGCCGGCGCTCCGACCCCGCTACACCCGATCGATTCGTCCGATTCGTCCGATTGATATGTCCGATTCGTCCGATGCGTCCGATTCGTCCGATTTATATGCCAGATCGCCACGCCCGACCCCGCCATGAACGCTACCCTGGGTAAAAGCCCCCCCTGAATCCGGCGCCCTGTGGGGGCGCCACAAATCCGCTGGACGGCAGGAAACGGGAGCAGGGAGCAGGCTAAAACGTGTACTACGAACATACGCCGGCACTGAGCCGGCGGAGAACAACGCCAGCTAAAGCTTGCTAAGAGCGCAGGCTAAAGCCTGTACTACGAACATACGCCGGCTGAAGCCGGCGGAGAACAACGCCAGCTGAAGCTGGCTAAGAACGCAAGCACTGAGCTTGAACTACGAACATACGCCGGCTAAAGCCGGCGGAGAACAACGCCAGCTAAAGCCGGCTAAGGAGCTATTCAACAATTAAGTTTACAGTTTTTAACTTTCGTTAAGCTGTTTGATGGCTTATGTTATTTCCGTGTCTTAACAAGGAGGCTTTTGACATGGAAACATCTACGGATTACTCGAAAGTTTTTGTTGGCCTGCGTAGCAGGGTTGGAGAGCGCGCCTATAGGTTAATGGCAAGCAGTCTTGCCCGCGCGCTTGGGCACGGTGGAATTAGCGTTGTGTCGCGCGCATGTGGCCTTTCCCGCCCAACGTTATATGATGGCTTGAAAGAATTGAGTGATGATGAACCTCCGTCCGTCCCCCAGTCCTGTGGGGAACAGCGGCGCAAAGGAGCTGGACGTAAAAACAAGGAAATAGTCTCACAGGGACTTTTGGATGCCCTGGAAACACTGATAAAACCCTATACCAAGGGCGATCCAGAATCACCGTTGCGTTGGACCAGTAAGAGTTTACGCAAGCTTAGTGCTGAACTTAAGCAGCTGGGCTATAGTATAGGTCATGTTACCGTTGGCCGACTTCTGGAGTCTATCGGCTACACCTTGAAGTCTAACAAGAAGTCTCATGAGGGTGGAAATTCCCCTGACCGCGATGCGCAGTTTCAGCATATTCACGATGTATCTGCTGAATTTCTTAAGTTAGGACAACCAGTCATCTCCATTGATGCCAAAAAAAAGGAGCTTATCGGTAATTCTAAAAATGTCGGACGAGAATACCACCCGTCGAAATCTCCCGTGGAAGTCGAGGTATATGATTTTATCAAAGACGAAGGCCGCGCAATACCGTATGGCATTTACGATGTGGAGGCTAACGAGGGATTTGTTAACGGCGGAACCAGTTACGACACTGCTGCATTTGCGGTTGACAGCATAAGGTTATGGTGGAAAAACATGGGGAAGGAGCGTTACCCTGACGCCCATTCCCTGTATATCAATACGGACGGGGGAGGGAGCAACGGCTCAAGAAACTGCCAGTGGATGTTCGAATTGGGCAAATTTGCCGATGAGTCTGGTCTCGATATATACATTTCTCATTTTCCTCCCGGGACAAGCAAGTGGAACAAAATTGAGCACAGGATGTTTTCCGTAATTTCAATGAACTGGCGAGGACGCCCGCTGATAACTTCGGAAGTGATTGTGAACTTGATTGCCAACACAACGACTACAACTGGCCTAAAGATCAAAGCAGAGCTGTGCCTCAAGAAATATGAAACCAAAATCAAAACGAGTGACGAACAACTCGCTGAATTTAACATCATAGGACACGCTTTCCACCCGGAGTGGAACTACGTCATAAAACATCGATGAGTGTAAACTTAACTTGGTGTAGCTTCGTGTTTTTTTGTATCTTCGTGTCCAAAATTATGTCAGACCACCTTTTTGGATGCGGTCTATGGCCGGGAAATCGATTTCGCCATCGGTGGTAAATGGGCTTGGAATGGAACAAACCGGGCTACGAGGGCCAGGAGGACTTTCATTGCTAATTCCTGAAAGGTAAAGTCCTGGCGGTTTCTGGAAAAATTTGCGCTTGTTGGTTGTGATAACGGATCTTAAAAACAATCTTTTTAATTGTCTGTGAATCGCCATTGACTGTGGAGCTGGTCAGGTGTGCTTCTTCCGGGAAGTAGATGACAAAGCAATCCCGCTTCAGCAGCAGTTTGGCCGCGCCGCTTAAATCCACGTCAAAGAGCTGATAATCCTTTTCGGCATCAAAGGCCATGGTTGGCTTCAGACCCTTAGGGGTTACGCGGCAGTAATTGAGTTCTTCGCCTATCAGCATGGTTTGCAGATCCATGTATTGGCGATGAATCTCAAAAACTCCCTGCTCGAGCGGATTGGTTTTCGAGTCAAAGACCGATGCTTTGACCTCGTTGCCGATCAGGGGATAGGAGCCGGAGAGGGTCTCTGCGGTCACCGTCGCCATGAATTCTTCAATGGCGGCGATGGCATCCGGCATCAGTGCGCTATACTTGGTCAGATTTTCCCAGTTGTCATAGATCATATCGGGTTGCTTTCTTTATTAGTGATGACGACACTTTTGACTTGTGTTTTTCAATGAATTATATGCACTACATATGATTTAACTTAGACCCCGTCCAAAAAAGGGGGGGGCATAGTAGCGCCTCTACGAGGCGCAGGTTTTGATGGCTGCCTGCACCCCAGGCTGAAGCCTGGGGTTAAGCATGGTTATGCGCCTACGGCGCAAATAGATACGATGCTTTGTAGTAAATTGTGCTAAGGATAAAACGGCTCGTTTCTGCGGCACAATTCATCAGATGATTTTGATTTTTCCTGTAGGGTTGACCTTGGTTAGGTACCTTCAAAAATAAAATTCTCCTGAAAAACGCAGTTTTCGGAAGAAATTCTAATTTTTCTCTGGGATTCAGTCCATTTGGTGCCCTGAAAGGGCAACCTAATATAGCCCAGGGTAAGCGAGGCTCCGTAGGAGCCGAGCGACACCCTGGGTAAAAGCCCCCCGAATCCGGCGCCCTGTAGGGGCGCCACTAACGGCCTTTCGGCGTTATGACCCTTTTGTACGGGGTCTAAGTTGACCGCATCCAAAAAGGTGGCCTGACAGAGATTTGGACACTAAGACACACTAAGACACACCAAGTAGTCTTCGTCTAAAATTAAAATTTATGCCCAAAAATGCGTTTTTCATCCGATTTCATCGAGTTTTTCTGCTTTATCCGGCTCCATTTTCCCAACAAACCAAAACGGGCAGACGCCGCATAAGCCCTTAGTGTGCCTTCGTGTCTCTTCGTGACCCTTAGTGTCCTCCCCCTTCGTATGCCTTTGTAGTTCAAGGGTTTTTTGGACGTAGTCTATCTCAGTTTCCAAAATCCTGGTTTTCAGGTTTTTTCGCATACGGAGAGTAGGAACACCTCTAGTGCCAGGGCTTCGTCCACGTTGGCCTTCAGTGCTCGCAGCAGCTCTTCCATCCATAGCAGGTCCTGCTCGCATATATGCATGCTTTGCTCGCCGGGTTTTATTTTCACGTCCAGGTCCAGGAACTCCGGGTGCGGCAGCAGTTCATCCTTTACGCCGGCGGCTCGCAACAGGCGTTGCTGGAACCAGGTGAGCATGGCGTCGAGCAGCTCTTCGCGCATTCTGACGTACTCCGACTCTGTCTTGATGGCTCGCTGCTCCTCGAGTTTCTTTTGCAGCGCCTTATTGCCCTCGGCGCTGTCTTCCCAGCGTTGGTCCCAGCTTGCCGCCACGCTGTTTTCCGCCTCTTGCCGCAGCGATTCCAATATATTCTGTATGCCGCTGCCGCTTTGCTGCGCCACTTTGACTCCGGCCTGCCGTCGGGTTTTGGCCAATATTTCAAATAGGCCATACTGTTTGGCCAGAGGGTATTCCTGTTTGTTTTTCAGCAGCAGGAGGGTTTGGCATCTCGAGCGTATGGTTGGCAGCAGTTGTCGCGGCCTGGTACTGGTAAGCAGCAGCATGGTGCGCGGCGGCGGCTCTTCGAGGGTTTTCAGAAAGGCGTTTTGCGCCTCCGCCCCCAGGCATTCAGCCTCGGAGATGAGTCCAATTTTCAGGCGATCGGCGCTGCTGCTGAGGCTTAGCAGGTTCTCGAACTCGCGCATAGCGTCGATGGTGATGATACGCGATTTTGACTGTGGTGCGAGCGTATAAAATTCCGCGTATGAGCGATTTTGCATGAGTTGGCATGGCCGGCATTTTTGGCAGGCTGCGCCATTTTCATCGCTATGCAGGCAGGCGGCGGTTTGCGCCCATGCACTTGCGAAGCTGTTGAGCAATTCCGGCTGGTCGCCGACCAGCAGGTATGCCTGGCCCACTCTGGCATTTGTCTTGGCCTGTTCGAGAAAATAACAGGCCTTGGGAAAACGGGAATGGAACTCAGCCAATGACATTGCGCACCTCTTGCAGGATTCTGGCAGCCAGCTCCGACTTTGGCAGGCTGGCGTCAAAAGTCTTGATGCGCCCGGGCTGTTTGGCGGCCAGTTTCAGGAAGCCTTCACGCACACGCTGGTGAAAAGCCTCGTTTTCCGCCTCGAAGCGGTCATCGTCAAGCAGCTCGGGCTTCAGCTGGCGCAGCCTGGCGAAGCTGCGCTTCACGTCCAGGTCCAGAAAAAAGCTGCGGTCCGGCATTTTCCCTTGCAAGGTAAACTGGTGCATGGCTTCGATAAACTCCTGGCTCAGGCCTCGGGCCTCTCCCTGGTATGCGCTGGTCGAGTCGATGAAGCGGTCGCAGAGGACTATGGCGCCCTGGCGCATGGCTGGCAGGATGAGCTGTCGCATCAGTTGTGCTCTGCTGGCGCCGAAAAGCAAAAGCTCTGCCTCGGGGGAGATGTCCTCTTGCTTGAACTGCAAGAGCAGGCTGCGCAGCTCTTCGCCCAGCCTGGTGCCGCCAGGCTCGCGGGTCTCGTGCACCTGATAGCCGCATTGGCGCAGACTGGCGGCCAAAAGCCGCAGCTGGGTGGACTTGCCGGCCTTGTCAGGACCCTCGAAACTGAACAAAAGACCACCGGGTATGCTTTTCAATTGCTGACTCCATATTGATTTTCTTGGCTTCACAAAATAGAAATATAATGCCGAAACGGAAGAATAATAATCCAGCAGCATGTAAAACATGCCAGATCAGGCCGCGTCCAACAAGTATTCAAACCACCAAGATACACCAAAGCACACTAAGATGAAGCCGGCGGGCAGCTCTTCAGCCGTTTAGGGTTCTTTGCGCCGCCTTGAGGTCTCTCCTCTTCGCGGCTAAAAACACGGCGGTTTCAATGCTGCTGCCGCGCTGCCAATTTGCCTTTTTCGATTAAGGCAATACGTTAAAAGGTTTACTTTTGCAGTTTTTCAGTTTAGGGACCAATATGTTGGGCTTCAAAGAAAAGATTATGCCTTTGCGTCGTTTGCGTGTGGTCTGTCACGGCCATCCGGCCTTGCAGCGGGTCTCCTTGCCGATTAAGACGGTGAGCGAGGAGCTGCGTCAGCTGGCTCGGCGCATGATCATCACCATGCGTGAGAACGACGTGGTCGGGGTAGGGCTGGCTGCGCCTCAGGTCGGGGTCAATGTGCGCTTGATCACCATTGACACCTACTTTGAGCGCAGGAGCACTGCCGAGCTGTCGCCCGGCGAGATACTGCTTAATCCGCGCATGCCCTTGGCTTTGATCAATCCGGAGATACTTTCCTGCTCAGAGGACTGTGCCAGTGCCGAGGAGGGCTGTCTTAGCCTGCCTGGGGTTTCCGGGCAAGTCAGTCGTCCCGCCCGTGTTTTGCTGAAGGCCGCCGATTTGGACGGCGAGCAGTTCCAGGTTGAATGCGGCGGGCTATTGGCACGCTGCCTGCAGCATGAGATAGACCACCTGGACGGCAAGCTTTTCTACGAGCATCTCAGCAAGGATGAACAAAAAGCCGCCGTCAACACCATGCGAAATCTGGCCCGGCGCGAACAAGCCCTGCTGCAAAAACAGCCCCCCGCCCAATAATAAAGGCTTAAGCACCAGGTTATTTGTAATATCACATAATGAATTCTCAGACCGAACAATCCGAGACCCAGGCTGACGGCGGCCCCCTGCCCGAGATCTCATACTGGCATCTGCTCATCACGCTTTTCATCCATCCGCGCTATGGCAACCATCTTGCTCGGCGCGGCGCCAAGTACTGGCGCGGTATCTTCATGTTGCTGCTAATCGCAGTTGTAGGAGCCAGCGTGAAGGCAGTGTCTACTCTGCCACAGCTCAGCTCCGACCTGCGCGAGATCGCCGGCTTCCTCAGCACTGAACTCGGCGAAATCAGCTTTGTGGGCAGCAAGATCGAATGGAGCCGCGAGCTGGAAGCGCCGGTCTCAAAGCGCCTGCCCCGCCTACGGGTCGATGTCTTGCCCCAGGATAAGGACAGCGAGGAGTTGCGCCGGCAGTTGACACAAAAACCGGGGAAAACCGGCGTTATCGTGAGCGCCGACGGCATCGATTTCTGGGCGCGGCGGCGCGGCGGCGAGCGACAAGTACAGACCGTGCCGCTGCTCACGCCACGGCTCATCGAGGCCTTGAGCAAAACCAGCTGGGCGGGCACAAGCCCGCCGGTCTTTACTGCGGATGGCCTGCTAAACTATGTGCAGCTGCTTAGCTTTGCCCTGCTGCCTGCCTTGGCTCTGTCATACTCGCTGTCAATGCTGGCCGGCATCGCCTTCTTTGTTTTCTTTTTTGTTATCTTGATGCGTCTTAGCAGACGGCCTGGCACCTTGTCGGAGTTTCTCGCGGCAGTGACCCACTGCTGCATCCCACCCTTTTTGGCCGCAGCGCTATATAGCATCTTCCTGCCGGCCTTGAGCAGCTTCGAAAATGTCTTTAGCATTATCTTCCTGGTATACATGGGATTCATGTTCGTCGAAGATAAATGGAGTATGGCCGAGGCCAGCCAAGAGTGAAAGGCGCTCAAAGCCTAGCAGCATGGCTAAAAAAATGCTCTGCCTTAGTGTGCCTTGGTGTCCAATTTTGTTTTATGTGCAAGGAGTACATATATGATTAATAAAGAAGGTTGGATTAGGGCGGTTTGGCAGTTCCTAGTCTGGTTTGCCGGCAAATTCATGGACTTTGCCCATTTTTGCCTGGACAAGCTGCTGGCCGAAAATGTCGTTTTCGAGTTTGACAAGGCCTTGTTTATCGTTTTGTTCAGCACGCTGCTAATCGGCTCGGGCTGCTGGGCGGCCTCGATTGCCATCAGCCGCAGGCACTCTGGCCCGCTGCATTTTGTGCTTGGAGCCATGTTCCCGCTGATTTATCCCTTCATTATCATGTTCTGCATGGAACTGCATGGCGAAGGAAGCCGGCGCAGAAAGCTCGAAGAGGAAAAAAGACAAAAAGAGCTGGCGGAGGAGGAAAAACAACGTGTGCTGGAAATCCAAGGCCTGCGTGAAAAAAAAGAAGAGGGCCAAAGCAGCGAAGACAAACAGCAGCCCAGCTTTAATAAAAGCTACTTCGAGGACATCGCGCGCGACGAAAGCGGCCAGAAGGCCGGACCCTGGAAGGTGGGCTTCGGCGGAAATGATATCGTCGTGCAGCAAATCCTCGAGGTGCAGGACAGTCTGCTTTTGGTCGAGCTTAGCGGCAGAGAGGGGAAAAATGAAAAACTGCGCATCCCCTTCAATCGCATAGACTATTGGAAAGAATAATATAAAAACATGTCAAAGAAAGAAAATTCTATGTTTGAGGCAGTGGAAGGCTCCGCTTCGTTAGCGCAACTGGAGCAGCAGGTCCTGGACTTCTGGGAAAAAGAGGATATCTTCGTCAAGTCAATGGAGCGTCGCCGCGAGGGCAAGGCTTATGTTTTTTATGACGGCCCCCCCTTTGCCACCGGCCTGCCGCACTATGGGCATCTGCTGGCCGGCACCATCAAGGACGTGGTGCCGCGCTATCAGACCATGCGCGGACGCTATGTCGAGCGCACTTTTGGCTGGGATTGTCATGGCCTACCCATCGAGAGCCTGGCGCAGTCCGCCCTGGGTCTGGCCGGCGCGCCGGCCATCAAGGCCTGCGGCATAGAACGCTTCAACGAGCAGTGCCGCAGCATGGTCTTGACCTATGTCAAGGAATGGGAGACCACGGTGAAACGCCTAGGGCGCTGGGTGGACTTCGAAAACGGCTACAAGACCATGGACCCGACTTTCATGGAAAGCATCTGGTGGGTCTTCCAACAGCTGTGGAAACAAGGGCGTATCTACAAGGCGCACAGAATTATGCCCTACAGCTGGAAGCTCAATACGCCGCTCTCGAATTTCGAGGCCAATAGCAACTATCAGGATGTGCAGGACCCATCGCTGAGCATCCGCATAAAAATGCTCAGCTTGCCGCCTGGGCTGGAACTGCCCGATGAAATCCAGTGTTATCTGCTGATTTGGACCACTACGCCCTGGACGCTGCCCAGCAACCTGGCAGTCTGCGTCGGCCCTGACATCGACTATTGTCTGGTGCGAGATGCTGACAGCCAGGCGGCCTATCTGCTGGCCAAAGCCAGGCTGGAGGCCTATTACAAAGAGGAAAGCCAATACGAGCTGCTGGCCGAATTCAAGGGCAGCGAGCTGGTAGGCCTGAAATATGAGCCTATCTTCGATTACTTCGCCAAACAACGGCCCAACGCCTTCCGCGTGCTGGCTGATGATTTTGTCAGCACCGCCGACGGCAGCGGCATAGTGCATATGGCGCCGGCATATGGCGAGGATGACTACAGGGTGTGCCGAGCCAATGACATCGAACTGGTAGACCCCTTGGACGAGGACGGCAACTTCACCGACGAGGTGCCCGACTTCGCCGGACAGCTCTGCAAAGACGCCGACAAGGAGATCATCCGGCTGCTGAAGGCGCAGGGCAAACTCGTACATCATTCCACTATTGTGCATAGCTATCCCTTCTGCGAACGCACTGACACACCGCTTATCTATCGCGCCATCGAGGCCTGGTATGTGCGGGTCGAGGATATGCACGAGCGGCTGCTGAAAAGCAACAGCCAAATCAAATGGATGCCCGAATACGTCGGTGAAAAACGCTTTGCCAACTGGCTGGCGGAGGCCAAGGACTGGAATATCAGCCGCAACCGCTTCTGGGGCTCATGCATACCGCTGTGGATCAATGTCGAAGACGAAAACGACATTATCTGCGTGGGTTCGGTGGCCGAGCTTGAAGAGCTTTCCGGCTGCAAGGTAAGCGATCTGCATAAGCAGTTCATCGACCGCATCGAGATCCGGCGCGATGGCAAGCTCTACCGCCGCACGCCCGAGGTGCTTGACTGCTGGTTCGAGAGCGGCTCCATGCCTTATGCACAGCATCACTACCCCTTTGCCAATAAAGAGAAGGTGGAAAAGGCCTTCCCGGCGGAGTTTATTGCCGAAGGCCTGGACCAGACCCGGGGCTGGTTCTATACTCTTATCGTGATCTCCACCGCGCTTTTTGATCAGCCGGCCTTTACCAATGTCGTCGTCAACGGCCTGGTGCTGGCCGAGGATGGCCGCAAGATGTCGAAGCGTCTGCAAAACTACCCCGACCCTATGCAGGTGATCAATAGCTACGGCGCCGACGCGCTGCGCCTCTGCCTGCTAGGCTCCCCCGTGGTGCGCGCCGAGGACCTGCGCTTTAGTGAGAGCGCCGTGCGCGAGGTCATGCGCAGCGTCTTGTTGCCGTTGTGGAATGCATACAGCTTCCTGGTGACTTATGCCCGCCTGGACCAGTGGCGGCCCGCCGACGCCCTGCGTACCGCCCCGCAACAGCCCGCCCATGTGCTGGATCGCTGGATACTATCTCGGCTGGCCTCCATTACCATTGATATGCGCCAGGCAATGGACAGCTACGACTTGCAAAAGGGAGCCACCCGCTTCACTGCCTTCATCGAAGACCTGACCAATTGGTACATACGCCGCAGCCGCCGCCGTTTCTGGAAGAGCAGCAACGACAGCGACAAGGACGAGGCCTACCAGACCCTGTATCACGTGCTGCTCAGCTTCTGCAAGCTGGCATGCCCGTTCATACCCTTTATCACTGAGAATATCTATCGCAACCTGCGCTCCGAGCAGATGCCAGAGTCGGTGCATCTCTGCGACTACCCCGAGGCCAGTGCGCAGGACTGTGACCAGGAGCTTAACCTCTGCATGTCCCGCACTATGCGCGCGGTCTCGCTGGGGCGTTATCTGCGTTCGCAGACCGGGTTGAAGATACGCCAGCCCCTGGCGCGCGTGCTCCTGGTCTCTGCGGACGCCGCGGTGCGCCGAGATTTGGAGAGCATGTCGGAGATCATTGCCGAGGAGCTTAATGTCAAAGAGCTGCTTTTGCAGGCTGACGAGCAGGAGCTGGTGCGGCTGAGCGCGCTGCCTAATCTTAAAAAGCTGGGGCCGAAATATGGGCGCAGGCTGAAGGAGCTGGGAGCCTTGATTAGCGCCTTGTCCGGCACGCAGGTCTCAGCGCTGTTAAACGGCGAGGAGCTGATGCTTGAGCTGAGCGACGGCGAAAGCCTGAGCCTAAGCCTGGATGATATCCTGGTGCAGCGCCAGGAGCGCGAAGGGCTGACCGTGGCCAATGAGGATGACATCACTGTCGCTCTGGATACCCGCCTGGATGAGGCGCTGATTAGCGAGGGCTGGGCTCGCGAGCTGGTGAGCAAGCTGCAAGGACTACGCAAAGAACTGCAGTTCGAGGTGAGCGACCGCATACACATAGAGTTCTATGGCCCGGAGGAAGTGCAGGAGGCCGTGAAAACTCAAGGTGAATACATTGCCGCGGAAACCCTGGCACTGAGTCTTAAACCTAGCCAAAAACCCTGCCGGCACGAGGTCGAGATGAATGGCCTTAAAGCTAGCTTTAATCTGGAAAAAGCCTGACTGTTCCCGAGAAAAAAACAGCCGGACGAGTTTTTGCCCACTAAGGCACACTAAGGCACACGAAGACACATTACGAGGAAGCCATATGCCTGCCAACTATACCTGTCAATCATGCGGCGTGCATCTTAGCCTGGATGCCGCCGTGCCCTCTATGCCCTGTCCGAAATGCAAACGGGAAATGCAGCTGGAGTCGGGCGAGACAGTTAGACCCACTGTGCCCCGTACTCTGCGCGTGGCTCGCCCGGCGCAGCCCGCCGCCCAAGGGCCAGGCGCCGCCGCCTTGAAGACCGCCAGCGCAGTTACGCCGGGAGCGCCGGTGGAGTCCGGACTGCGGGTTGCCGCCGCACAGCAGGCCGTCAATCCCAACCTGCCCGGCGAAACCGCGCATGCCGGCAGTTTTTATCCGGGCGGAGCTGGGTTTGCCCAGGAAATGGAACGCATGGTGGAGACGGCAAGAAGACAGGCCGAGAAGGAGATGGAGCTGACGCTCGAGGCCGCCAGGCTGAAAGCCGAAAAAGAAAGCCGGCAGATATTGAGCCAGGCGGAAAAAGAGGCAGCCGAGCTGAAACAAAATGCCCAGCTCGAACTGCAACAAGAGCTTGCCGAGCTGCGGAAAGCCGAGCAGGCCAAGCTGGATGAACAACTGGCCGAAACTAAAAAAAATATCGCCGGGCGCCTCGAACAAGAAATACAAAAAAAACGCGACGAAGGTGAAAAACTACTGGCAAAGGAATTGGAGGCAAAACGGGAGGAGGCGCAAAAGCTACTGATTGAAAAGGCGCGGCAGGCAGCCGAGGAAACTAGGGCTAAAGTCAAGGAAATGTTAGCCGAAGCCGAGCAAAAAGCCCAACAATTGCAGGAGCAGGCTGAAAAAAACCTGGCTGAGGCCAAGCAAAAAAGTGACGAGCAGAGCGCCGAGCTGGAAAAAAAACGACTCGAGTTTGATGAGCGGCTGCGCAGCGAGAGCGAGAGCGCCAAGGCCAAATTGCAGGCAGAGCGCGAGGAATTGGAAAAAAAAGAAAAAGCCCTGACGGAGCGCCGGGATGAAATCAAAAAGCTGATTTCCGAGGCTGAGGCCGGCGGCCTGAAGGTGCTCACTTTGAGCGACGAGAAGGAACTCGAACAGCTGCGCGCGCAGTTTAGCGAGCAGGAACAGCGGCTTACCCAAGAGGCTGATAAGAGACTGCGGGAGGCACAGACTGCCTTCGAGCGGCGCTTGCTAGAGCAGCGCAAGTCTGAAATCGACGCTGGCGCCGGCAAAAAAAAGCTGCAGCTCATCGAGATACACGCCGTGGTTCTGCTCTGGTTCTATGCTTTGCTGATGGGTTTGCGTTGCGAGGGCTGGCGTTCCAATCTTTCCTGGGCGGCTCTCTTTCTGATCAGCGTAGCCTTGATAGTGCTCTTTTACAGGCTGCGCCAAGCACTGGCGCTCTTTGTTAAAAAGACCCCGGCGCCGGCGCCTGCGGCTACAGCGAGGGAAAGCAAGAACTCCGCAAGTATAACTGCTCAAAACAAGACCGGCAGCATTAGCCTGCGAGCAGATTCCGACGGCGACAAAAAACTCTCCCTGGCCGGTGCTGACAAGAAAAAAACGACACCAAGCGCCTTTCCCACCCTTAAAAAGCCAGCCTCAAAAACCAAGGCGAATGACAGCAACAAGAACTCGAAGGGTGAGCAGGGTTCCAATAAGGCAGGACAATAATATATTTCGCCCCAAAACCTGCGTTTTTATACAATTTTATCGATTTTCCGTTTTGTCCGGCTCCCTTTTTCCCACCAATCAAAACGGGCAAGCGGCTTATGCGGCGATGCAGGCGCCACATAAGCCCTTCGTGTCTCTTTGTGTCCCTTTATGTCCTCCGCCTTCGTGTGCCTTTGTGGTTCAAGAGCTTTTTGGACAGGGTCAAAATACGCCTATTCTTTGGGAATTCGGGCTTGTTTTCTGCCCAAGTTTTGCCAGGCGACTATATTAAGCCGGATGCTGACTGGTGTACAGCGTCAGTGTCCGCTAGCCTGTGACAATTTTTTGGCCCTGCCCAGAACAAACTCATGAGTGAAGCTGACTACTACAATGACTTTTTCCTGGCTGATGACGACGAGGCCCTGGAGCTTCATGAGCGTCCAGGCAGCCTGCCCATCGATGCGCAGGTCAGAGGCGAGGTCTTGCGCGTAGTCTATGCCAACGAGCAAAACTCCTACGCCGTGCTCAGGATGCGCGGCCTAGGCTCCTCACCGCCGCAGTTTACCATGACCGGCATATTGGGCGGTCTGCAGGAGGGTCAGGAGGTCGAAGCGCAGGGACGCTGGGAGCTGCA
>Ga0265295_1004028_pt1 | contig 20312 bp, 18 predicted proteins | sample Munlansysbiofilm_FD_192503 | JGI IMG/M metagenome (GOLD analysis project Ga0265295, IMG submission 192503) | Leachate microbial communities from a municipal landfill in Southern Ontario, Canada - Methane capture system biofilm | ecosystem: Engineered > Solid waste > Landfill > Unclassified ... | reverse complement strand
ACTCGGCGCGGTAAGTCCCCACCATGCCATACGATTCTTTCTTGAAAACGGTTTTTCCGCCTTTATCGTGCTGTCCGAGGTGATCCTCTGCTCCACGGGCGGGGAGGCCCTGTACGCGGACATGGGGCACCTGGGCCGCCGTCCCATCATCAGGGCCTGGTACTTCGTCTTCTTCGCCCTGATAATCAATTATCTCGGCCAGGGATCATTTGTCCTTCGGCATCCCGAGGCGAAAAACGTGCTGTTCGGTATGGTGCAGTCCCAGGCGCCGCTCCTATATATCCCCTTTCTTATCCTGACCATCATGGCCACCATCATCGCCTCCCAGGCGGTCATAAGCGGCGTGTTTTCCATTGTCTACCAGGGAATCACCACCCGTCTCATGCCTTTGATGAAGGTGGACTACACCTCTCAGGTGCTGAAATCACAGATATACATAGGATTCATAAACTGGTCGCTCATGTGTTCGGTGATATTCATCATGCTCATTTTCCGGAAGTCGGCCAATCTGGCGGCGGCCTACGGCATGGCGGTGACTGGCTCCATGACCATCACCAGCCTGATGATGATCATCATATTCGCCCACACCAACAAGAAGTGGAAGGTGCCCATAGCGGTGGCGGTGTGCATCTTTGATTTCATATATCTTGCCTCCACCCTGACCAAGCTTCCCCATGGCGCCTACTGGTCCCTGGTCCTGGCGTCTTTTCCCTTCGCTACCATCCTTGTCTGGACCAAAGGCCAGCAGAACCTGTACAAGGCCATCCGGCCGCTGGATATGGACACCTTCAGGACCAGCTTCGACCAGATATACGCCGAGGGGCGGGTCTTGGCCGGTACGGCCCTGTTCTTTTCCCGCGAGTGGAACGTTATTCCTCCCTACATCATTCATTGCATCATCCGCAGCAACATCGTCTACGAGAGAAATATCCTGATCTCCATAGTCCGGACCGATGAGCCGTTCGGGATGCGAAGCCAGATGCGGCAGGATATCTCTCCCGGCCTGGAGGCCCTGGAGATCCATGCGGGCTACATGACCGTCCTGGATATCGAATCCATCCTGAATTCGCACGGCATCAGGGAAAAGGTGATCTTCTACGGTATCGAGGACATCAAGACGAGGAACCCGGCGTGGAAGATATTCAGTGTCATCAAGAAGCTCACGCCCAACTTCGTGCAGTTCAACAATCTACCGGCCAGCCGTCTGCACGGGGTGGTTACCAGGGTGGAGATGTAGAATCAGCAGTGTCCGGTTAGGTAATTGCACAGGCCCTAAAACCCTGCAGTATCCCTTCTCCCTGAGGGAGAAGGTGCCCCGAAGGGGCGGATGAGGGGGATCTTGACGTATTGCAAAAAGCTAACCGGACATTGCTGATGTAGAATATCTCCTTTTTCACATAAAAAAAGGGGCGTCGCCCTTCAGCGACGCCCCTGTATCTTTCCCTTGCGGCCCTTATGTCTCTTCCTCTTCGCCGAAGGATATCTCGTGGTATGTTCTGTCTTCCTCAACACGCCTGGTCTGAGCCTGCATCTTCTCCAGGTCCTCCTTGCATTTGACACAGCAGTGGGCGAAAGGCATCACACGCAGCCTGCCGATGGGGATGTCGCAGCCGCATTCCTCGCAGATGCCGTATTCCCCTTCCGCGATGCGAAGGAGAGCCTCGTCGATATTGCGTAGCTTTTCCCTTTCCCGGTCATTCAGCAGCAGCCCCAGTTCCCGGTCCCGCTCGCTGGACGCCTGGTCGTAGATATCTCCGCTCGGTTCGCCACCGGCGTTGCTGGATGTGGTCTTCAGCGTCTTGGCAATTTCCTTCAGGGTCTCTTCCTTAAGTTTCAGGAGGAGGGCCTTCATTTCCTTATTTCTTTCCGCCATCGAAACCTCTCAGTGCGCTATTCTTTGTACCGCCGATCAAGACTGGACATAATAACGAAGTTTGTCCTCTTGTCAAGAAAAAAGGCCTGCCCCGCAACGCCGTTCAAACAGCTTCTCATTCCTCGTCCGGGTCGATAATCTCTCCTATGAGATCATAATCGGAAGAATCGGTAATCCGGATCCTTACGATATCTCCCACGTTTGCCGTTCCGGAGGTGATATAGACCTGGCCGTCGATATCGGGGGCCTGGCGGGAGCAGCGTCCCTTAAGAAGGAGCTCGGTTTCTTCGCTGTACCCTTCAACGATAACCTCTTCCGTGGTTCCCACAAGCCGGCGATTACGCTTGAAGGAAAGGCGTGCCTGGGCCTTCATGATCTTGTTGTATCTTTCTCTTTTCACCCGCTCCGATACCTGGTCCGGCATGTCGGCCGCGGGTGTCCCTTCCTCGCGGGAGTAACAGAAGACCCCGAGCCTGTCGAACCGAACCTCTTCCACGAACTGGAGCAACTGTCTAAAGTCTTCATCGGTTTCGCCGGGAAAGCCAACGATAAGGGACGTGCGCAGCGCTATGTCCGGAATCTCTTCGCGCAATCTGGTGATGAGCGTCCGTATCCCGGCGGAGGAGCAGCGGCGGTTCATCCTTTTCAGGACGGGATCGCTGATGTGCTGCAAGGGAAGGTCCAGGTATTTGCAGACTTTCGGTTCTTCCTTTATCAGTCTGATCAGGCCTTCGCTGATGCCCTGAGGGTAGGAGTAGAGGAGCCGGATCCAGGAGAGGCCTTCAATTCCGGACAGCCGTTTCACCAGTTCTTCCAGGGAGTTACCCTCACCCATATCCTCTCCGTAGCGGGTGATGTCCTGGGCGATGATGTTCAACTCCCTGGCGCCTCCCGCCACCAGTCTCCGCGCTTCATCCATGAGCCCGTCCATGGGGCGGGAGCGGAACGGGCCCCTGAGGTCCGGTATCACGCAATAGGAACAACGGTTGGAGCATCCTTCCGCAATCTTCAGATAGGCGGAATAGAGAGGGGAGGAATTGAGGCGGGGCGAATTTTCGTCAAATACGAAATCAGGGTCGCCGATACAGAGAAGCTGTTGGGATGCGCCGTTCTTTTCGGCAATTATCCCGGCGATGCGCGGATAGTCCCCGGTGCCGATGAATATGTCCACTTCCGGCAACTCCCGGGCCAGTTCTTCCTGGTAGCGCTGCGGCAGGCAGCCGGTGACTATGAGGAGCCTGCATCGCCCGTCGTGCTTGCGGTCGGCGAGATCGAGGATGACGTCGATGCTCTCCTGCTTTGCTTCCTTTATGAAGGAGCAGGTATTGACGATAATGATGTCCGCGGCCTTTTCATCGGTGGTGATCTCGTATCCCTCGCGATGGAGAAAACCGAGCATGACCTCCGCGTCCACGAGGTTTTTCGGACAGCCGAGGCTTACCATGCTGACCTTTTCACCAAGGCTTATTTTCTCATGTCTTCTGTCCGTCACTTTTGCCCCTCTGCCTCTCTATTGCCTGAAGTTGATGTACTGCAGATCCAAGCCCAGGTCCTTTCCTTTCAGGAGCCTGATGATCTCCTGGAGGTCGTCGATGTTCTTGCCGGTGACGCGCACCTGGTCTTCCTGTATCTGACCCTGGACCTTCAGCCTGGTCTCCTTTATAAGGGCTATCACCTCTTTTCCCTTTTCCTTGGATATCCCCTGCTGAATGGTGACCATCTGGCGGACCATGCCTCCTGACGCGGGCTCCGGCGTGCCGAACTTCAGTGCCTTGATGGAGACCCCCCTTTTGATGCACTTGGACTGGAGGATGTCGACAATGGCCTTCAGGCGGAAATCGTCATCCGCCAGTATTTTGATGGACTCTTTTTCCAGGGTCACCTCGCTCTTGGATTTCTTGAAGTCATAGCGTTGGGCTATTTCCTTTACGGTCTGGTTGACGGCATTGTCCACTTCCTGCATGTCCACCGTTGAAACGATATCAAATGACGGCATGGTATGCCCTCCTTTGTTTATGTTATTGCATGCGCGGCTGCCAGGATACGGGCTACCACGCCGGGGCGCCACTACTGCCGGATGATCTCGACGCCTTTCGGGGCCTTGAAGGTGAACAGCGAGGCGCGCAGACCCCGGTTCACCTTGATATTGCTGAATTCGATGGCTGTTCTGGAGCCGAAGGGGTCGAAGACCACCGACGCCAGGATGGGGAAGGTCCGCGGCGCTTTGCCTTCCCGGGTGTAGTGCTCGACCGCTTCCGCTGAGACCGTCAGATGAAGTTTCGCCAGGTTGCGGCCGGGTTTTTTGGGAGTCAGCTCCAGAAGATAGTTGCCGGCGGCGTCCCGGCCACCCTGAAGAGGCTTGATGACGAAGTCCCTGGAGATACGGCCGATCCCGGTAAGGTAGTTGAGGGTAACGCTGTTTTCCCCCTCGAACAGCTTGTTTACGTCGGTCTGCATCACCTGTTTGTTTTCCGGCAGGTAGAACCAGACTGTCTTGCCGTCCGAGACAATCAACTGGCGGGGCCTGGTGTAGTCGAAGCGGAACATGGCCGCTCCACCCCGGCCCTTCCTGAGAGACAGGGTTCCGGCCCCCTTCTGTTCCTTCTTTACCGAAGGGAGAAAGGTCTTCTGGGAAAAGGATGCCTGAAGGTCGGTGAGAGAATTATGGCTCTTTTCAACTGCAGCCACCACATCCTTGAGCGCCGCTTCGGCCCGCGCGTCCTCCGGCGCGGAAAAGAAGGCGGCCAGAACGAAGAATACGGAGATAAACGGGAAAAATCGTTTCATAATCATTTCCTTTCCTTGAAAACGCGGCTGATACTGCCATATATGGCGGTAAAGAGGCAACATTTTTCCGTTGCGCATTATATTGTTAACGGCGAATTGCGGCCATCCGGGAAACTGAGCTGGAAATACGTCGGACTGGAAGCACCTTGGCGAAGGTATTCAACATACCACATTTTTCAGCTTCTCATCATGGAACTCCGCTTCCGGCAAGGTGCATTTTCAAGACATTGTGGCCGTGACGGGATACTTGCGCGCCTCAGTCGCGGACTGCGCCCCTGTTTGCCGTGGTGAAACTGAAAACTTCGCTGGCAGCGCTTCCACCATGCCGGTCAAAATCCGTAACTCTCCACCAGTAGGTGACGCCTGGTTGAAGCTTGAGCGACACGTCGGTCGGCGCCGGATTGTCGAGGGGATTCTCTCCCCGTCCTTCGGAGGTGCCGGCCGAGGATGCCAGCGCGGCAATCACCGTTGCCGACAGGACCAGTGAGGCAAAAATACCGCTTTTGCCGCCCCTTTTCAGGGCCACCAGTCCGCATGCGCCGATGAAGAGGAGACCGGCCAGGGGCGCGCCGCCGCGGGAAGTCCTGGAGGTTCTGGAAACCGTCACCGATTTCCACTTCCCCAGTGAGGGGTCTTCGCTGGTATAATCGAGCCTGTAGCTGACAATATCCTCCCTTTCCACTCCCTGGCTCTTTTCCCAGGAAAAGACAGCCGGGTTCCAGGCCACGTTTTTGGCGCCGTTTTTCGGCGAGACAGGTTGCGGACCCAGCAGGTTTCCGTATATGACCAATTTCCCCTGATCGATGTAACCCCATCCGGCTTCCATGATATCGATGTCCGTGGTCCCGGCCGGAAGCGGTTCCACCTTTATGATGGTGGCGCATTTCGTCGAGGTTCCCGCGTTGTGGTCCAGGTTGAAATCATAGGGCCATATCTTTCCCCTGTCCGGATTGTTGGAAGGCTGGTCAGGAGGCGATACGAACTTTTGGGGAGCGATAACCCGGTATGGTCCCTCGCTGTTTATTGCCAGTCTGTTTCCCGCTCCCAGCGCGCCGGGCGTAAGGTCCCGGCCGTCTATCCGCAGCGCGAGAAGAAGCCTGAGTCCGTTCCGAGTGATGATGGGGTCGCCGTTGCGGCGGCCGGCCACACCGGGGGAGCTGTAATCGCACCACCCGTACGAGGTCTTTGCCTTGTCCGCTTCCACGGCGTAATAGAAGGGGGCGGCCGGATAGATTCCCCTGACGTGGGGATCGGTGGAGTTGTCCGCCTCCATGGGATGCCCCTGGGAATAGCCGTCCGGAGAAAAGACTGTTATTTTGGTCGCCGAAGGGGATACACCGGCGGCGCCCAGGAGGTGTTCCATAATCACACCGGAGTATTCGGCATAATAATCGCCGTCCTTGTTGGCGTTAATCAGCAGGAACTGGGTGTGTCGCGGCATGGACATCAGCCGCTCTCTGGTAAAGACGCGGAAGGGCGCGACCCTTTTGGAGGGGTCGTCTTTTGGGTCTCCCGGATAGCGGAGCGCGCGAATCTCCTCGACATTGGAGTAGCCGTCACCGTCGGAATCCCTTGATTCCATTGCCTTCAGGGCAGCCACGCTCCTCCCCGCGTCTCGGTAATCCCTTCCGAAAGGGTTCAGGGTGGCGTTTTTGTCCCCTTTTCCGTCATAGCCGTATCGGTAGTGACACCACTGGCAGCTTCCGAAGGTGGTTTTCTTTCCTTTGATGGTATCGGTTCCCCCGCTGTGGCACAGAGTGCAGGTATCCAGTTTCGTTCCGGCAGCGCCGGGATGGGCCTTCTGGAATCTGGGAGAATCCGATTCGCCCATGTGATAGTAGGCGGCGGATACGATCACGGGAAGACCTCCGGCAATCATAATGCAGATTGCGAAAACGAGAAATACTTTCCTTGGCATCTTGATCTCCTTGCTGGGGATTGGACGGACGCTCGCGCTACTGTCTCCGGAAGGGGGCGCGCCCTGCCACGCTATATAATCAGATATATTTTAAAAGGGCAAGATGCTATCACCCGCGACCTTCGAAAGGGCGGGGAGCTGTTTGCGTATGCTTCTTATTTGGGATAAGGCGGCCGAAGGCCGGATTAGGTAAGGCCGGGGCGCAATGGCGCGGGTTATCAAACCTGCCTGTGCGATATATATTCTTGATTATAGTGATGGTCTCGGTTACAATTCGCATCGCCTCACTAAGGCGACGCGAATTCAGGGGATGCCCCGAAGGAGTCGTGGAATGTGGAAGATGGGAGATGATGGTATACGAGAGTATCGAATGGGAAAGAGCGACTGGTCCGGAGCGGCCCGGGCGGCCGGACTGTGCAGGGTCTTTCAGGAAGATGTGGAGGAGGAGATTGTCGCGGACGACGCCGTATCCTGCTATAACTGCCGGTTTCGCCGCTGGACCGAGACCTCTTTCGCATGTTTCCATCCCGGGAACGGCCATTTGGCCTGAAGGATTCAAATCTCTTCTTCCACCTCGCATCTGCGGTATTCAATTCCGCATTTGACGCATCTCTTTTTCTTTTCGCCGGGGAGAAAGACGTTCATCCACCCGCAGATCTTGCACGAAATGAGAACCGGATCATCCTTGTGCAGGTAACAGTTGTAATACCACTCCCAGTTCATGTCTGTTATCTTTTTCAGCTCTTTCTCCGTCATGGGCCTTCTGGCGAGCTCGTAGTGCATGGCGCCCTTTCGGGATGATTCCGGCTTCTCTTCCTTGTCTCTTTTGTTCTCCATTATCCCATTCCTTTCCCTGGTAAAAGGTTGCGACGCAGGTATCCAGACTTGCGTCTGGCGCCGCTGTCATTACATTTTCTCCTCGATTGCCGGATAGTCAAGGCGCCTTGGAAAGAACCGGGCCGGCGGCCCTCGGGAAGGTGATTTCCGGAAACGCCGGGAGACGGGGGTTAAAGGGTGTCCACTGGGTCTATATCCACATTGGTTCGGATGATGCGGGAGGGATTCCAGAGCGTTCGAAAACCGGTCAGCGCCTTCTTCATGTCAGCGCGGTTGGGGGATTTCAGGAGGATCTGCCGGCGGTAGCGTCCCCGGACCTTTGCCAGAGGGGCCGGCGCGGGGCCGAGGATCTCCATCCTCGCCCCCATGTCCCGGCGCAGATCGCGTAGTATGCGCGCCGCCTCAAGGGCTGACTCTTCCAGGGGTTTTTCCGTCGTGCAGGAAAGGTTAAGGAGCGCCAGATGTGAATAAGGGGGGTATCCCGTCTCCTGGCGAAAGCGCAGCTCGTCTTCGTAGAATCCCTCGTAGTCGTGTGAAGCGGCCCTGACCAGGGCGTAGTGGTCCGGCGCCATGCCCTGGATCAGCACCTTGCCCGGCGCGTCGCCCCGTCCGGCCCGCCCCATGACCTGGGTGACAAGCTGGAAGGTGCGCTCCGCGCCGCGGAAGTCGGGGAGGTTGAGGGTCGAATCCGCGCAGACCACCCCCACCAGCGTCACGCCGGGATAGTCGTGTCCCTTGGCGATCATCTGGGTGCCGATGAGTATGTCGATGGCCCCTTCCTCCAGTCGTTTCAGGATTCTGGCATGTCCGCCCCGGCCCGTGGTGGTGTCGCTGTCCATGCGGGCGACCCTGGCTTCGGGGAACAGCTCCTTCACTTCGTCCTCCAGCCGCTCCGTCCCTTTGCCGAAAAGTCCGATGTCCGCGCCTTTGCAGCCGGGACAGACGGAGGGCGCCGGGATGGAGAAGTCGCAGTAATGGCAGAAATGGCGCTGTTTAGAGCGGTGGTAGGTCAGGGTCACGGAGCAGTTCGGGCAGCGGAAAACGTGTCCGCAGTCGCGGCAGACGAGAAAGGTCGCGAATCCGCGGCGGTTGAGAAAGAGCAGCGACTGCCCCCCCTCCTCCAGGTTCCGGGCAAGGGCGTCGGCCAGTTCCGGGGATAATGCGGCATTCTTCAGCCTGCGCACGTCCAGGATGCGGGTTTCTGGAAGGGAGAGACCGCGTACCCTCTCGTGGAGGCCAAGATAATGCAGCTTTCCATTCCGGGCCGCGTGGAAAGTTGTGATGAGCGGTGTCGCCGAGCCGAGCACAACCGCGGCCTTTTCCATTTTGCCCCGCACCAGGGCCAGGTCCCGCGCGTTGTACGTCACCCCTTCGGACTGCTTGTAGGATGCCTCGTGCTCCTCATCCACCACGATAATGCCCGGATTCTCCAGTGGCGCAAAAATGGCCGAGCGGGCGCCGATGACGATGGAGACCTGACCGCGCCGGATGCGCCGCCACTCGTCATAGCGTTCGCCGGGGGAGAGGCCGCTGTGCAGTACGGCTATCCCCTCGGAAAAGCGGCCGCGGAACCTCCTGATGAGTTGGGGGGTCAGTGCTATTTCCGGGGTGAGCATCAGGGCGGTCTTCCCCAGGGCCAGGGCATGGGCGATGGCGTGCAGGTAGACCTCGGTCTTGCCGCTGCCGGTCACGCCGTGCAGGAGGAAGGGGGCGAAATCCCCCCCCGAGATTGCGGAAGATATGCCCTGGAAGGCCGCGGACTGGCTCTCGTTCAGGGCAAGCGGTTCCGTGCGTTCGAAGACCTCTTCCGCGAACGGATCACGGTATACCTCCCGTTCTTCAAGGGTGACGAGCCCCCGCTCCACAAGCCTCTTGAGCGGAGCGGAAGGGTTGGGGAAGCGCCTGTTCAGGATGGAACGGGAGGTTTCCCCATGTTCCAGCAGGAAGAGGAGGATTTGCGCCCCCATGCCGCGGATGGAGGCCGATTCAGCGGCGCCGTCCGTTGTCCGGTAGAAGCGTTCCCGCAGGATGCTCCTTCCTCCCCTGATGATTTCCCCTGCATGTCCGCCTGCCTCGTCCGTATTGCCGCGACGGCTTTGCAGGTTGATCCCGGCGGGGAGCGCGGTCTTGATCACCTCTCCCAGGGGATGGAGGTAATAGGAGGCTATCCACCGGTAGAAGACCAGTTCTCGAGAGGTGAAGAGGGGTTCGTCGTCCAGGATATCGATGATGTCTTTCAGTTCCGCGCCGGGGTGGGCGGCAGGGCCTAATACGTAGCCTGTGACCTTCCTCCGTCCGAAGGGGACGAATACCCTCACCCCCTGTCTTACGCGGGGGCGAAGCGGTTCCGGCACGCTGTAGTGGAACGTGCGGTCCAGCGGCAGCGGGATAGCCACCTCAATGATATCGGCGCGGTTATGGGGCATGGGGTGTCGGGTCTCTTTCCGGGTTTTCGTCCACCATACCAGAGGGGCGAGGCAGGGGCAAGGCAGGTTATCTGCTCCGTGTTCCAGGCGCGGCTTCCTTGACTTCATTCACCGGTTTCCGTTACTCTAGTTTCCAACTAGCGACCTGCCTGCTTTTGAAACCCGGCGGGTCTGTCTGAAAACGGAGACAAAATAACGTGTCGACGCCTGAAGAAAAGCTTTTCAAGAAGATCAAAAACGCGGTGGGAAGGGCCATCGCCGATTTCCGCCTGATAGAGGAGGGGGACCGCATCGCCGTGGCGGTTTCCGGGGGGAAGGACTCCTATGCCCTCCTCCATCTGCTGGAGGTGCTGCGCAAGAGGGCGCCGATCCGCTACGAGATCCTGGCCATAAACATCGATTCAGGTTATCCCGGCTACCGGGTCGACCTTGTCGAGGAGCACCTCGTCCGGCATGGATTTTCCTATCATATGGAAAAGACGAATCACTTCGATATCATAAGGGAGAAGCGGCGGCCCGGCTCCTCCTACTGCTCCATCTGCGCCCGCCTGAAGCGCGGCGCGCTGTACTCCCTGGCCCGCCGGTTCAAATGCAACAAGCTGGCTCTTGGCCACCACCTGGATGATTTCGTGGAGACGCTTCTGTTGAACCAGTTCTTTGTCGGTTCCCTGAAGGCCATGGCGGCGGGCATGCTGGCCGACGACGGCCAGACCACGGTTATCCGCCCCCTGGTGTACGTGGAAGAGCGGGACGTAGCCGCCTTCTCGACCATGAGCGGGTACCCTGTGATCTGCTGCCGCTGCCCGGTGAGCGGCGTTTCGGACCTGCAACGCAGGAGGATGAAGGAACTGCTCGCGGATATGGAGAAGGAGAACCCCCATGTGAAGAGGAGCCTGCTCCGGGCGCTCTCCAACGTCCAGCCGCGTCACCTGCTGGACGGGCGGCTGCGGAGAGAGGATGATCTCAACGTCGCGCCGGTTTCCTGAGAGGTGTTTAATCTGCCCGAATGACCTGCACGGAATCCTTTTCCACTTCTGTCACCCTGACTTTAACTTCGGTGTTGACCGTCGCCGACCCAACCGGCAGCGACACCGGTATATAGTTGCGCGACAGCCCCTTCAGCATGCCGTTCTCATCCTTCTCCAGCAGGAGCGCTTCCAGTTCCTTTCCGATGAATCCCTCGAAAAATCGTTTCTTCTTTTCTTCCGACAGCTTTCGCAGCGCCTCTGCCCGCTCCTTGATCAAATGCGCGGGTACCCGGCCCGGCATTGTGGCCGCCGGAGTTCCCTGCCGCGGTGAGAAGGGGAAGACGTGGAAGGCGGCGAAGGGAAGGGATTGCAGGAGCTGGTAGCCGTTCCGGAATGCTTCGTCTGTCTCGCCGGGAAACCCGGCGATGATGTCCGTGCCGAGGAAGACTCCGGGGACGGCCGTTGCCAGTTTTTCCACTAACTCCCGGAAGAAAGCGGTGTTGTAGGGCCGGTTCATGGCTGCGAGAATTCGGTCGTCACCGCTCTGAAGGGGGATGTGGAGGTGGGGACAGAGGGTGTCGGCGTTCGCCAGGAGTTCAATGAGGGGATCGCATATCTCGGTAGGCTCGATGGAGCCGAGCCTCAGGCGGGGGACGATGTGTTCCCGTACCGCCCGGGAAACGAGATCGAACAAGGTAACCGGGGGTGAATGGTCCAGGCCGTAGGCGCCCAGGTGGATGCCGGTGAGGACCACCTCGCGGAAGCCCCGGGCCGCGAAGGCGCGCAGTCCTTCCAGCGCCTGCTCCGGAGAGACGCTTCGGCTCCTTCCGCGCACGTGGGGAACGATGCAGTAGGAGCACCAGGAGTCGCAGCCGTTCTGCACCTGGAGGAAGGCCCGCGTGTGCCCGGCAAAGGTTTCCAGCGTGGGAAGGTCGACGCGGCGCTCGCGGGAGATGTCGGCCACACGGATGACGGGCGTCTCGTCTGCCTCCCGCAGCAGTTCCACCAGATCTCTTTTTTCGCTGTTGCCGATGATCAGGGAAACGCCCGGAAATTCACTGAACAGCTGGTGCGAGAGCTGTGCATAGCAACCGGTAACGACGATGCGGGCGTATGGGTTGCGACGGTGGGCGCGCCGTATGAGACGGCGGGACTCTGCGTCGGTGCGGGCCGTGACCGTGCAGGTGTTGATGATGCAGATGTCCGCTTCATCCCCGAAGGGGACGTTCCGGAAACCCTCCTTGACAAGGGACTCGGACATGCCCGCCGACTCGAACTGGTTGAGCTTGCACCCGAGGGTGACGATGGAGAATCTCTTCATATCCCTTCTTCGATCCAGCCGCCGCCAAGGACCCGATCACCTTCGTAGAAAACAACCGCCTGGCCCGGCGTCACCGCCTTTTCCCTTTCCTGGAACCTGACCTCAACCCGGTCGCCGGGAAGCGGCCGGACGCGGCACGCCACCGGCTGGTGGCGGTAGCGGATCTTGCAGGATGCGGAGAACTCCGTCGTGGGCGTCGGCATGATCCAGTTGACACATGAGGCGATCAGCCCGTCGCGCAACAGCTCTTCCCTGGGGCCAACGACAACCTCCCTTTTTTCCGCGTCCACGCCCAGGACATAGAGTGGCTCTTTCCATGCAATGCCGAGGCCCCGGCGCTGGCCTACCGTGTAGCGAAAGGTCCCGCGATGCCTGCCAAGTATCGTTCCCAGGCTGTCTACGATGTGACCGGGGAGTGTGTTCATCGTCGCTTCCTCCTCGAGGAAGCGGACATAGTCGTCATCGGGGATAAAGCAGATTTCCTGGCTCTCCCCCTTTTCCGCCACGGGTAATTCCTTGCGCGCGGCGATGGCGCGAGCCTCCGTCTTGGTCAGGTCGCCCAGGGGGAAAAGTACGCGGGAAAGCTGCTCCTGGGAAAGGGCGAACAGGAAATAGGATTGATCCTTGTTGGGGTCCGCGCCCTTCAGCAGGTGGCGGAATCCGTCCGCGCCCTTCTCGGTGCGGGCGTAGTGGCCGGTCGCCAGAAAGTCCGCGCCCAGCTTCATGGCCGCGTCCAGAAGCAGGCCGAACTTGACGGCGCGGTTGCAGCGAACACAGGGGTTCGGGGTGCGGCCGCGACGGTATTCCTCGATAAAGTCGTCTATCACAAGCTTCCGGAACTCTTTCCGAAAGTCCACCACGTGCAGGGGGATGCCCAGCCGCTTCGCAACCTTTTCGGTGTCCGCCACATGGCAGGATGTGTCTTCCCGGTGCGCGGCGTGTTCCCCGTGGTCGCATACGCGCATGGTGACGCCTATCACTTCATGCCCCTGATCCAGAAGCAGGGCGGCGGCAACCGAAGAATCCACGCCTCCGCTCATGGCGACCGCGACCCGCGCCGGGACTTTTGCCTTGGCTGGCGCTATCACCTCAGCGATCCAGCCACTGCTTCAGGGCCTCGTGGTCCCTGGCCAGGTCGTTGTATTTCCGTTCCAGTTCGCGGATCTGATCGAACAGGCAGGCGATGGCCTTTGCTTCCGGGTCCGGCAGCTTTCCGTGTTCCAGGTCGGTTTTTTCGGACGCCTTTTCCCCGGTCATGACCATCCTGCCCGGCACGCCCACCACCGTTGCGTTGGGCGGGACCTCTTTCACCACCACCGAGTTGGAGCCTATCTTGCTCCCCTTGCCCACGGTAAACGGTCCCAGCACCTTTGCGCCGGAACCGATGACCACGTTCTCCTCCACCGTGGGGTGACGCTTCACCTTTTCCAGGCTGACCCCGCCCAGGGTCACACCGTGGTAGAGGGTCACGTCGTCACCGATCTCCGCCGTCTCGCCTATGACCACCCCCATGCCGTGGTCGATGAAGACCCTCCTGCCGATGACGGCGCCCGGATGGATTTCGATTCCGGTGAGAAAGCGGGCCATATGGGAAATGAATCTGGCGATGAAAAACAGGCGGCGCATCCAGAACCAGTGGGAGATTCTCTGCATCCACACCGCATGCAGGCCTGGATAGCAGCAGACGACCTCCAGCATGCTCCGGGCCGCGGGGTCTCTTTCAAACACCGCCCTGATGTCTTCCCGAATTCTCCTGAACATGGAACGCCCCTTTTGTTGACGACAGGCTTTGTAAGAAAATCAGTGAATACCGAATAACATACCCGATAAATCGTGTCAAGTATCAGGGGGGAAGCGACTTTTGCACCGGAAGGACGAGGTTTGCCCATGCAAGGGGATGGCGCCTTTCAGTCGCACCGGGTCTGAGGAGATCGGTGAAATGGGGGTGATCGGGAAAAGAGGAGGGGATGCGGGGAGCTCCGGATGGAACTCCCCGCATTGTATGGTCAGTCCTTCCTGATTGCCTTTTTAACCTTCTCATACAGCTCATCGCCATCCTTGGCGACGATCTTCTTTCCGTCCACCCTGGCGATTTTATTTTTCGAGCACTCATCGCAGATATCGATGCATTTCTTTACCTTGACATCCACATCCGGCATCTTTTCGGCAAGGCGTTTCTCTATCTTCGATTTTCCCTTGTTTTTGTCGCAGAGTCGAACTTTCATGGAAATGTCCTTTTAGACCCGGTTGAGGGCGGTCTCTCAGGCGGCAGGGGCCGGAGGGGTGAAAACGCGAGCCGCCAGGTCTCTGTCCACCATCATCAGGCCATGGGCGCTGTCACCCACCAGTCTCAGTTTCGCTATGATGTCGTTATCGTTCCCCTCTTCCTCGATCTGCTCGGTAACGAACCACTGCAGGAAGATCTGCGTGGCGTGGTCTTTTTCCTTCACCGCCTGATCCATCAGGTCATTGATGCATCTGGTGATGAACTGTTCATGCTTGAGGGTCTGCTCGAACATGGAGAGGAGGGTTCCGAACTCGGCAGGGGGCGCGGCTATGGCGTCCAGTTGCGCGTGTTCCCCCTGGCTGTTGATGTAGTCGTAGAATTTCATGGCATGGGTCATCTCTTCCTGGTATTGCACCATGAACCAGTTGGCGGTGCCCTTCAGCCCGATAAAGGTGGTAAAGGACGACATGGAGAGATAGAGGTACGCGGAATAGATTTCGTTGTTGAGCTGTTTGTTCAGAGCCTGGACCATTTCCTTGTTGATCATGGACTGAGACCTCCCGTATGATTTGACTTCGCTGCCCACTCATTATATCGGGAAAAGAGTTCTCCGCCAGTGGAAAACCGTCTTCACTGGTGATGACGCCTCTGCCGGTACGGGATTCAGCCTGGGGAAAATAGGCTTGATTTCTGTTCGGGACTTGGGATACATTCATCGGACATGAACACCTCACGGGCGGCCCCCGGAACCCTTGTCCAGGCCCGTGAATCACATTTCCCCGCCGTCACTCCAAATACTAGATACAGTCATCCGCGCTCGTAGCTCAGCTGGATAGAGCAATGGCCTTCGAAGCCATTGGCCGGGGGTTCGAATCCCTCCGGGCGCGCCAGAAATATTAAGGGGTTACGGCGATTTTGTCGTACCCTTTTTTAATTTCCGCCCCAACCACCCCTATTCCACCACTGCCCTAGACCTTTTACTTTCTGAGCGCGGATCTATGTTTCAGAAGATAGGAATTCATTACGATCTTGTATCAGATACTTCTATATGAGTCATCCTTTGGCGGAACTTCCGGCCTTTTTCTTCAGCAAGGAAAATCATAGTCATAACTGCCTTTGAAGGTCATATCGCGTTTTTTCCGCCATCCGTTCTGACAATTTCAAAATCAGTCTTCACAAGCGTATCCCTGGCGATAAACAGCTGTTTGCCACCTCTATCCTTAATATGATTTACATTTCAATCAAATTTCTCAGCTAGGCATTTTTAATATAAAGGCCTCTTCCGCGGAAACTGTGGAAAGAGGGCAAGTGAAAACACTGCTTCAATGCCGTCCTCAGGCCGGTGCGATATGCAGGCCCGAGTCGGTTACGCCACGACCGAGAGAAGGACGGCAACCAGCCTGTGGGCGGCCCGGGAAGAGGTGGCGAGTGTGCGGTTTCGCCAAATCTCAAGGCATCCGCGTTGGCGCCGGGAAAGGGCGCATGATGGTGGGGAAATGCGGTTTGACGATTGGAAGGCATGTGGTATATATTGTCTACCGTTTGGTTGGGGTACTTGCTGAACGCAACACGAGATATTTTATAAACAACCGGCCACCATAACTAGTTTCCATCCGGAAACTCCGGATGGAAACTAACTACTTGCGCCCACTTCGTCCTCTGCTCCGGCAGACCCAACGAAAACCGCTCTGATATCGACGGCAGTCGCTTTTGGCGCGGTTTTTTTGTATCCGGGCGCTTGCGTAACGGCCTGTTTCCAATAACTATCAGGACTCGAACAAGGAGAAGAAATGCGAAAAATATACCTGGACAATAACGCCACAACGCCGGTTCATGCCGAGGTGATCGATGCAATGCTCCCGTTCTTCCGGGAGGATTTCGGAAATCCGTCGTCAACCCATTGGGCCGGTGTCAATGTCAGGAAGGCCGTCAACAGGGCCAGGGAGCAGGTCTCGGCACTTGTCAACTGCTCTCCGTCGGAGATTATTTTTACATCCGGAGGAAGCGAATCGGTCAATACGGCAATAAAGGGAATCACGGCAGCCAGGCGCAAGAAGGGGTCTCACATTATCAGTACCATGGTTGAGCATCCTGCCGTCTTCAACAGCGTGAGACATCTGGAAAAGGAGGGATTCAGGGCAACCTTCCTGAAAGTGGATGGGGACGGCATGCTCGATTCCGGGGAATTGAGAGCCGCGATAGATGGCGATACTATTCTGATTTCAGCCATGTACGCCAACAATGAAACCGGCGTCATCTTTCCCATCAGGGAGATCGGGGAGTTGGCTGCTGAAAGGGGTGTCAGCTTCGTCTGTGACACGGTACAGGCAGTCGGGAAGGTTCCAATCAACTTCAGAGACCTTTCCGTGGATGCCCTGACTGTGTCGGGACACAAGCTCCACTGTCCTAAGGGGATAGGCGCGCTCATCGTCAGGAGCGGCCTCCGCGTTCTGCCACTGATTCACGGCGGGCCCCAGGAGAAGAACCGGCGCGCAGGCACCGAGAACGTCCCCGGCATCGTCGGCCTCGGCAAGGCCTGTGAGATGGCGCGGCTTGACCTTGAAGAGGAGGGTTTGAGGATCCGGTCCCTGCGAGACATGCTCGAGAGGGGAATCCTGGAGACGATACCTGACGTGAAGGTGAACGGTCATCACGGGAAAAGGCTTCCCAACACCCTTAACATCTCTTTCAAGGGGGTCTATGTGGAGCTCCTCTTGGCCGAATTCGATCGAAACGGGGTGGCGGTGTCCGCGGGTTCGGCGTGCTCGGCGGAGAGCCGGGAGGTGTCGCGTGTCCTCACGGCGATGGGGCTGGACAGCGCCACCGCCCGGAGCACCATCCGCTTCTCCCTGGGCAGGGAGAACACCCGGGAGGACATCGACTGCCTGCTCGCCCTCCTCCCGCCGGTAATCCAACGCCTCAGAAGCGAACGGAACGCACACCTGGCATGAAAGAACAGCAAGGAAGACAGCGCTCTGAAGCAATAGCGGGAACCCTGGGACGCGCAAACCGTGGAAGCCGATAATGAAGCGGCCTCAAACGAATCTGCTGCGATTTCCTGCGAATCGTGACGGATAATCAACCGGAGACGCACATGGCAAAATATCTCATCGTAGGCGGAGTCGCGGCCGGTATGTCAGCGGCGACCAGGCTGAGAAGGCTTGACGAAACAGTGGAGATCATCGTTTTCGAACGGGGTGAGTATGTTTCCTACGCAAATTGTGGCCTCCCCTACTACATCGGAGACACCATTCCCGAGCGGCAATCGCTCCTGATACAGACGCCGGAGGGGTTCAGAAACTGGTTCAATATCCAGGTGCGCATCCGAAACGAGGTTCTCTCCGTACATCCCGTCGAAAAAAGCATCCGGGTCAAGGATTTACGGTCAGGGCGCGTGTACGAGGAAACCTACGACAAACTTCTGCTGACACCGGGCAGTTCGCCGGTCAAGCCCGACATTCCCGGTTCCGATTACCCGGCTGTCCATGCTCTCTGGACGATCCCTGATTCCGACCGGATACGCGCCATGGTGGATGCCGGGAAAGTCAGAAGAGCCCTTGTGGTGGGAGCGGGATTCCTCGGTCTGGAGATGGTGGAGAATCTCCATGCCCGCGGCTTGCGCGTCACCGTGGTGGAAATGGCGAAACAGGCCATGAGCGTCCTGGACTTCGAGATAGCCGCCATTATCCAACGTGAATTGGCGCTGCACAAGGTGAGGCTGCTGGTGGGAGAGGGCGTCGCGGCCTTCGAGCCGGCTGCCGACGGCGGTGTGGTCGCTCACCTGAGCGGCGGACGGACAGTGGAGGCGGACCTGGTGCTGTTATCCATCGGTGTCAAGCCGAACACCGGTTTCATTGCCGACTCGGGTATCGAGTTGGGCCCCCGGGGCCACATTATCGTCGATGACTATCTGCGGACAAGCAACGAGCATATCTATGCAGCGGGCGATGCAATCGAAGTAACTCATCCCCTGACCTTGAAGAAAACGGCGATTCCACTGGCCGGACCGGCCAACAAACAGGGGAGGATCGTTGCCGGAAATATGCTCGGACGGATGCCACGGCCATACAAAGGCACCATGGGCACCGCCATCGCCAAAGTCTTTAACCTTACCGTCGGCATGACCGGGGCCTCGGAAAAACTCTGCAAGGCGAACAACATCCCTTGCAGTTCGGTGATCATCCACCATAACGACATTGCCGGCTACTACCCGGGCGCTATGAAGATGTGTCTGAAGCTCATCTTTTCTTCGGAAACACGGAAGGTACTTGGGGCGCAGGCAGCCGGTTACAGCGGCATTGACAAGCGTATCGATGTTATAGCCACGGCCATCAAGGGGAACATGACCGTAGATGACCTGGCGGAGATCGAACATGCCTACGCGCCTCCCTATTCTTCGGCCAAGGATCCGGTCAACATTGCGGGTTTCATGGCACAGGACATCCTGGACGGCCTGGTCTGCGCAGCGACCTGGGAGGAGGTTGAAGCCGCGGACAAAGTGAAAGCGTTTCTCCTGGATGTGTGCACACCGGCGGAATTCGCCCTGTGCGGGATTCCCGGCGCGGTAAACATTCCGTTGTCCGAACTGCGCGACAGGATAGGCGAAATTCCACGCGATCGGAAGGTTATCGTCTATTGCACGGTCGGCCAGAGGTCTTACTATGCGGCACGGATATTGGCGGCTCACGGTTTCAAAAACGTCAGCAACCTGTCCGGCGGCTGCGAAACCTGGCAGGCCGTTACAGGAAGTCGGCGGCGGCATGAAAAGGATTCCACCCAGGTCTGGTCCTGTTCATCCTGCGGGAGGGAATTGAGTCTGATGAAGGTGGGATTCGCCTACATGACGGGGGATTTTGAGATAGACCTGCCTGCTTGCGGGGCATGCGGTCTGGTCCTGGTTCCGGAGAGTCTGGCTCTGGGAAAGATGGCGGAAGTGGAACGTATCCTTGAAGACAAGTAGAGAAAGGCGTGAAAGCCGGGGGGGAATTCGATGCGGAATTTGCCCCGGATTTTGTTCCCGGAATTTCCGGCCGTTACATATCCCGTAATGCCGTATGGAATCTATGATAACCTGGCAAGACTGGTGAGGGTCCCTAGTTTTCCCAAAGTTTTCGCGCCTAATTTCGGGGACAGCATATTTAACTACCTTGCCTTTGGTTTCGGGCCCCTCTTCGCCGGTCGGAGCAATCGCTCCAACTCTTTCTCCAAGCGTTCCACGAACGATACTTCCCCAAGTGGCCGGCCGTTGCGTTCGTGCTTCTTCAGCAAGGCCAGCTCCTCTTCATCCGTCAAAGTCAGAAAACTCTGCCAGTCATTTACCATGTCCAACAACGGTTTTACCTTTACGAGTTGATCGTCTTTGCCGGCAAGATGGGCGGCGGCACTGCTCCAGCGATACTCTCCGGGAAGGGTGGCTATGCCGGCGGCAACGGGATTCATTTCGACATAGCGGGCAGCGGCAAGCAAATATGTTTCGTCCATGGGAAACGAGGCGAATCTTTCCTGCCAAAGGTGTCCACGCCACCTTTCCCGGAAATTGATCCGCCTTGTGTATCGACGATGGGCTTCACCAATTGCTCGCGCCAGCCCTTCTTCGGTTTCAGGAACGGCAATGAGATGAACATGGTTCGGCATAAGGCAATAAGCCCAGACCTGAACCTGATATTTGCCGCACCACTCGGACATCAAGGCCAGATAGGCTTCATAGTCATCGTCGTGAAAAAAGGTCTGTTGTCGACGGTTGCCTCGTTGCGTGACGTGGTGCGGAAGTCCAGGAGCTATTACTCGTGCTATGCGTGCCATGGGGAGACAATACCATAAGCGAATTCGATGTCAATAAAATATACTGTCCCCGGAATCTCCTGCTGTCCCCGGAATCTCCTGCGGAATCCCCTGGAATCCCCTGGGAATCCCCGGTCCCCGGAATCCTCGCGGGAATCCCCGCGTCCCCGGAAT
>Ga0265295_1004027_pt1 | contig 20314 bp, 11 predicted proteins | sample Munlansysbiofilm_FD_192503 | JGI IMG/M metagenome (GOLD analysis project Ga0265295, IMG submission 192503) | Leachate microbial communities from a municipal landfill in Southern Ontario, Canada - Methane capture system biofilm | ecosystem: Engineered > Solid waste > Landfill > Unclassified ... | reverse complement strand
TTACCTGCACAACAATTCTCTAAAATAGTTATTAGTTCATTTTTTACATTTAAGAGTTCGTTTGACGGAACAAAATAATGGTTAACAATATCCATATATACACTATCAGTATAATAGTAGTTTTGACCTGATGAACTATTTCCATGAATAATTTTCGTACCTCTTACTTCCTGATATGCAATATAACTAACATGTAACGGTTTTACTGCAAACTGGTACAACCCTATAAGAACCAGAAACCAGAAAACAATATGAACCCCTTTATTATCAATTATTTTCATCCTGATTAACTTCGATTATTATTGTATATTGATATTTACCTGATATTCGATCATGAGAAACGTCATTCAAATTCATAGTTCTGATCCAATACAGATCCGATAAGGTGTTATAAAACTCTTTAATTGTCTTAAAATCCGTACTCTCGCCATGGATATAGAAATCATTAAAGCTATCAGTTATCGTTTCACCGTTTGAAAGTGGGTTTAACGAAATATTTGTGATTAGTATTCCTGGAACGGACTTTAACAAAATATCATTCAACACTTTATAATAATACAGGTTGCCATTAATTGAAGTGGATGAAATAATATCTGTCAGCATCATTACGTTACTCCTGTGTTGCATTATTTTTTTCTCCTGACCGCTATAACTTGAAACAACGGAATATTTAATTCTGGTCTGTTTATTAAGTTCATTTCCTGTTATAGAGGAAATTGCAAAAAACAATAAGCCAATGCTGACAATTAATCCGTCAATCCTTAAAAACCTGTAAGTATCTGTATCAACGGGATACAAATCAAGAAAAAGCTCAATGTTATTATAATGTGTGAACCTGTGTTTCTTAATAAAGCAATCAAATGCACCGATAACTATCAATTCACAGTTGGGCAATTCACCATTTGATACCGAAACCACATCCGGCTTGATATCTTCACTGGTATTATCATAATATTCAAGAACATTCACCCCTTCCTGACTTCCATGATACCAGTAACAATTTGTTTGTATCTCAGTATCTGCCTTAAAAAGATTATGATTAGCACCAAAAATTATTAATGATGATCCAAGATAGGTATCAATAATTCTTTTTCCCTCAAAAAGTGCAATGATGTTATTAACATCCTGTTTGTTAATAACAGAAACAATGTTTGCAGATGAAGATTCATCACGTATGGTTTCAATGTAATAATCATCAGGAGGAAAATCATTCATCCAGCTTTCTGCATCATCACCGGAATCATATATGGAATGATATACAACCTTACCTGAAATAATAAGAAGAACCGGAATATCTTTTTTCAACCAGGCATTAAGATCCTGAAAAGAAGAAAAATGCTTCATTTTGTTTTTTAGAAAAGAAAAAATGAGGTTCTTTGTTGAGACCACTATTTGATATCCTGAATCCAAAACCGATACCTCAACAACGTATATTTTTCCTGCATTCAACATCAATAGGAAATAACAGGTTTGATAAAAACAGATAATTCATCTTTACTTCGGGAGTTATTCTGATTAGCAAAAAACCATTTAATAACAGGAATTCTGGCAAGAAAAGGTATTCCTGAAGAGTTTTTTGAATTACTGCTCTTAGAGAGTCCTCCCAGTAATATTGTCTCCTGATCCTTAACACGTATACTTGAGACAAAACTTCTTGATATTTGATTTGGAGGTGCATCTTCAGCTATCTTCTCTCCAGTAAAATCACTTTGTTCAACACTAACATTAAGATTAACAAAACCACCTCCTGAGACATAGGGTGTTATTTTTAAAATAAAATCCGCATTCACTGGCTTATACTGTTTTGTGGATGTCTGTGTTGTCGTATTATTGGCAAATATCTGTGATGTTTCTTCAAGGTAATATTCAAGGCTACCAATTTTCATTTCTGCCTCAACTCCATTTATTGTACTAAGCTTTGGTGTTGACTGAACATTAAGCACACCCTGACTTTCCAATGCTGATAATGACAGATAAAAGTTCTCCGATACATTCCCAAGGTTCATGGCAATTTTACCATTTATACTATTCAGAATTGTATTAATATCACCCGCATTAATCGTCATATCCAAAGGCAGGATTGTACCTCCCGTTTCAACCGGAGTATTACTTATGCCTGCTGTTAATCCTGTAGAAATGCTCTTTGACCGGTTATACTCCACAATTATTACCTCAATGGTAACCATCGGAATTATTTTATCATGAAACTCAAAGACAGATAGTATGGCATCAACGGAAGCCTTATCGCCAAAGCATATCACTGAATTAGTTTCACCACACTCAATGATTTCCACATTTTCACGTAAAGCAGATGGAATAACATTAATAATATTAGCACTCGGTCTGTTCTTAAACTGATAATTCATAATAATCTCTTCATAAGGCAGTTCACTGTTTGACAGGATAATTGTTTTATCAATCATTCGATATTGTATTCCTGTCAACGATAACACATTATCTACAAGAGCTTTAAAAGATAGATCCTTAACATAAAGAGATACGGAAGATTTAATATTATTTGAACATATCAGGCTATACCCGCTATGGTTACAAATTTTAGAAAACAGCACGGCCACATCAACGTTTTCTGATTGAATGGTAAACAGGCTATCATTGTACATTACGTTGCTGATGTTTCTGTTTCCATAGCCGTATCTGTTCGTATTCTGCATTCCCTGCTTCTCTTCGATTGAATTAGAGATCAGATAGATGCTGTCAACGGTTGTCATTTTAAATCCATTAAATATGGATATACTATTTAATGCCTGTTCTATAGACTGACCACTCCCAAAGGCAGAAACCTTCTCATTCATTAATTCCGGCGAGACAACAATGGGAAAGACCGAGTACTGATCAAGCATCTTGCATACCTTATATAATGAATCACTTGTCAGGTCATAAGATAACGTTTCATCATCAGGGTCAAAACTAATATTGATACCGGGTGGAGGAACATTCTTCTGATAGATATGGATTATATTATTAATAATCTCCATCGAAAGATCGTACCTCTTTAAAATATAGGATATAAAATCTCCGGCAGGGATATTGGAATAGTAATTATCAATTGTAATATTAATCTCAGGAGATAGATCAAAATTAACATTATGCGATTTCGATATCAGCTTCAACAGGTCATGAAGTGAAATCTCTGCGGCAGAAAGATCAAGGGGAACATTCAAACCGGGCACACGATCTGCCAGCTCAGATAGCAGTGAATCCGGAGACAACAACTCATCAGATTCCTGTGCCTTTACTGTGAAAGAGCCTATTAGAATAAAAAGTAAAACAACTGTAATTATTCGCTTCATATCTTTGATAATAATATTGGACTTATTTCATCAAGGGATGTAATTCCGTTTCGCAATAATTTTATTGCCTGATTTTGCAAAGAAGATATATTTCTACCTGATAGATATTTCTCCGGTTTGTCATGATAATCTTTTAGAAAATCATTTACCATTGAGCCGGTAAACGGCACTACCTCAAACACAGCAGTCCTGCCCTTATAACCTGTATTAAAGCATTCTGGACACCCAACAGCCTCGTAATAAAATTCATTATCCATCAATAGATCCCTATATTGAGAAGATATGGATTCATCTACTTTTATTTGCCTTTTACATGTTGGGCATAATACTCTAAGTAACCGTTGTGCTATTGACATGGATATCGTACTTGACAGCAGGAATGCCGGTAATCCCATGTCCATTAGCCGGTGGATGGAACCCAGGGCTGAATTTGTATGAATGGTAGATAAAACCAAGTGTCCGGTCAAAGCTGACCGAATAGCGATCTCAGCTGTTTGTTCATCCCTTATCTCTCCAACCATGATTACATCAGGATCCTGACGAAGGAAAGCCCTTAATGCTGTAGAATAATCAAGTCCCACATTTTCTTTTAACTGAACCTGGTTTATTCCGTTAATGCTGTATTCAACAGGATCTTCTACCGTCAAAATGTTAACATCGGGTTTGTTCAGCTCATTTAATATTGAATACAGAGTGGTAGTTTTTCCCGATCCTGTTGGTCCGCTAACCAGAATGATTCCCTGCATTTTTTTTATGGATTTGAGAACATTCCGAAGCTGTTGATCAGAGAAACCAATCCGGTTTAGCTGGTATTTTTTTGCATCTGACTGTAACAAACGCAAGACAATCTTTTCACCATTTGACACAGGGATAGTAGAAACCCGGACATCAATAGATTCGTTCCCCACTTTTATCACCATTCGCCCATCCTGAGGCAATCGTTTTTCAGAGATATTCAAATTCGAATTTATCTTTATCTTATTTACAACGTATGGATACTTCTCTATGGAGAGATTAAATCGCGTAAAAAGCTTTCCATCAATTCTGAACCGAATCCTGCATGATTCGCCAAATACTTCAAAATGAATGTCACTGGCATTGCAGGTCAAACTCTCATCGATCACCTTGGAAAGAAAATCACCTTTACTGCCAGCATCTTCAGACCGTATAGCAAGGGTTGATTCATTCCGAAAATAGTAGGTGTTTAAGATCAGTTCCAGCTCTTCCTTTTCAATATTCTTATAGGTGATATTGTGCCCTAATAATACCTGTAACATATTTGAATTCCTGATGGTATTGGATACCTCACATAACACAACCAGCATATTATCCGTCATCCCGAACGGTACAGTCCGGTATTTCCATGCCTGTTGCGGAGTTAAAAGCTTTGTGAGATTTTCGTCAGGTTTGATCATGTTATCCGTATAAAAAAGAGTGAAAGAAAACTTCGTGTATTAAGGAAACAGCATACAAAAGTGCTGCGATGCCGGCAAATGGTGCACTAACAGCACTGTTGATATAATTGGGACTTTTTGTATCTGCCAGCTTCAACAGGAGAATGTTAAGTAACGATATAACCGCACTAAATAACAAAACACCAAAGAAGATTACAGGTGAAAGACCGAGAGAAAGACAAAACAGGAGTAAAAAATCACCCGATCCCATCATGTCAAACATGGCTTCTTTCGCTCTGCCGGTAAATAACAGATATCCAAAAACTGAAATCAAGACAATTTCAATCAGACATAAGTTAATGACTGCGTTATTTACGTGGAGCTGTAAGGGCTGATGAATAATATGACACAGATTTAATGTTCCTAACAAAAGATATAATATTAGAAGTACAGATCTGCTATAGGAATCCTGTAGGCAAATCAATAGGCATATTACTATTATCCCAACAACAAGCACGTCAGTCTTTCTGAATTTCTTTCAATTCATTCTTCTCATTGATCTCCCATATATTGAAGACCCCATCATTATCAAAATCAACAACAGACTTTGCCTGTGCAATAAATGAAGAATTAGTTGCTTCTATAATCTCAATATGATAGTTTGCTCTTCCATTATCTAAAATAAGTGGCTCCTGAACAAAATCAATATCATCAAGATTATTTGAATATTTTGAATTGACATAAAAATAACTCTTTTCCAATGTATAAACATGCTCAAGTTGAAGTTTTGCTTCAGTGGATTTTGCTTTTGTTATTAAAGGCATTAAATTAGGAAATGCTAAAAGAATTAGTATTCCAATTATCACCAATACAACAAGTAATTCTTCCAATGTAAATGAGGCTAGTTTTTTCATGGTTATAAAAAAAAATATTATGTTTGCAAATATTACACAAAAGAACCAATAAACCAAATCATGACTACTAGTTACATTAAGTTTCTCTTATTGCTTTTTATTCTCAATATTTCAACTATCGTGAATGCAGATGATCCTCCAGGTAGTGAATATGGATATAAAAATAACATCTTACCTCCTTCTCCTACTGCAGCAGATTTTAGCAGGATAGCTGAAATTCAATCTGAGACTGCAACAGGAGTCCCCAATATTTCAATACCTATTTTCGCCCTGCAGTTGGATGAGTTGACCATCCCAATCACGGCCAGCTACAATGCAGGCGGTATCAAGGTTGAACAGCTGCCTGGGAATATAGGTCTAGGTTGGAGCCTGAGTGTTGGTGGTACAATTTCAAGAGTAATGCACCAACAGCCAGATGAAACTCAAACAACCGGATACTTGGACTATATTGAGAATATGCCTCCAAGAGGTGCTATTCTATCTGATCCAGATAATAATGATATAAAAGATATGTTTGAAGCATTAGCCAACGGAGACCTTGATTTAGAACCAGATATTTTTCATTATAGTTACCCGGGAGGATGTGGTAAGTTTGCTTTTGGAAAAGATCAGATGCCATATTCTATTCCTAATGAACCCATAAAAATTCATCAATGGACGACGGACCAAACAGGCTTTGACTCATTTCAAATTAATGGCTCAAATGGTTATAATTTTGTATACAATTATCCGGAGATAACCAGACAAGTTGGTGGGGGGTCTCCTGATGATATCTATTATTCAGCATGGTTTTTAGACCATATTGAATCACCTTTTTCAAATAAGATCTGTACTTTTCAATACGACCAGATTCAATATAATTCTATTTCCTATCCTCAGGAATCAGTAACTATGAAATGGGAAGGATCTCCTGCTCATTTTAATGCGTTTTCAATAGTAGATCATACTACGATAGTCAATCATGATACATATTCATTAAAGAAAATTGTTTCTGATACCCATACGTTAGACTTTTATTACACACTTAATGATCAAAAGTATGTCCTAATTGATTCAATAAAAATAAATACTGTATTCAATGGTCAGGAAGAGTATTTAAAAACCGTTATATTTACCTATGAAGTTGTTGCAGACAGACACATGTTGATGAGTATTTGCTTTCAAAGGAATGGCAGGAATCTAAATCCTCCTTTTCAGTTTCAATACAATTCAAATTTGTTGCCAGTGTCATCAAACACAACAGCGTTTCGAGGGCAGGATTATTGGGGTTATTATAATGGTGTTACGACTAACACTACCTTGATACCATCTTTAAAAGATGCAAGTGATATACCCACAAATCAACAGTGGGCGAACAGGGAACCAGTCGAGCAGTATATGAAGGCTCAATCATTAGAATGTATTACTTACCCTAATGGTGGGTATACATTTTTTGATTTTGAAGCACATGACAGAGCCGTGATTAACACACAATACTGTAATGATAAAGAGACAGTGATAAGTCTATATGCAGAAGGATGTTGTGAAACGTTTAATGCCGGATATATAAATTCTTTACCTGAGACTTCTATAAGTACATATGAAATGTATTATCCCCACTGGCTTCCTAATCAAGTAGCGGAATTAAGTTTAAATATGACAAAGATTGATGAAATTGATAATATTGTTGCAGGGTTTAAAAAAGTATTTCCCAAAATCACAATTGAAGACAAAACAACTGGTGATGTTAAGGTTATATATCCCAAACAAAGTCAGACTACATTTACAATAAGCTATGAATTTCAAAGTGGGCATGAGTATTTTTTTGAAGCAAAAGCATACTATAGCAACCTGATTCATGCAGCATTAAGGGTTGAAATAGCAGAAAATCCGTTGGAGTATAATGCATCCCAAAATGAAATAGTTGGAGGTTTGCGCATAAAGTCAATTAAAAACTATGATGGTCTGAAAACCACAACGAAAAACTTTTTCTACAATAAGCCAAATTCTACAATATCATCCGGTATTCTTCTAAATGATCCACGATTTGAATATTATACGAAGGAGTTAGAATGTTCCGCTCCTGACTGTTCAGAAGGAGAAACTTATGATTTATCGAAAATTGCATTCGTCGAAAACACGGTAATAAAAAAATCCTCTCCGGTATATCCTCTTGGTTCACAGAATGGTTCACATGTAATTTATAAAACAATATCAATTATTGAAGAAGTTCCTGCAGGAGATAGGCATAAAACTGTAAATACATTTTCAACAGAAAAGGATGAAGGAGGAGGATTTCCATTTGTTCCGGTTAATGATTTTTCATGGGCCAGAGGTAAACTTACAAATCAAAAGATATTCTTATACGATGATCAGGAAGATGCCTATACATTGAGAAAGGAAATGATTTTTTGTTATACGTATAATAATCGGTTTTCTGATTTTGATAAGATTAATATCGAAGGGTTAAAGTTTTCAAAACGAAGCATGCAAATAGCACATGTACCTGAATTATACTCTGTTAGTGATGCTTTTGACTGGAAGTTTTATAATTACCCAACAACAAGCAAAATTTTGTCTCAGACAATCGAGCACAGATATGATGATAATGACCTGATATTTACTAATTCAACAGAGTATATTTATAGTAATTCTAAATATCCGTTATTGACAGAGAAGATTATTAAAACATCTGAGGGAATGTGTACCATGGAAGAGTACAGGTATCCTTTTGACCTTGTTGAAGACACATATTATCAAATAGTAGAAGACTATTTAAATACACGATACATTGATTGTAACAATGTATATGTTTCCTGCTTAGGTCCTAATGATTGTGATAATATATACCTGCCATGCGCCAGTACTTATAGCACTTGTGTAGAAGGCAGGGCTGTTCAACAGACAATTGAATACCCAAATGTTCAGGCATTAAGAATGTCCTCTCTTTTTGGTATGATATCATATGGTAGTATCAGAAAAGCATTAAACCTTAATGATTGCGAAGCAGATTACCATAACTGTTTAGAAACAACTGGTTATTATAGTTGTGCATCCCAAAATAACTGTAAATATCTTGGAAGTGCGTGTCGGGATATGGATTTATCTATTGTTAGACCGATTGAATATGAATGGGCAACCAGACTGGCGTTTGATGGTAGTGTTCCAGCCAATGGTATAGCGGTAAAGTATTTTAACAGATTGGGCTATTTTAACGAATGTTTGGAAGCTGAAGAAAAATGTTATTCCCAATTCAATTGTCATAGTGATTATCTGATTTGTAAAAGAGAGTATGAAACTGAATATAACAATGCGATTACAAATTATCAAAGCAGCTTAAACACAGTTCTGGTTAATTCCTCAACTGATCAGCATGTTGCAGGATTAATTCATATGTATTTAAATAATATGATAGATGTTCCCATTGAAACCGTTGTAACGAAAATTGAATTGGATGGACAAAGCAGAGTTATTCATTCTAAACTTAAAAATTATGTCTTGTCAAATGGAAGACTTTCATTAGATAACGAAAGACATTATTTTCCTGAAAAACAAGGAGGGCTGTTCCATTATGCCTCAATTAACGCAAATGATCAGCTTGAAGCTTGTGAGGATGAGGAAATGGTGAAGATGAGGAAATGGTGAAGATGATGTCGCATAATAACCAGGGGAGTTTAACAAAATACATTGAATATGCTTCAGGAGGACAAAATGCACCGACCATTAGCGATATTAACTATTTGAAGGATAAATATACACCTTCAAGTATTTGTAAATCAAAGATGGATCTTACGCATTTTTATGTAGACTTTACTTCTGAAGTCGATAACCTTGCAATATCATGTAATAGCAATCATATTAATAGTTTGAACCTTAGTAATTCTTCGCTTAATGCTTCAGAAGATTATTATTATAACATTGAGCCCAATGAGACAATATACATAACATATAGTGAAGTGTCGGATTTGGAGTTAATGCAGCCATATATTTTAACAATTAATACCAACAATAGTAATGCTTTTACAAACCTTAATGTTACATGTAAACTTCAGAACCAGGTCGTTCAGAATTCTACATCATTTAGTAATGAATATGATAATAAACATCAAATAATTCATGAATATGGTTTTAACCCATTAAACCAAAACAATGAATTAATATTTGAAATAAAAAATAACTGGACTGCAGACATTCACATTGATGACATTACATTTATACCAGTAAGTTCTACCTTTAACGGTATATCCTATAATAAGCATAGGATGCCTGTTAAGATGAATCAAAATCAAAACCTTTCGAAGTTTATTTACAATCAGGATCTTAAGCTGCAGGAAACAAGAAATATGAATGAATTCCTTGTTTCTGCAAATACTTACTCCTTTATACCTGACCCTCTATTATATATAGCTGTCAGTCATTCAAAACCAGAAGTTGATACATATTTATCTTTTTCCATAGAATGCCCTATAGAAGATCCGGAGATATCCAATGTTGAATGGATAGTTGATGAAACAAATACAGTACCAGAGACACCCCTGATTTACAAGTTTGAGGAGATAGGTGAACATAACATAAAAGCAACGATTACTTTTCAAAACAATGAAATAAAAACTATTGAAAATAAGATATTTGTTCATCCAAAGCTATTGAATACAAATATAAATGTTAGTCCCTCAGGAGGATATATTGGACAGTTTACAACACAGGTAACATTGACTATTGATAATCCCTCTAATTTGCCAACAGGTAATTCAATCGTCGAATGTGCATGGGATGTAAACGGATCTAACTTCTTTTCAGATATTGTAACTACAGCAAATGGAACTTTCACCTTTACTCCTCAAAACCTTGGTCATGTACCAATAAGAGTAAGATTCAAAGATAATATGGGAAATAAAGGTTATGCTGAAACGGAAATATGTGTATATAAATGCCAGGAAGACATTGATTTTGTCTTACAAAATACTACGGTTCATTATGGAGAAACCGCAACATTCAATATTGTAAATAATGGTAGCTGTTATGTACCACAAAAATATATTTGGGATTTTGGGGATGGAACACAAAAAACAGAAACAACCTATACAAATATTCAACACTCTTATGATAAGCCAGGTATTTATAACGTAACCATGCAGTTTTATGACCAAGGTTATGTGCTACATACGACAACCAAGTCTATCGAGATAAATAACTTCCCTATTACAGCAACTGTTAACTTTCCTCAAGGTTTAAACTTTGAGGCTAGCACTTCTATGTCATTATCTAATCTATTAGGTGGGTATGGAGCATATTCGGTAAGATGGGAATACTACTTAGAAAGTACAGATACAACGTTGGTTACTCCTACAAATATTTGGTTAACTGTGGATCAAAACAATAACACAAGTGCGATACTTAACTGGAACCCTGAGTTTTGTGGAAACGAAGTTCAATTAAGATGCAGAATTTATGATGACGTAAATAGTCGTACTATTTACACTTCAGATTTCATAAATGTATTGGGATCAGGTTGTTTTCATTAATCTTTATATTATCTGTCAGATGCGATACAATCTTATAATTATACTTTTTCTCCTATCTTCATTGTCAGGAGCTGCCCAAACCCACAACCTCCGCCGCGACATTGTATGCAATATGCCGGTGCTTGAGGCTTTGGATTATGAAAAACTCATTGCTGAGCCATACGTGCATGCTACATATAACTATTTCGATGGAGAAGGAAAAATCGTTCAGCAAATCACTGAACAGGCCTCGTATTCAGGGAAGAATATAATTCAAACCTTTGAATATGATTACTTTGGACGAGAAGCAATCAAAAGGCTGCCATATACCTATGAGGGTGATGTTGCATATCAAAACTCCTATCTCGAAGATCAACAGCAATTCTACCAAACAGCACCAAGGGTAGCAAAGACGATGTTTCCCTATTCTGAAACAAGGTTCGAGTACTCTGCTCTCTCAACACCTCTTGAGGCTTCTGCACCCGGACAATCATGGAATATGCAATCCGGGAATACTACATCGTATAATATCTCCTCAAATACAGCATCAGATGTAATACCAATCTTTCATGTAAATAACGATGCTGCCCTTACTTGTGATATTCTTGGAGAATATGGTGCCGGAGAGCTTTCTGTTGAAACAACTACTGATGAAAATGATAACATATCCAGAAGTTATACTGATAAAGAGGGGCTTATACTTGTATCAGAAACAATACTGAATGGAAGCCCGGTCAGAACATTCTACATCTATGACAAATATAACAACCTTACCTATGTGATCTCACCTATGGGACAAACGGACATTGAGAGTTTGTTACAAATACCTAATAGCTCTTTTGCCGTTAATGATGAGTTCATAAAAGACTACTGTTACTACTATAAATACGATTACCTGAAACGACAAATTGAGAAGAAACTTCCCGGAAAAGAGCCTGAATACACCATCTACGATAACTACAGCAGGGTCGCCCTTACTCAGGACGGTAATCTCAGAGCAAATGATTTATGGTTCTTTACAAAATATGATGCATTGGATAGACCTGTCATTACCGGTACTACCAATCAGTTTGTAATCAATGGAACAGCTCAAACACGATCAGAGATACAAACCCTTTTCGAACAACAAACCTCCGGTTTTTACGAAACTAAAGACAACAATCACGCCTATACCGATGTATCGCTTCCCCATATCATCAACAATGCACCAATTGAAACAACAATTCTACAGGAGTTCTACTATGATGATTATCGTTTCCCGGATGCAACGAACTATCCGTTTGTATCCTATTCCGGATTCGAAGATAACTGGCATCAATACTCCAGAGGGAGTGTTACAGCAACCAAAACAAATATTTTAGGCACCTCAGATTATCTTACTACCGTTTCCTACTATGACCAATATGCAAGGAATATCCTGACCTATGCAGAGAATCACCGCAACTACATAGACACACTATATACCTATTACGACTATCCAGGTAACATCAGGAAAACCAGAGCTGTTATTACAGCAGACCTAAATGGCACACCGGTATCCACAATCACCTGGAACAACTATGATTTTGATGAGTACAACAGGCTTAGAGCACAGTACCATACGGTAGGTGATAATGGCGAAAAAGTTCAAATTGCCAATTATGTATACAATGAGCTTGGACAAATGGTAGAACAACAAGTCCACCAGAATGAAGACAAATCCTACCTTCAGTCTGTGGATTATTCTTACAACATAAGAGGCTGGTTGGAGCACATAAACTCATTGAATCTAAATACTGATATAAATATTATCTCCAATCTAAACGGAGTTACAAAAGTTGCAGATAAGCTGACCTTTAACACCATTACTTTCGAAGTAAATACCTACAATGCAAATGATACGGCCTATTTGCAGTTTCTTATCTCAGACGACAAGGAGCTCATTGTAAATGAAACATATAACAATGGTTCAACCTCTTCCTTTAACCTGGGATTGGATGAAGAACAGGTGACCGATACCGAAAATCTCACCCTTAGCGATACGGCGTATAATGCCTTACTAACACTAAGTGGCACGGAATTGATACTCGACTTCAATGGCTTTTTCATTGATGAGCAGGTTTCAACCCTTGAGGTGATAGAGCAAGCAGATACACTGCTTGCCGAAGCGTTGGCAAACTATAATTTCACTAATCAGGAGGCAATCACTGTTCTTCAAAATGAAATGTACAAGTTTATTGTGGCTACAGTGGGTATAGTTTTCTTTAATGATGATACAGATGATCTTTTTGCATTGGATCTTTCTTATGATCAGCCTTTTTCGAATGTATACAATATCGGAGATCCACAATACAATGGTAACATTTCGGCAATGAAGTGGATTTCAGCAAGAGACAACACCGTACGAGGCTATGCCTATGAATACGACCATCTCAACAGAGTGACCAAGGCAGAGTATTACGCTAATAAAGATAATGGCTATGCTGATGAACAGCACTACTTTGATGTTGATAATTTGCTATACGATAATAATGGGAATATCCTCAATGTCCAACGTAAAGGTTACGACTCACCCAACTACGGTTCAGTGATAGATGACCTCACCTACGAATATGACGGGAACAGGCTAATCGGAGTTGATGATGGGGCAGTGGATTATCCATCCTATGAGATGTACCGCAAAGATTTCAATGACAATGGAAGCAGTTTTTCACCATCAAATCCTGAATACCTTTACGATGAAAACGGCAACATGGTTGAAGATAAAAACAAAGGTATCCTGGTAGATTACAACCTCCTGAACCTCCCGGAAAAGATCACCTTTGATCAGAACCATTTTATTGAGTACCTTTACACAGCCGACGGGCGAAAACTATCAAAGATCGTGACCGAAAACACCACCATATCCTACACAGACTACCTTGGCGAGCGCGTTGACCGCGACAGGGCAGAGGTGGATTACCTGCTTCATGACCTGGGGCGTGTGGTGGCTGCCGATGCAGGGAACTGGATCTACGAGTATCACCTGACGGATCATCTTGGTAACGTACGTGTTGCTTTTGCAGATCTTGATGAGGATGGTGATGCAGAGATGCTGCAGGAGAACCACTACTATCCTTTTGGACAGCGCCTGAACCTTCCTGGCTACCAGTCGTCTGATGCCAACCCATACCTGTACAACGGCAAGGAGCTGCAGGAGGATATGGGATTGAGGTGGTATGATTATGGCCGAAGAATGTATGACCCAGCCTTAGGTAGATTCCATGTACAAGATAGATTTACAGAGAAGTATTTAGATTTTTCACTATATCACTATGGAGCAAATAATCCGATATTATTTATTGATGTTAATGGTGATAGCTTGTATGTTGCAAATAACGAGAATACATATAATGACATTAAAAGTCTAGCAAAGGATAAGAATCAACAATACATAAGTTTTAATGAAGATGGTAGTGTGACTCTTGACTTTAGTGGAGTTGATGCAAAAACACAAAAGAAAGCCATGCGGGATAAAGGATTAAAGCTTATAGGTAATTTAGTGGAGTCGCAGGATGCCGATGGAAATACAGAGAATTATTATTATGAAGCTAGTAATACTAGGGAAGGTGTAATGCCAGATGGTAGTGAGTTCAGTATTAGTCTTGATAGTAAGGCTGGAACAGAAACCGGGCTTAATGATAATAGTTTTGCAACAAATCTCTCAACAACAGACCATGGTGTGCCTGGAGTACCTGAAGTAAAACCAGCAAACGGTTATGATGGTGCGGTTTATATATCACCTGGAACTATGTATAATAGAGGTGCTGATGGTGTTGAAAGAGCGGTTCCACGTTCAAGTTTAGTACGTCATGAATTAAGTGAAAGCTATAATCGAACGCATAAAAAGATGAATTACAATCAGGCACATCAAAGCGCTGGCGGAGTTGGCACTTATACACGTTTCAAATATGCACCTTTAAAGAAATAAAAATGAACAAGATTATAATTGCTTTTTTACTTTTTAGTTGCAGCTTAGTTCATGCTCAAAAATTCACACATTATATTGATGGCATTCAGCTAAAATGTGTATTTGAAATCAATGAGCGAGTGATTAACGAAAGTTTCTTGTTGAAGAATACAACAAACAAGAGTATTTATGTTCCTTCTCTTTCTGATACTAGCTTAAATTATTTTTTACTTAATAAAAAATCTTATTCATACATAGGAGTGAAAAGTTCAATGTTAGGCCCTGCAAACCTGGGAGGTAGAGTATTGCTAAATGAGGTTAAAGCAGGTGATTCACTTGCAATAAATATTGTTGTGCCCAACAAACAGGAAGGCATTGAGACGTATCTGATTAGTGTTGATTTTATTAAGGAAGAAGATATAAAAAGAAAGAAGGTTGAATTAAAAGAAAACAGTCTTGTAATGGAAATGCAAGATTATATGGAGTGGGGTAAATACTATTATTTTACCTACAATCCGTTTGGAAACTAATTTAGAATAGAAACCCGGCTAGTCCGGGTTTTTTCATTATATCGCTTTTGATTTATCAGAAAATGATTTTCAAAAGATATCTTTAGATAGTACCATAAAATGGTTTTATTAAAGAAATTAAAAACATAAACAAAGAAAAAGTCTCGATATTGACGTGGTATTTATTTTTTTGAATATACGCCAATAGTAATACACAGTATTAAAGTGGATATCAAAATCACTGAAGTGTTTTTTTATAAGCAGTAACCTAATCAACTTTAACCAAAATGAAAACACAAATCCTTCTATTCTTCCTTGCCCTCTCCTTCTTCTCCACTGCCCAATCCTACAATATCCGACGCGATATCGTATGCAATATGCCGGTGCTTGAGGCTTTGGATTATGAAAAACTCATTGCTGAGCCTTACGTGCATGCTACCTATAATTACTTCGATGGTGAAGGAAAAATCGTTCAACAAATCACTGAACAGGCCTCATATTCAGGGAAGAATATAATTCAAACCTTTGAATATGATTACTTTGGACGAGAAGCAATCAAAAGGCTGCCATACACCTATGAAGGTGATGTTGCATATCAAAGCTCCTATCTCGTAGATCACCAGCAATTCTATCAAACAGCACCAAGGGTAGCAAAGACGATGTTTCCCTATGCTGAAACCAGGTTCGAGTACTCTGCTCTCTCAACACCTCTTGAGGCTTCTGCACCCGGACAATCATGGAATATGCAATCCGGGAATACTACATCGTATAATATCTCCTCAAATACAGCATCAGATGTAATACCAATCTTTCATGTAAATAACGATGCTGCCCTTACTTGTGATATTCTTGGAGAATATGGTGCCGGAGAGCTTTCTGTTGAAACAACTACTGATGAAAATGATAACATATCCAGAAGTTATACTGATAAAGAGGGGCTTATACTTGTATCAGAAACAATACTGAATGGAAGCCCGGTCAGAACATTCTACATCTATGACAAATATAACAACCTTACCTATGTGATCTCACCTATGGGACAAACGGACATTGAGAGTTTGTTACAAATACCTAATAGCTCTTTTGCCGTTAATGATGAGTTCATAAAAGACTACTGTTACTACTATAAATACGATTACCTGAAACGACAAATTGAGAAGAAACTTCCCGGAAAAGAGCCTGAATACACCATCTACGATAACTACAGCAGGGTCGCCCTTACTCAGGACGGTAATCTCAGAGCAAATGATTTATGGTTCTTTACAAAATATGATGCATTGGATAGACCTGTCATTACCGGTACTACCAATCAGTTTGTAATCAATGGAACAGCTCAAACACGATCAGAGATACAAACCCTTTTCGAACAACAAACCTCCGGTTTTTACGAAACTAAAGACAACAATCACGCCTATACCGATGTATCGCTTCCCCATATCATCAACAATGCACCAATTGAAACAACAATTCTACAGGAGTTCTACTATGATGATTATCGTTTCCCGGATGCAACGAACTATCCGTTTGTATCCTATTCCGGATTCGAAGATAACTGGCATCAATACTCCAGAGGGAGTGTTACAGCAACCAAAACAAATATTTTAGGCACCTCAGATTATCTTACTACCGTTTCCTACTATGACCAATATGCAAGGAATATCCTGACCTATGCAGAGAATCACCGCAACTACATAGACACACTATATACCTATTACGACTATCCAGGTAACATCAGGAAAACCAGAGCTGTTATTACAGCAGACCTAAATGGCACACCGGTATCCACAATCACCTGGAACAACTATGATTTTGATGAGTACAACAGGCTTAGAGCACAGTACCATACGGTAGGTGATAATGGCGAAAAAGTTCAAATTGCCAATTATGTATACAATGAGCTTGGACAAATGGTAGAACAACAAGTCCACCAGAATGAAGACAAATCCTACCTTCAGTCTGTGGATTATTCTTACAACATAAGAGGCTGGTTGGAGCACATAAACTCATTGAATCTAAATACTGATATAAATATTATCTCCAATCTAAACGGAGTTACAAAAGTTGCAGATAAGCTGACCTTTAACACCATTACTTTCGAAGTAAATACCTACAATGCAAATGATACGGCCTATTTGCAGTTTCTTATCTCAGACGACAAGGAGCTCATTGTAAATGAAACATATAACAATGGTTCAACCTCTTCCTTTAACCTGGGATTGGATGAAGAACAGGTGACCGATACCGAAAATCTCACCCTTAGCGATACGGCGTATAATGCCTTACTAACACTAAGTGGCACGGAATTGATACTCGACTTCAATGGCTTTTTCATTGATGAGCAGGTTTCAACCCTTGAGGTGATAGAGCAAGCAGATACACTGCTTGCCGAAGCGTTGGCAAACTATAATTTCACTAATCAGGAGGCAATCACTGTTCTTCAAAATGAAATGTACAAGTTTATTGTGGCTACAGTGGGTATAGTTTTCTTTAATGATGATACAGATGATCTTTTTGCATTGGATCTTTCTTATGATCAGCCTTTTTCGAATGTATACAATATCGGAGATCCACAATACAATGGTAACATTTCGGCAATGAAGTGGATTTCAGCAAGAGACAACACCGTACGAGGCTATGCCTATGAATACGACCATCTCAACAGAGTGACCAAGGCAGAGTATTACGCTAATAAAGATAATGGCTATGCTGATGAACAGCACTACTTTGATGTTGATAATTTGCTATACGATAATAATGGGAATATCCTCAATGTCCAACGTAAAGGTTACGACTCACCCAACTACGGTTCAGTGATAGATGACCTCACCTACGAATATGACGGGAACAGGCTAATCGGAGTTGATGATGGGGCAGTGGATTATCCATCCTATGAGATGTACCGCAAAGATTTCAATGACAATGGAAGCAGTTTTTCACCATCAAATCCTGAATACCTTTACGATGAAAACGGCAACATGGTTGAAGATAAAAACAAAGGTATCCTGGTAGATTACAACCTCCTGAACCTCCCGGAAAAGATCACCTTTGATCAGAACCATTTTATTGAGTACCTTTACACAGCCGACGGGCGAAAACTATCAAAGATCGTGACCGAAAACACCACCATATCCTACACAGACTACCTTGGCGAGCGTATAGACCGCGACAGGGCAGAGGTGGATTATCTGCTCCATGATCTGGGGCGAGTGGTGGCTGCCGATGCCGGGAAGTGGATCTACGAGTATCACCTGACGGATCATCTTGGCAACGTACGTGTTGCATTTGCTGATCTCGATGAAGATGGTGATGCAGAGATGTTGCAGGAGAACCACTACTATCCTTTTGGTCAGCGCCTGAACCTGCCGGGCTACCAGTCGTCTGATGCAAACCCTTACCTCTACAACGGCAAGGAGCTGCAGGAGGATCTGGGGCTGAGGTGGTATGATTATGGGGCGCGGTTTTATGATGCGCAGGTGGGGAGATGGCATGTGATTGACAACAAGGCTGAAAAATTCTCATCATATACTCCATTTAATTATGCAATAAATAATCCTACTTTATTTATTGATCCTGATGGGAACGAAATTAAAATTAAGCGAATTCAACAAGAAGGAAAAAAAGACATAGTACAAATCACCGTAGTTGCGAAAGTCTATAATGCTTCGAGTAAAAAAATGTCAGCTGGCGATTTAAATAACTTTGCAAGCTTAATAGGAGATCAAATAATAAGTTCTTTTGGTGGTGATTATGAAAATGTAACTGTTGATGTAGATACAAATATTGATGTTATAGAAGATTTACGCAAAACAAAGGGAAGTGATCATTTATTTATAATATCTGATGCTACAGATCCTGATTTGCAGAATAATGATGGTACTGTTAATGCTGGAGCCTCAAACATTGGTGGTCAAGTAGCAAAAATAAATTCAAATATTATTGGGGATGATAAGCAGGTGCAAAGGACAGGGGCTCATGAGTTTGGACATATGGCAGGTTTAGAACATCCAGAGGATGAGTCAGATCAAAATGTAAAAGATGCAGCTTCTAATGATAAAAACAATTTGATGCACCAATCTAGCACTTCTACTGGAACTAATATTGTTGAAGAACAAATAAATAGGATCGAAGATGAAAACAAGTAAAAATTTTTGTAAACCATTTCTAACAATATTTTTGATATTCACGTTTTTATCAGGGTTTTCGCAATTACATAAGATAGATCTTAGCGAGATCAGAAAGGATACAATAAAGGTCACCTTTTTAAACAATTTTAATTATGATGTTGCTATAGTGTATGCCAATGGTGTTGAAGTTTATAATGGCATATTGTTTTCGAAACGAGAAACAGGAACCACATACAATAGTTTTGATGTTTTTTTTCAATATGAGGAAATAGAAATAAGTGTTACTGTTTATGAAAGAAACCATAGTTTTTCATTAGACTATAACCCCCTATGGTATAGATGGGACATAAATAATGACCCTGCGTTTTATTATGAACCGTTTCACTACACGAAAATAATAAACCCAAATAAAGATGGTAGGTATGTGTATATATCACTTGAACATGAAAAAGAAGATAAAGAGAGCAGGAAGAAACCAAAAATTAAATCATCAATAAAACGATTGGTTTTGGATTGAAATATCAAAATGGTAGTATCTCAAAAAAAACATGAGAGTATAAATTATTTTGTGTAAACACATGAAAACGCTTTTTAATTTAGTTTACATCTTGATTCAAAAATAGTTAAAAATTGGTGAAGAATAATGCCCCA
>Ga0265295_1004026_pt1 | contig 20319 bp, 14 predicted proteins | sample Munlansysbiofilm_FD_192503 | JGI IMG/M metagenome (GOLD analysis project Ga0265295, IMG submission 192503) | Leachate microbial communities from a municipal landfill in Southern Ontario, Canada - Methane capture system biofilm | ecosystem: Engineered > Solid waste > Landfill > Unclassified ... | reverse complement strand
AGGGTGTAAATTGCTGAAAATCAATTCATCCTTTAGGATTGAGGAAAAAATTGATAGAAGCAATTTACGCCAAAACAATACTTTCTTATTTTATCGGACAATAGTATGAAAAAATATTGCTGTCCGATATAAATTTGGTAAAATAATGTAATGTGAAGACTATTTGATATTTTTAATCGTTATGAGAAAGAGAGTCTGTTTTTTAGAATTTGGAATGAAGATTGTTTTTATTTAGATTTTCAGACATTTACTCCCTTTAGACGATGCAGTGCGATGTGCTGAGCCTTTCGAAGTAAGCCGTGTCGGATTGTCGAAGCGCCAAACTGGGGTGGGGTGGTAAAAAAAATGAAAATGTATCGGATATTAGTGAAATAAAACTTACATTTATTATGAAAAAACTATTTGTATTTCTGCTTGTAAATCTTATATCAATGGTAGGATGGGGGCAAACGATGAATGCCAAACCAGCAGATGTAAGCCGTTTTCTCTCTTCAAAATGCTTTGTAGTTTTGGATGCAGATCCGTTTTCTGAATTTAATGCTGTCATAGATGATTACATGAAGCAATTTTGGAAATTAACGCCCTATGAAATTATTGATGCGAAGAAATTTGCCAATCTGCGAACCCATTCCGAACATTCATTTATGTTTATTTCTTTTGCTGAACTTACTCAAACAAAAACTTCTTTGTTTGCCACCAACACGCTTTTGTTCAAAAACAAAATGTCTTCTCAATTTACGGTACTGAATGTTTCAATGGGCGATAAATCAGGAAATATTCAAAAAATGCCAGAAATTATTTCTATTCCTCTGGCTTATTATTTTGATGCGAACGACGAAGACGATGATGATTTTGAAGAGCCAGAATATGCTTATAAATTGGGAGCTATTCTGAAATCAATCTCCTTTTTGGTGAATGAAAAAATGTCAAATCCAAACATAAACATTGAAAAATTGATGGATGCTTACAGTTCAGAAATTAAAAATTACGAATTGTGGTTTTTATCAAGCGATTTGCCCGATAATTTACAATCCGTGGATGCTATTTTAAAATTATATCCATATAAAGTTAAAATTGTGACAGAAGAAGAGATTGAAAATGTCATTAAATCAAATATGAAAAACATTGCCATCCTTCATAAAATAGGCCCCGAAGATTATCCTCTAAAAGATGTTTATTGTTTTAAAACTCTCATCTCGTGCGAAGATGGAAAACCATTATACTTTGATTATCACATGATTTCAAAATCAAAGCCAGATGCTTTTTTAATGGAAGATTTTAAGAAAATTGGAAAATAAATATTATAGCTTTCCTTTATAATAAGCTGATTGGATTCGACTTGTCCGATTATTTTAACAGGTACAATCGCTAATAATGACTTTTTAAAAACCTTTTTATTTATCAAAAAGTGCTTTTAAAGAAAGACTACTTTCATTAAATTTATATAGCTAATGTTTTTATAATCAGATAAATAACAGAATGCCAGTATGCATATTTAATCCCAATTAAAATGGCCTTTCATAAAATAGGAGCTAATCCAAAATCCATTAATTTTAACGGCATTTCGTAAAAACTTTTCCAAGTATTTTACATTGCCAAATGCGTGATCTGTGCTTCTGGCGTTGGTGATATAACCTTCGCGGTACAAAGTGTAATCGGTAACTTTGGTAAGCGAAGTGCGATTGTATCCATTTCCCGAATTGTCGTTCCAATAGCTGTGCTTAAACTTCATTAAATCAATGAAATATCTTTCTTTTATGTGGGATATAGTGACGTAATTTAATGGATCATTGCTAAATATGTTTCGCTTTAGATAATATAAAATATGCTCTGAAGGGGCAATTTTGTCCACAAAATCTTTTAATAAAACATCATCTTTACTGTCTAAGGCATCTATAAGTGCAAATTTTAGATCGTCGAAAGTTTTGAAACCAATATGAGGATTCATGGACGTTTCGGATGTGAGATAATTCCCTTTATCATTAATGACTCGCATTTTTCCATTGCGAAATGTCAATGCTTGATAACTTATATTTTCACTATATTCATAAGAGTCTTTGCGTTCAAAATTGGCAACTTCATCAAACAAATCTTTGCTAATTGCCTCATTTTTTGAATTGATAATTTGGTATTGCCTCCTTCCTTTTTTTGCTTTGTAAAGTGCAATGTTTGCAATGCGTTGTAATTCTGTATATTCAAAGGGGATTTGTACTTCGTTCTTTAAGTTTATGGTCCCGTATCTTTTTCCTTTTGCAAGCACAATATGATGGTTTCCCTCTTTTGTTTCAGCAACAAAATCGATGTTAATATCGTCGTATTTAATGGGAATAATCTCTTCATTTTTGTCGTTTATCAAGCCAAATTTCTTTCCCTTTTGCACACTAAAATAGGTGTGAATTCCATCCCAAAAGCCTTGGATTATTTTATCGTAAATCATAGGTATATCAAGTGTTCCGGTCATCTCGTTGAGCATTCCCGTTTTTCCTTTTTCATCCTTAATATAGAGCGAATGAAAAAAGGGATTTAACAAACGATCTTCGTTCAGAATGTAACCGTATTCACGAATGTTTTTAGGTAAAATAAGTTCATTTTTTTGATTTAAAAAGTTATACGAATGTTCATTCTTTTTCAAAATGGTAATTTTGCTGTTTTCGGTATTGCTAGCTGTAATCCATTGATATTCAACAGGAACAATGGTTTCTCCTTTTCTGTTATACAATCCCATTTTTCTATCGGGTTCTGAGGTCGCCACTTTAAAATAATCATTTTCAATATCTATCCAATCAAATTCTATAGGAATAATCACTTCGCCTTTAAGATTGACAACTCCAACTTTGTTGTCTAGCGTTACCTTGAGAAAATTGTTGAAATTACTACTGTAGAATGTACTAATATTGTCATAAATTAGCGGAACTATCACATTTCCATTGAAATCGATGATCCCGCGTTTTTTGTTTTTTGCCACGCGCAAACCGATTCCGCTGTATTGATAAATTCCGTCGTTGTCATATTCAAATGCTGCAATTTCTTCTCCTTTTAGGTTGAAAACACCCGATTTATTATTCTTAGTGGCCATCACATAGCCATATCCATCAGCATGTACCCGAGAAAATTCAAAGGCAGTTTTTTTCTTTGTTGATGAAAAATAGATGCTGAAAACATTGTCCTTTTTAATAATATAATATGCTTTCATATCAATACGCATAATTTCATCATTTTCGGCAGGATAAATTACAGAACCTTCGCTGTTTATCAAACCCAATTTGTCATCTTTTAGTACCATAAAATCAAAGACGGGAAGGCGGTTTACATTAATAGATTCCATATTGCTTCCATGTCGATTTTGACTTGTATTTGCTTTTTTTGAAATATTGTGAGAAATGCTGTCGTATTCAAAAGGGACAATGATTTTATCGGTAATTACACCAAATTTTCCATTTGCTTTTACGAAAGCCAAATTTTTGTATAGATTGGCATACTCAATTTTTTGAGGGAAAATATCTTCTGTTTCGTTGAAAATTAGTTGAAAATCTCCTTTTTCATTCTGAATTATAGAGACAAGGCTGTTTCCTCCAATTATTTTATCGAATTTTATGGAAAGTAAGGGGATTCCTTGACTTGAAAATAGACCAAATTTTCCGTTTTTTTTCACTAAATAATCATTGTTTAAAACTCCGATGCTGTCATACTCTACTTTGCTTAGAAGCCGACCTTTGGAATCGGCCACTCCTTGAAAATCTCCCTTTTTTACGATAAAACCATTCAAACCGTATGTGATTTTGTCGTAAACTGCTTCTTGGCGTGTGTTTTCTGGATAAGTAAACCCATATTTTCCATCTTTTTGATAATAGCTTGCATTTTCGTTATTTCTGATTGGCTCAGGAACTTCATGATGAACTTCCTCTCTAACTTGAGGTACTTGTGCAATAATTTCTATCGAAAACAAAATTAGAATAAGTAATAAAAGATGTTTCATTTATTTGTTTCTGGTTTTTAAAAGTATCTATATCAACAAAGAACTTTTTTCTATTTGAGTAGATTTTCTAAATAGTGATTTTCAATTCCAAACAAATTTTTTAATTCCTGAATTTGTTCCAAATAATAGGCTTTGTTTTGAAGTGGTTTTTGTCGTTTTGTTGCAACAATCATCACATTTTTGGGGGTGTGAATCGTTTCAATAAATTCAAAAATATTGGTTTTATAGCCGTGTGCTTCCAGCATCAAACCTCTGATGGTATCCGTCAGCATTTCGGATTGACGTTCGAGTAAAATTCCAAACTTTGTAATTTCTCGTAAAATATTATCGGGTTTTATTTGCGGTCTTAGCTGTTTGTGGCAACAAGGGGCACAAATAATCACTTCTGCATTGTTCTTAATTCCTTGTGCAATGGCGTCATCCGTAGCAGTATCGCAGGCATGAAGTGCAATTAAAACATTGTAATCCGGGGTCTTTGCTTCCTGAATACTGCCTTCGATAAAGTGTAAATTCTTAAAATTACACATTTTTGCAATCTCATTGCTTTGCTCTACTAAATTGGCTCTCATTTCGACGCCGGTAATCATTGCCTTTTTTTGTAAATAGTTGGCAAAATAATCATACAAAGCAAAAGTCAAATACCCCTTTCCGCTACCCATATCAACGATTGAAACCGATTGCTTAAATGGATAATCTTTCAATATTCCATCCACTATTTCAATGTATTTATTGATTTGTTTGTATTTGTCCTGCATATTGGGTTTTATCTGCCACAAACTGTTGGTAACGCCCAACTTTTGTAAATAAAAATTGTTTTCGGGTTCGATAATTCGGTTTTTCAACTTGTCATGAAACAACTGAACTTGAACTATTTTATCTGTTTTTTTTGTTTTAATTCCACTTTTTTTACCTCTTGTCCAAAAATGATAATCAAATTCGGTGGTAGAGAGGTTGGCTTGATTATAATCCTTAAGCAAAAGTTCTGAAATTAATTCCAAAGCTTCTTCTGGAGCGAAATTTTTGGTAATATCCTTGGTTTGGTAGCGATAAACAAAACTCATTTGTTCGCCTTTTTTAATTTCAATATGTTTGATAATAATTGACTTGACTTCATCTGTTTTGTCTTTTTTATCAGAAATAGTCAGTTTCACAAAGTTTTTCAGAAGGATATTTTGTTGAATTATTTCTATAAATTCCTGAATTTTTTCAATCATTGTTTTTATTTAAAATGAATTATTGAAGTTGAAGGACTTTTTTTATCTTTTCGATTAAAAAGAGAGAGAGCTTAATGTTTGATTCTTGTGTCCAGCCTGCAATATGAGAGCTCAGAACGACGTTTTGCATCATGGCAAGTTGGGTCATCGCTTCGGGCCATTGGTCTTTTTCAAGGTTTTGCAAATTGACACTTTCATATTCCAAAACATCTAAACAAGCACCGTTTACCTTGCCACTTTTTAAGGCTGCAACCAAATCTTGTGTGTTTAAAATTTTCCCCCTGGAGGTATTCAATATAGTAATTGTTTTTTTAAATAAATTAATGTGATTGGTGTTGATTAAATAATGATTTTCTGGATTGTAGGGAATGTGGTAACTCACTATGTCTGCATTTTCGAAAACATCTTCTAAAGTCGTCTCTTTGACATAATCAGGAGCATAATTTGTTTTGTATTTGTCATACGCCAAAATAGTGCAATCAAATCCTTTTAATCTTTGTGCAAACGCACTTCCCATATTGCCAAACCCGATAATTGCAATCGTTTTGCCGGATATTTCAATGCCGCGGTTTTCTTCTCTTAGCCAAAATCCGTTTCTAACTTCTTTGTCGGATTTTAAAATATTGTTTTTCAAACACAAAAGCATACCTAAAGTGTGCTCAGCAACAGCATCTCGATTGCCTTCAGGAGAGTTGATGCAAAAAATACCTTTGCTTTTTGCATACTCCAAATCGATGTTTTCGAGTCCCGAACCAACGCGTCCAATAAATTTTAACGAAGGTGAATGCTGCATAATTTCAGCATCAATTTTCATGCGACTGCGAATGATAAGTCCTTCAATATCCTTGAGTTGAGGGATTAGTTCTTCTTTTGTCTTATCAAATTCATGTAAAATTTCAAAACCCAATTCTTTAAGTTTTTCATAAAGAATTGGGTGAGTGCTGTCTAAAAAAAGTACTTTTGGTTTCATTTTAATCTATCAAGTGCCTGTTGCTGTATAAATAGGAATTAATTTTATCTCTTAAAATAACAGATGTTTCCATGAGCATTTCAAAATCATGAGGAAAGGGAAGAGGCATACTGCCTAACCGACGGCGTATGGTTTGTGGCAAAATATCTAAATCGCCATTTGCGGTTGTTGCAATATGATGAAAAGAGAATCCAGCATCCAAATAATTACTCCTTAATATTTGATGAGAAATATTGTCTAAATAACTTACGCTTAAATTCACATAAGCATCTTTATGTTGCTCTATATCACGAACATAACAGTATAATGTTTTGTATTTGTTAATGTAAATTACCTCCCCCAAAGAGTCTTTAACAACCAGTCCATATTTGTCCACCAACGGCTGAATTCCATCTTGAACTTCTTTGTCGTAGGTGTAATTGTTTTCTTTTATCAATTCAGGCGTGATTTTTATATTTTGAATAGTAATTAGAATCTTATAATCATAACATTTGTTGGCGTCGTTTTGAAGGTCGTAAAGCATCCAGACGCTGTTTAATCTGGAAATGTTAATTCGCTCCAATTCATTGTAAAACTCATTGGGAACATTGGTGTTTGAAGCATTGTTAACCGTTATTAGTGTAAACATTCGTCCATTGCTAAGAGCTTTTGTTTTAAGTTCATTGGTGTATTTATAATTTGAAAAGTAATACTCTACACTTTCTAATTCACGATATGCTGCTCTTGCATTTTTTTTATCTTGCTTATTAAGAAGTTGTTGGGCTAAAGAATAATGATATTCGGCGGCTTTATATTTTACATCTTGTATCTCTTTAGCAAAGTCGACTTCACTAATATCTACAATTTCTCTAATTTTGAAAGGTAAATTTTTGATTTTATTTTGACGTTGTTCCATTCTGTTAAGAATGGAATATACATTTCCCCAAATATTGGGTTGACCCGATTTTCGTAAGTCATTAATTCGTTCGTTATCCCTAAGCTGTGCACTTGAATATGCACTTTTTAAAACTTGATACTCGCTTTTTTTACTCGGATCTTTGATTACTTTTTTTATGGATTTTTCTAAAGCAGCATCGTAGTCGCCTTTTTCTAACAAACGTTCACTCGAAACGCAGGATTGGAATAAAAAGAGAGTGACGAATCCAAAGATTGCCAGAATTTGAAATGGATTATTTATAGTTTTCATGGCATGTCGTTTTTGTAATGTTTATATTAAGCCTGCATCTATTAAGTTGATAATGGTTTCTATCTCTTTGTCTTTCCCATTGGGATCGTATTGTTCCTTTAGATTAATCCCCCAAAAATAGGAAAACGATTGCCAAAAAACAGCTCTGAATTTACCACGCGTAGCTGAAATAATTTCGTAGGATGATTTTCCGCTTTCTCTGTCGATGAGTTTTATTAATAGAATTCCCTGAGATTGGGACATGTTTCGAATATCATTCTCAAATTGAGCTTTTATCTCTTCTTCAGCTCTTTTGCTAATTTTGTTCCGTTCGCGACGATTTTTGGCTGCTGCACTTAAATTATCGTAATGTCTCATTTTGGCAGATGCAACTTTTGCATAGGGATATACAAATCGAATGTTGTTTACCAATCGCCGATGTGCTTGTTCCTCTGCTGCACTTCGGAAAGGACGCCACGAAACAATGCTCACTTCTCGAAGACTTAAGTAGGGGATGGTGTCACCGTCTAAAATAGTTGCTGCTACAATTTTATCGGACGTAACTTGCGAATAAGCAATTCCGAAAATAAAAAGGAGCGTTGTAATAGCAGTTATTTTTTTCATGACGTTGGAGTTTAATCACTACAAAACAAGAATTGTGCCAACGCAAATATATAACTTAATTTTTAATCTAAGAAGCACTGCTAATAACGCTCGACAACTTAGTCATTGCATATTCTTTGGTCAGAGTATATTCTTTTATTTTTTTGTTGGAAGGAAGTTCAAACATTAAATCCATCATTATGGCTTCAATAATTGAACGTAAACCTCGAGCACCCAGCTTTAATTCAACCGCTTTGTCAACAATGAAATCGATGACCGAATCGTCAAAGCTTAGTTTTATATTGTCAATTTCGAAAAGCTTGATGTATTGCTTAATCAGGGCGTTTTTAGGTTCTGTTAAAATTCTTTTTAAAGTTTCTCTCTCTAGTGGATTTAAATAAGTGACCACAGGAAAACGACCGCATAATTCCGGAATTAAACCAAAGCTTTTCAAATCTTGAGCAGAAATATACTGCATCATGTTTGATTTATCAGCAATTTCAGCTTTCTTGGTATATCCAATTACATTCGTATTTAATCTGGATGCTATTTTTTTCTCAATTCCATCAAATGCACCACCGGCAATAAACAAAATATTTTGAGTATTTATTTCGATGAATTTTTGCTCTGGATGTTTCCGACCTCCTTGTGGCGGTACGTTTACTTTAGATCCTTCCAAAAGTTTCAAAAGAGCTTGCTGCACGCCTTCGCCCGACACGTCGCGGGTAATGGAAGGATTGTCGGATTTGCGAGCAACTTTGTCTATTTCATCAATAAAAACAATTCCTTTTTCGGCATGTTCTACATTGTAATCCGCTGCTTGTAAAAGTCGAGACAAAATACTTTCAACATCTTCACCAACATATCCTGCTTCGGTAAAAACAGTAGCATCAGCTATGCAAAAGGGAACATCTAAAAGCTTGGCAATGGTTCGGGCAACCAAGGTTTTTCCGGTTCCAGTTTCGCCAATCATAATAATGTTTGATTTTTCAATCTCTACTTCATCATTTTCGGTTTTCTTTGCAGAAATTCGTTTGAAATGGTTGTAAACACCTACCGATAAGGTTTTTTTGGCATTCTCCTGACCAATTACATGTTGATCTAAAAAAGCTTTTATTTCAGCTGGTTTATATAATTTGAAATCGCTGTTTTCCTTTTTTTGGAATTTTTTGTTCTCTTCCAAAATGGTGTTCGCATGACGAACGCACTCCTCGCAAATGTCACAATTAGCACCGCTGCTAAAAATAATCAACCCATCTTTAGCGACACTTCCACAAAATGAACAAAACTGTTCCTGCTCTTTTTTTTGCTTAGCCATATTCTTTTAAGTTTTCAATAAAAAGAGCCGATTTATTGAAAATGCGGCTCTTTTATGGTTTAACTATTGTTCGTTTTACTCTTTCTTACGTTCTAATATTTCATCAATCATTCCATATTCGCGAGCTTCTTGAGATGTCATCCAATAATCTCTATCGGCATCTTTCCAGATAATATCGTAATCTTTTCCAGAATGATGTGAAATAATTTCGTAAAGTTCTTTTTTCATCTTTTGAATTTCACGAGCCGTAATTTCAATATCTGTAGCCTGTCCTTCAGCACCTCCCATGGGTTGGTGAATCATAACACGAGCATGTTTAAGCGCAGTGCGTTTGCCTTTGGCTCCAGCACACAACAAAACCGCTCCCATAGAAGCCGCCATGCCGGTGCAAATGGTAGCAATGTCGGGTGCAATATACTGCATGGTATCATAAATGCCAAGTCCAGCATGTACAGAACCGCCCGGAGAATTCAAATAAATTTGAATGTCTTTTTTGGGATCCACTGATTCGAGAAATAACAACTGTGCTTGAATAATGTTTGCAACACTATCGTAAATGGGAACTCCCAAAAAGATAATACGATCCATCATAAGTCTCGAAAATACGTCCATTGTAGCTATGTTTAGCTGGCGTTCTTCGATAATCATTGGGGAAATATAGTTGTTGTTAATCATGGAAGTGTATCGATCCATGTTCAAGCTACTAATGCCTATGTGTTTGGTGGCGTATTTTCGGAATTCATTGCTGTCCATAATTTCAAGTTTTTAAGGTTAAACTATAGTTTTACAAAATCGTCAAAGCTGATTTTTTCTAATTTAGGTTTGACTAATTTTTTAATTGCTTCGGTAATTTTTTGATCAAATAAAGATTCGTATATTTTTTTCACATCTTCTTTATTTTGAATGGCTTGGTCTACTATTTTTTCCAAGTTTTCATTTATGGTTTCTTCATCCGTTGGGGCTTCTGAAGATTTGAAATATCCTCTGTAAAACTCACGAATATAGTCTTTTACAGAATCCATATTGATGGCAATGTTGTTTTCTTTTACCAAAGCGTTTTCAATCAATTGCCATTTGATGGATTGATTTGCACGCTCGTATTCGTCGTCAACATTCTCTTCGGTGATGGTATCATTGGTTCGAATCATCCATCTTTTTAAGAATTCTTCAGGAAGTTTAATTCCGCTATTATCAATTATTTCTTTGATGGTATCGTCCACAAATTTACGTTCAGAATATTGAGTAAATTCCTTTTCAATAACTTCCTTTACTGCTGCTTTAAATTCTTCTTCTGTTTTTATCTCTTTTTCGGGGAATGCTTTTTTGAATAAATCTTCATTTATTTCCGAAGGAGTTAAACGACTGATACTTTTTGCAGTAAATAAAATTTCCGATTTTGCATTTTCAACTTCAGATTCTTTTATATTTAGAGCTTTTGCAACATGTTTAGGGTCTTTAAAAGCTTTCTTTACATCAAATTTAATGGTCTCGTCTGTTTTTTTGTCCACAAATGCTTTTTTGATTTTTGCATCGGTAATTAGGTCTACAAAAATTGAAGTTTGCTCTGGTGTAGCAGTGTCATTATCATCGCTGTAAATAAATTCACCCGTAACTAAATCAGCAGCTCCAATGGTTTCTGGCGAATCAACGCTGCCATATCTTTTAGTAAGTTGCGTAACTTCCTCGTCAATTTGTTTTTCGGTCGCTTCAATTTCGTATTGTTTTGCCTTAACTTTGATGGCTTTTAAATCAATTTCTGGCTGAATTCCAATCTCGAAGTAGAATTTTTGAATTTCATCTTTTTCAATATCAATGGAAGATTTTTCTTCATTGATGATGGGTTCCCCAAGATACTTAATGTTATTATCCTTAAGATGTTTTTCTAAATTATCTGAAACGGTTTTATTGATAATATCCGCTTTTATTGATTTACCATACATTTTTTTTATCATTCCTACAGGAACCTTGCCAGGACGAAATCCAGGGATGTTGGCTTTTTGACGGAACTTTTTTATCTCCGATTCTACTTCAGCCATGTAATCACTTGGCTCAATTTCGATAATTACACCTAATTCTAGGTCATTGATGTTTTCTGTGGTACAATTCATTATTACTATCGTTTATTTTTCAGTTGTTATTTATTTTCGGACTGCAAAGATACATCTTTATTTTAATTATTTATGCGGAATCTTTATTTTCTAAATTGTAGCATTACAAATTTTGAAACAGAGTTGATTGTGTTCTTCTTTAGTATATGATAAAAATATAACAATCTGGTATTCAAAAGATTATATTCATGACTTTCCGGTATATTTTTCTATAACAAACTGGAATTCCGTATCTTGAATGACAAATTGCAACATCTAACACCAAGACACATGAATGCCTGTAATTATTACAAAAACACTAACTTAGTTGGCAGTTTAATATCTTTTTTGGGAGAGGAGATGAATTATGCTAGTATCATGTTTTTAAGGAATTTGATACTCACAAAGATCAAGAGTGAAAGAAGCTTTAGTGCGTTTTAACTCCATAAATGACAAGAATTAGTGTTTTTGCTTGTATGAGTTTAGGTATTCGTATATTTAACAAAAGCTAAAATATGGATTTTCTACATTATATAAATCACGATCTGTGTTAGTGAAGTGCGATGATGTTTGTTTTACAAAAATAATTATGTAAAAAGATTCTGTTTTTTTTTGATTTTATTGAAAATACATTTGAATTTGGTTCTTATTTTATCAGCTGAATTCAAATGTTAAATGCAGCTTTTTGTTTATGCAAATTTATTTTAATCCAAAGAAATTGAATAAAATCTTTTACTTTTGACTATTATTATTTTATAAATGAATTATGGGTTTTAAAATATTGCATACGAGCGATTGGCACTTGGGAGCGCGATTGATGAGTAAAGAGAGGGATGAAGAACAAAAAATGTTTTTGGATTTTTTGATTGAGACTGTCCAAGAAAACTGCATTGATTTACTAATCGTTGCCGGAGATATTTTTGATAACGGAATGCCTTCAAATTCAGCTCGAAAAATGTATTACTCTTTTCTGACCAGATTGCTTCATACTTGTTGCAAACATGTGGTTATTATTGGCGGAAATCACGATTCGCCTGCCATGCTCGAAGCACCCAAGGAGGTGTTAAGCATTTTGAATGTGCATGTTGTGGGAAGTGTCGCTTCGGATGAAGAGGGGCAAATTGATTACGACAATGAAATTATTGAAATCAAAAACGAAGCGGACAAACTGCAAGCCGTAATTGCTGCCGTGCCCTATTTACGCGACCGCGACATTATGAAAGCAGTAGCTGGGCAGGAATACAGCGATAGAATTGAAGCGATGCGAAATGGGATGAAAGAACATTATTCCATAATGGCTCAAAAAATAAAAAAATATTCTGATGTTCCTTGCATTGCTACCGGTCATTTGTTTGCACAAAATACAATTTTGTCGGATAATGCAAGTCGACAAGAGGGCGAAAATGATATACATATTGGAAATTTGGTGCAAATTGATATGTCGGCTTTCTATCAGCAATTTTCGTATTTGGCTTTGGGACATATTCATAAACCTCAAATTTTGGGAGGAAAACCGAATGTTCGATATTCTGGTTCGCCTATAAAAATGAGTTTTTCGGAGATTAATGATCGTAAAATATTATTGCTTGTTGAATTTGATGGGTTTCAAATGGAATCTGTTACCGAAATCGAAATTCCTGCATTTAGAACCATTCAAAAATTTAAGGGAAATTTGGAAAATGTGACAAAAATGATGGAGAATTTTGAAAATAAGCAAGGTCTAAATGCTTGGGGCGAAATTGTTTTTACAGATTATCTTGCAAGCAGTGAAGTTGATTTGATAAAAGAATTGGCTTTGGAAAAGGATTTAGAGATTTTAAAATATTCAATTCAATTCAAAAAAAGAGTGGATGGTGAAGATGATTCCAGAGAAAATGAAGCAAAAACATTGTCTGAACTTTCTGAAATGGATATTTTCAAAATGCGTTGCAAGGCTGAAAACTTGGAAGAATCAGAAATAGAAGAGCTGGTTAATAGTTTTAATGAGTTGAAATCGTGGATATTAGAAGTTGATTTAAAATAGTTGGACAATGAGAATATTAAAAGTTTCCTTAAAAAATCTGAATTCTATAAAAGGGGAATATGTTATTGATTTCACTCGACCGCCTTTGTCCGAAAGTGGTTTATTTGCCATAACGGGTGAAACTGGAGCGGGAAAAAGTACGATATTGGATGCCATTTCCTTGGCCATTTATCAATCTATTCCGCGTGGTTCTTCGGAAGATGACATTATGAGTTATGGCACTGCGGAAGCATACGCAGAAGTAGAGTTTTCGGTTCATGATAAAATATATCGCTCTTCGTGGACAAGACATAGAGCCCGAAAAAGGGCTGATGGTGATTTGCAAAATTCAGAATGTCGATTGGCTGATATTACAAATCCAGAAAATCCTGTCTATATAGCTGAAAAAAAGACAGATATTAAGGCTAAAATTATAGAGATTACGGGCTTGGATGTGGATAAGTTTACACAATCTGTTTTGTTGGCTCAGGGTCAATTTGCTGCATTTATGAAAGCAAAACCGAAAGAAAGAGGGGAGTTGCTTGAAAAAATAACACAACAAAAAAATTACAGCATTTTTTCCAGAGGGGCTTTCGAGAAGCATAAAATTGAACTGAAAAAATATGAAGATTTAAAGCTTCTATTGGAAAAAGCCAAAGTGCTTACTGAGGAGGAACGCCAAGATATTGAAATACAAAAAACAGGATTGGCGAATGAAATGAAATCCCAAAACATTAAAATAAAAAAATTAGAAAGCGAAATTAGGTGGCTTAAACAGCTAAAGGAAAAACAGCAGGAAAATAATAATGCTTTGCTTGAACTCGAAATTGCTCAAAAATTAAATGCTGATTTTTCGGCAGAACGTGAAAAGTTAGACTGGCATGAGAAAACGATTCCGCTTCATGGAAAACTCTCCTTGTGGGAAAAAACTTCTGAAAATATCGCATCTATAAGAAATAGAATTGAAGAATTTGAGAAAAATATACCACTTCTTAGAGAAAAACATTCAAATTTGGAAAAGGAAGTTCATTCCATTGAAAATGAAATCAAATCACTGGATGAAAAATACAAATTATTGTCATCAGATTTTGATAAAGCCAACGAACTGGATGAACTTATTCGGCAACAGATAAGCCTAAATACTAGGACTTTGGAAAATAAAAAAACACTTCTTGAAAAGATTCAAAATTCGGAAAAAGAGTATTCAGATTGTGAAAAACGTATAGTAGAAAGTCAAAATCAACTAAATATCATCAATAAATGGATTGAAAAATCAATTCATTATGAATCTTTGCCCGAATTAAGGGGAAATTTATTGGTGCAACTTCCTGAATTAGAAAAACTTAATCAGGATTATGTTGCTAAACAGAAGGTTGTTGATGATTATAGAAAACAATTGCCTGGATTGGAAACAAAAGTTCAGGAATTAAAAGCTCTTGAACAAAATTTCCAAGAATTACATGAAAAATTTTCAAAAGAAGTACTTGTAAAACGAGACGAATTAGATGGAATTTTTGCTGGAAAAAACATACAGGATTTGAGGGAAGAAAGTCGTTCTGCAAGTGAAAAAGTGTTGATAATTAGTAATTTATGTTCGTTTTCTGAAAAGCATAAGGTAGTGAATGAAGATTTGAAAGAGAAAACTCTTTTGCTAAACACTAAGAGAGAATCATTCAAACATTTAAGCGATCAAAAGTTAGATATTGAAGGCAAAATTATCTCTCAAGAGAAATTACTTAATGCTTTGGAAAACAATCAGAAATTAGAACTGATGGTGAAAAATTACGAGTCGGACCGAACCAAATTGGAAGCTGGCAAGCCTTGTTTTTTATGCGGTTCGATTCATCATCCGTATGTTGAAAATACTTATGTTTCTAATGTTTCCGAAATTGAAAATCAATTAAAAATTGAAAAAAAGAGTTTAGATGTTTTGAAAAATACTCTAAATCAGATAAATATAGATTTGCCCAAGGAAAAAGATCTGTCTGAATTAGAAATATTGATTGAAAAACAAACTGATTTATTGAAAAAGATTATTTCAGATTTTAATACTGAAATATCAAAAGTTGGAGTTGAGAATTTGAAAATTGATGAGCATGAAAAGCTGTTAAAATTCAAAGCAAAATACATCGAAAATGCAAGCTTGATCGACTTGAAAATAAGCAGTTCCGACACTTTAAATGAGAAAATAAAAATATTGAATAACCAATTAAGCGAACTTTCTCAAAAACGAAACGGAAATTTATTAGAAAAGAGCAAGCTTGAAATAGAGCTAAAAAGAATTGAAAATCTTTTAATTGAAACAGAAAAGGAGACCTTGCTCCTGCAGAATCGATGGAATGAGCGCAAGCAAACGGTCGAAAAACAGCTTTCTCCTTTTGGTTTAAAATTATCTGACAATCAGTCTGATACAGTTGATAGTGTTTCGGAGATGATAAAAGAATTTGAATCTAATTCTAAAAAGAGACATCAAATTTTGGATACAATCAAGCAAGATTCTGTTTTGATAAATCTTTTGAAAAAACATTTGGACGGTCTTAAACAAAACGATTTAATTTCTATTGAAAAAGAAGTTTCAGAAATTGAAAATCGTTTAAAAGAGTATCAAAATAAGCGTAAAACATTGTTAGAAGGTCGAAGTGTAAAAGAGCTTGTTCAGGAATTTGAGGAGAACAATAGCAATTTTAAAAAGACATTGGATAGTGCCAAATCCAAATTTGAGAAAATTAATAGTCAAGTGAAACTGGAAACTAGCAGGGAAAAAGATGCTCGTTTGGATCTTAAAGAAATGGAAGAGGAGAGTAAGGAAATTGTCAAAAACTTGATGGATTCAGCAGTTGGTGTTTTTGAAAGTTTGGATGATGTTTTTGCAAAACGATTATCCGAGGATCAATATTCGTTTCTGAAAAAGCAATCCGAAGGGTTAATAAGAGAAGAAAATGCTTGCAAAGTGAGGTTTCAAACAATTTCGGAGCAATTGCAAAAACTCAGTCAAGAAAAGTTAACAGATGAGTCGATGGAAATGCTTTTGGAGCAAACAGAAATAGTTAAAATTCAATATGAAGACTTTTCAAGAAAGCACAATCAATTGAATTCCATATTGTTGCAAGATGAGGAAGTTCGCAAATCGCAACTTGAGATACTGCAAAATATTGAAGATCAGCAACGCGAATTGGCACGTTGGGAAAAACTAAAGGATTTAATTGGTTCTGCCGATGGCGACAAGTTTCGGAAATATGCACAATCCATAACCATGCGGGTTTTGGCTGTGAAAGCCAATCAGCATTTAGCACGAATCAGTGGACGTTATGAAGTTTTTTTGACTCATGATATGAAGCGATTGCAAGAACTAAATTTTGATATTGTGGATACCTATCAAGGAGATAACATTCGTCCGATGAATACTTTGTCGGGAGGCGAAACATTTTTGGTTAGTTTGGCTTTGGCTCTGGGTTTGTCGGATATGGCAAGTGGTTCAAATCCTGTTGAATCGCTCTTTATTGATGAAGGTTTTGGTGCTTTGGATCCACAAACCTTGGAGATGGCATTGAGTGCTCTGGAAAACTTACAATCCACAGGCAAAACCATTGGAATTATTTCGCACGTAGAGTTGTTGAAAGAGAGAATTCCGTGTCAAATTCAATTAATCAAAAAAGGAGCAGGAGTGAGTGAAATTGTGATAAAATAGAAAAATGATTGTTCCCAGAAAAACCAACAGATTAATCTCTTGTAATTATTTCTAAATCATCAATGGGATGGAGGGTTTCTGCAATATTCCATGAATAATTACTAGCCCATTCGTAGAGTGATTTTATCTTCTTATCGTTTTTTTCGAGCCATTTTACGACTTTTTTATCCTGAGTAGTGATAAACGCAATGTATGAGAATGCTTCTAAATGTTCATTTTCAAGCATATCGACGAAAAATTGAGCGTAAAATTCCCAATAAAAACCTTTGTTTTCACTTCTTGATGATTTTAAGTGGGATGACAGGGATTTCAATTTTTAATAAAATGATTCACGATTAATTTTGTCTTTACTTTTCTTGCTCAGCTCTAAAGCATCTGTTATGGAGAGCATCAAATCTATCGTGGAAAAGTTATTTGATTTTATAGAGTCACCATCTTCTATTTCGTCTATTTGTGATGAATTAATGTTTATGGTTATGTTTTTTTTATCTTTTCTTTCAACGTTTGATTTTGCCACATAAATAAGTTGTTCAAAGTTTCTTTTTGCTCTATCTCCTTCTGGCTCAATAAGAAGGAAAAAACAATAAGACATAATACTCGGAATTCTATTGCGTTTCATTTGGTGAATATTGGCAATGGCATTGTGTGATCCAGCATGAAACGGGTTTGTGGTAAGTGCTTTTTCAAAACAATGCAATGCTTCGTCATGATATTCCAAACCATAGTAACTGATTCCTTTATTGAAATGTAAAAGATATTGGTTTGGAAATAATTTCAGACCTTCATCATATTTTTCAATGGCTTTATAAGGCATTTCTAAGTGGCTGTAGCAGGTTCCCAAGGTGATGTATATGGATTCTAAGCTGGAATGTTTGGGATGGATTTCGATTGCTTTTTCGCAAAGTTTTATGGCTTCTCTCTCTCTCTTTTGACGCAATAGGGTCATGGCTTTTTCAGAATAAGCAAAAACATTGTCTTTGTCAAATATCAAAGCTTTGTCGTACTCCTCAATAGCTTTATCGTATTGCCCTTTTTTGTGATACTCAATTCCTTTAATGATGCATTTTTCGGCCTCTGACGTAAGTTGACCAAAACTACTTACGCAAATTAATAAAGTGAAGATGAAGATGGATGTTTTTTTCATGTTTATAGTTTTAATTAAACTGATAATTCAAGGAAACTCGATGTAATTGTTTGATTCCATTTTTATGATTGTTAATTTGCATTAAAAGCAATGAAATGTCTGTAAGATCCTGTTAAATAAGGTTTTCAAAACCTTTGATGTATTATTAAAAGTTCAAATATAATTCTTTTTTAGACATACAAAAAGATCTGTTGAAATAAACATCCTTTATTTATTATGAAATTTTAAAAGTATAATTTTTCAACTCGCTTAAAAAAATGTAATTTTGCTAAAAAAAAGAGAATGAAGAATCGATTGCTATTTATTCCACTGTTAGTCAGTATTGTTTTAATTTCATCATGTTCAAAGTTTCGTGTGTATCATTTGAATTCATTAAACAATCAAAAAATAGACAATGGTTTGATTTACAATATTCCTCAAACGGGATTGTTGGTAGAAGTGGATGTTGAGAAAAGCATTAATATTAAAGGACCCTATGCCGAGCATGCTGATAAACTGCTTGGTTTGAAAAATGTTATTGCCTATAATCAAACATCATACGAAATTAAAAACATACGAGTTCGTTCGATGCAACTTCCTGACACTTCCCAATATTATTTGATTAAAACCAAGCAGAAAAACAATGTTTTTAAAAAACGAAAAATCAGTAGTTTTTCATTGGGAGATCATTTAAATCTTATTTCTATTAATCATCGGAATGAAATTCCAAAACCTGTTGAAAAAGAAGAGTTTGAGATTAATACGAAAGCCCAATCCTATCCAAATCTATTTAAGCTTTATGCTGATGCATCTCAGGTTGAACAAATTGATACGGTATACGAAACCTATAAACTTGATACTATTGTGATGTCGAAACCAGTAATTAAGCGAACTTTAATTACCAAAACACCAGAACAAAGAGCGGAAGAGGCAGCCGATTATATCTTGAAATTTAGAATGAAACGCTTCGAGCTATTGAGTGCTTATCAAGAGGTTCCATACAGCAAAGAAGCATTTGAGTTTTTAACCAAAGAGTTGGAAAAAACCGAAAATCAATATTTAGAGCTTTTTACTGGAATAAAATTAAGTGAGGTGAGTAAATACCAGTTTTTGGTGGTGCCCAGTGCCGAAAATAAAAACGAAGCTGTTAATCTTTTTGGATTCTCAACCACAAGAGGGATTTGTGATGCCAACGACATTCAGAGTGAAATATATGCCATTCAGTTTGAGTCCATGGCACCATCGTCTTCAATTGACAGCCTAGTCTCTAAACATATAAAATCGACTTCTAAAAAAGGAATTTATTATCGAATTCCAGAAGAGACCAAGATTTATTTTATGGTAAGTGGCGAAGCTATTCAACAGTATTACTTCGAGAAAATTTCTCAATTTGGCTTCGTACATTATTTACCTACTTCGGCATTTAGAACAGTTTTTGATGAAAATTCATCTTCTATTCGTAAAGTACAGGTTAAATAAACTTGATTATCAACAAAAGATTTGGCAATTAAAATTTTGAACTTATATTTGCACGATTTTTATAATTTAACTAGAAAAAATGGATAAGAACACGGTTATTGGCTTGGTATTAATTTTTTTACTTTTTATTGGATTTAGTTTTTGGAATGCACCAAGCGAGGAGGAAAAAGAAGCACTGAGATTAGAACAGGACTCTTTGGCTCAAATCAGAAGAGAAAAAGCGATGCTCGAAGAAGTCATAGCAATGGAAAATGAAGTTGCGAATAAAGTTGCTGACACACTTCCAACACAGATTCAAGATGTGGCTCAATTTGGCAGTTTTTCTCAAGCTTCAGTTGGCGAAGAGAAGTTTATTGAAGTTGAAAATGAATTTATTAAGTTCTCTTTTTCAAATCTTGGAGGAAGAATATCTTCGGTAGAAATGAAAGATTTGAAAACTTTTGACGATCGTCCTCTCATACTTTTTAGCAGCGAGAACGGGAACATGGGAGTTTCGTTTTTTTCCAATAATCTGTTGATTGAAACAGGAAAAATGTATTTTGATGTTTTGATTAATAATGAAGTTCCTTCAAAAACACATTTTGAAATTGCCGAAAACGACAGTCTTACAATTCAGTATCGTTTGTATCCTAACTTAACGGATAGCCTAAAAGATGCTGCACGATATGTTGAAATGGCCTATACTATTTATGCA
>Ga0265295_1004025_pt1 | contig 20320 bp, 18 predicted proteins | sample Munlansysbiofilm_FD_192503 | JGI IMG/M metagenome (GOLD analysis project Ga0265295, IMG submission 192503) | Leachate microbial communities from a municipal landfill in Southern Ontario, Canada - Methane capture system biofilm | ecosystem: Engineered > Solid waste > Landfill > Unclassified ... | reverse complement strand
CCGGGCTTTTGACAATTTCTGGCTGCATGGCTAAGCTCTTCGTGTGACTTCGTGTCCCTTAAAGCCCCATATTACTCGGGGCTGAAAGCGTTGCGGGTTTCAGCCCCGAGCATGGGTCTTGTTTATATTTTCAGTCTGGGGCTACTCGTTGTCTTCCAGATTGAAATCCTCCTGGTCGGCATCTTCGAGTTCAGCGCTGGTCCAGATTTTATCCTTGGCTTCCGGGTTGGGCTTGGTTGAGATATCCTTGATTCTCTCGATGTAGCGTCTCATCTGCCGGTCCAACTTCTCGAACACCTCGCTGATTGACACGCGTATATCGTTGGATCGCGCTTTGGCGACCAGGGAGATATTTTTGCCGTTCAGCACGGCTTCGGCGATATGCCAATTGCGTTGTTTATTCAAGACCAGTCTCAGGGAGCTGAGTTTGACATAGCTTTCCTCGAGCTTGTTGGCTGCTTCTTCAGCGAGTTGCTGCAGGTCCGCTCCGACTTCAAAGTGCTTCGCACCACTAACAATCAAATCCATAGAATTCCTCCTTTGCTGTCGCCATATTGCCGGTAAAATTATTCCGGTTTGGCGTGTTTGAAGGCATTTGCTAGGCTCAAAGCCAGTTTGAGCCACTCGGGTTTTGGCGTCTGCCCTCCTTTCTGCGCTAGCGGGTTATGCGCCTAGGGCGCAGGCGGCAAGCTGTGCCTTGGTGTGTCTTAGTGTGACTTAGTGTGACTTAGTGTGACTTAGTGTGACTTAGTGTCCAATTGCTTTTTGGACGTGGTCTGCTGCGCTTGGTTTTCAGGGATTGAAGCCCGGCCCCAGGTAGTGCTTTTTGGCTTTTTCATCCTGCAGCAAGTCTTCAGCTTTTCCAGAGAACATGATTTCCCCGGCACAAATCAGGTATGCCCTATCGACTATCGCCAGGGTTTCGCGCACATTATGGTCGGTGATGAGTATGCCCAGGCCGCGGTTGCGCAGGGCTGCGATGATTTTCTGCACCTCGTAGACATTGATTGGGTCCACGCCGCCGAAAGGCTCGTCCAGCAGTATGAGGCTGGGCGAGGTGGCCAGGGTGCGGGTTATCTCCAGCCTTCTTCTTTCGCCTCCTGACAAGGTAAATGCCTTCTGCTTGGCCAGGTGGCTCAGCTGTAGTTCATCGAGCAGGCTGCGCAGTCTCTCTTCGCGCTCGCTGTTGCTAAGCTGCAGGGTCTCCAGCACCGCCATGATATTGTCCTGCACGCTGAGTTTGCGGAAAATCGACGGCTCCTGAGCCAGATATCCCATGCCTTGGCGGGCGCGCAGATACATGGGCAGGCGCGAGACCTCGGAGCCGGCGAAACTAATGCTCCCGGAGTCGGCAGAGATGAGGCCCACCAGCATATAGAAAGTGGTGGTTTTGCCGGCGCCGTTGGGGCCTAGCAGACCGACCACCTCGCCGCGGCCAACCTGAAGGGAGACCTGGTTGACGACGCAACGGCTGCCGTAGATTTTTACCAGGCCATCGGCCTGTAAAAGTGTGCTGCTGGAAAGGGCCATGAATGAAAGCTGAAAGGTGGATAGGGCAGGGCAGGAATTTGAACACCAAGACACACAAAGTCACACGAAGTTGCTCCAGCGTCATTCCTTTTTGGTCTCGGGCGTTTTTTTGGCGCCTGGCATGAACCCCCCGTCCAGGTTTCGGCTTTTCAGGTCTTTGATGTTAAGACGGGCTCCTTTGGCGCTAATGCTTTGATTTTTGCGGTCGTAGACGATCTCCTTGCAGCTCATCACATTTTTGCCTTGCAGCAGGCTGCAGTTGCCTTCGAGGGTGATCAAGTCGTTTTTGCTGTCGTAGCTGCCTCTTTCGCCGGTGGCGCTTTCCGAGCCGTCGAGCTTGCGTATGGTGACGTTGTTGAGTGCCTCGACACGCTCAAGCTTGTTGTCTTTGCCCAGGAAGACAGTCATCTTCTCAGCAGTCAGATTCATGCTGCTGTCATAAACCAGGACATTGCCGGAGAGTTCGATGCGGTTGCCCTGCATCTGCATCTCCATGCGGTCGGCGGAGATATTGACCTCTTCGAGTTCCTCCTGGGCAGCGGCAGTGTCTGCCTCAGGCGCGGGAGGCTCGGCCCGTAGCATCAGGCCCAGCGCGAAAATTGCCAGCAACATGGCCAGAAAAGAGCTGGCTGGCGGATTTTTTTTCATGTTTGTTGTGCTCCGGGAATATTGCTGAAAAACTCCAAGGCCGGCGCGGCAGGAGCCGTCCAAAAAGGGTATGGGAACAGTTCTCCGCCGGCTTCGGCCGGCGTTAGAAGGCACCAACCACAGGATTTTCTTTGTATCCAGCGGTTTAGGTCTTTTGTAGCGCCTTTCAGGCGCAAGTTTTGATGGGAATCTTGTTCCCTAGGCACTCCGCGCTCCGCGCTCCGCGCCTAGGGTTATTTTAGTATGGCGCTTCGCGCCATGGGGAGGAAGCATTTTTCGTGAAAAAAGCAGGTTTTCATGCAATTTTATCGAGTTTTTCTGTTTTGTAGAGATAAGAACAGATTGTTCGAAAACTTAAAACTGTAGCTTATCTGCTCAATCAGCTCCCTCTTAGTGTTCATTTGTGTGTCTTTTGTGTTTTAGTAGTTCAAAGGCTTTTTGGACGGGGTCTAAGACAGACTAGGTTTTCAAGTTTTGGTTTAGCCCTTGCCCAGGCATCTCCTTGCAGCCCGCTTTGTTTCGGGCATAAAAGCCCGCCGCTAATGCATTCTGAGTTCTTTTATTTTTTCTTTGTGGAAGCGGATTTGCACTGTGCTTCTGATGACCAGCATAAGCTTGTCATTTTTGCGGTAGACATCATAGCCCAGGCCGGAGGCCTGCAGCCCTTCGGCCTGCAAGAGCATGGCCTCGTCGCTTTTAAGCTCCCAGCTGCTGCGTTGAAACTCGCAGCCCGGGGACTGTATTTGCAGGCTGCCTTTTTGCGGGTTCTGCAGTTTGAGTTGAAAGCCGCGCAGCTGCAGCAACTCGCCCTGCATTCTGCCGCTTTCGCCGCTGACCTTCCAGGCACTGGCTGCGCTGGCATCGCCCTCCTCGTCCGCAAACACCCCTTCGGCCTCGAAGCGCTGCAGGCTGAATTGGCTATCCTGCAAAGAAAGCCCTTTTTGGGCAGAGAGGCTAATGCTCAAAGCCATGCAGGTTAGCAGCAGGCATTTTACTTGGTTAAAGCTCATAGAACGCCAGTGCTTCCTTCCATTTGCCTTGCTTTTGCAGCAGCCACTCTGCCACTTCGCGCACGGCACCCTCGCCGCCTTTGCGCTGGGTGCAGAAGCTGGCCTGGCCGCGCAGCTCGGCGCTGGCATCGGCCACTGCCACTGAGATACCGCAGCGTTTCATCACCGCCCAGTCGATCAAGTCGTCGCCGATGTAGAGGCATTCTTCTGCTGAGACCGACAATTCCTCGAGTAGTTCCAGGAAAGCCGGCAGCTTGGGGTTGCAGTTTTCCTTGATGAAATCGAGACCCAGCTCCTGGGCGCGTTTGCGATTGGCCTTGCTGCGCCGTCCGCTGACAATACCCACCTTCAGGCCGGCGCGCATCAGCATCTGCAGTCCGCAGCCGTCCTTGACGTTGAAAAACTTGATTTCGTCCTCCGAGCCGGTGCCGTAACCTATGGCGCCGCTGGTGAGCACGCCGTCCACATCAAGGATAACGACTTTAATTTTGTTTGCAGTCTTCGACCAGTGCATTAATTTCCTTGATGGTTTTGAGTATTTGCGGTATTTGATTCAGTGGCACCGAGTTAGGTCCGTCCGATAGCGCTTTTTCCGGTTCCGGGTGTGTTTCCAGAAAGAGTCCATCTATGCCCACTGCGGCTGCGGCTCTGGCCAGCGGGAAGACGAATTCGCGTTTTCCTCCGGATGCATTTCCCAGTCCGCCGGGTATTTGCACTGCGTGTGTAGCATCAAAGATGATTGGGCAGCCCAGTTGTTTCATGATTACCAGTGAGCGCATATCGACCACCAGGTTGTGGTATCCGAAGCTGGCGCCGCGCTCTGTTAACAATATACGCTGGTTTCCGCTTGATTCAATTTTTTTGATGACTTCGGCCATGTCCTCTGGTGCCAGAAACTGTCCTTTTTTCACGTTCACGGGTTTGCCGCACTCTGCGGCTGCCACGAGCAAGTCGGTTTGCCGGCAGAGGAAGGCTGGTATTTGCAGTATGTCAACCACCTTGGCCACCTCGGCGCATTGCTCAGGCTGGTGCACATCGGTGATGAGCAGGCAGCCGAACTCGTCTTTGATGCGCGCTAGAGTATCGAGGCCGGCTTGCAGCCCGGCGCCGCGGAAAGAACTGATGCTGCTGCGGTTGGCCTTGTCAAAACTGGCCTTGAAGACATAGCTCAGCCCCAGGTCGGCACAATGCTGCTGAACTTCGGAGGCAATGCGCCGGCAAGTATCGAGCGACTCGATGACGCAGGGGCCGGAGATGATCAGGGGCAAATGCCCCTTGCCGACCGCAGTGCCGGAGCCTAGAGCAAAACTGGCTAAACTCATGAAATACCTCGGTTGATGTTGTGCCGGAGCGTTGCTTACCTGGCCCCGGCAGGGCTTATCAGGGATTGGGTTTGTTGGCTTGCGTAGCCTTCTGTCCACAATCACCAAAACACAAAAGACACACTAAGGAAGCTTTAGTTTTAGGTGTTTTCAGCGTTGTTTTTGTTTTTTTAGGCACTCTTCGACCAGGGCCAGGTCTTCGGGCGTATCCACGCCCAGGCTGACCTTGTCGGTGTGCAGCACCCAGACCCGGGCGCCGTTTTCCAGGGCGCGCAGCTGTTCGAGCGACTCGGTCTTTTCCAGCTCGCCTTGTGGCCAACGCACGAATTTCTCAAGGAACTCTCTTTTATATGCGTACAGCCCCCAGTGTAGCAGGGGCGGCGCATTTTGCTGCGCGCCGCGCGCGTACGGGATGGGCGCACGACTGAAATATAGCGCATAGCCCTGGGTGTCGCAAACCACTTTCACGGCATTGGGGTCCTGCGGGTCGCGTCCGCTAAGGTGGAAGGGCACGGCGGCGGTGCCCATGTCGGCCCCATTGCCGCGCATGGCGTCTATAAGCTCGGAGAGCACGCCGGGGTCTATCAGGGGTTCGTCACCCTGGATGTTGAGTATAAGCTCGGCCGCTAGCCCCTGTATGGCCTCGGCAATGCGGTCGGTGCCGGTCTGATGCTCTGGCGAGGTCATGACTGCCTTGCCTTGGAAGCCCAATACGGCATCATAGATGCGCCGGTCGTCAGTGGCAACAATGACCTCATCGAGTCGAGCGCAGCGTTTAGCGGCCTCGTAGACCCGCTGTATCATCGGCTTGCCGGAGATAAGCGCCAAAGGCTTGCCGGGAAAACGGCTGCTGGCATAGCGGGCAGGAATAACAGCGAGAGTACGGGATGACATGAGTGGCTTTCTGACGATAAAAAATCGTGTGTTGCAATGACCAAAAAGTCGCATGCTTATGCGCCTGCGGCTTCCCCTTAGTGTGACTTAGTGCGACTTAGTGTGACTTAGTGGTTAAAGGGCTTTTGTACGCGGTTTATTTAGGTTTCGCGGATTTTTTGTCGCAGGGTTTCGGCGTCTATGGCGGTTGTGCCGAGGTATCCGACCACGACTCCGGCGGCGGCATTTGCCAGTCTGGCGGCTTCTTCGGCGCTGGCGCCGGCCAGCAATGCCAGGGCCATGCAGGTCATGACGGTGTCTCCGGCTCCGGAGACGTCGAAGACCTGGCGCGCCTGGGTTGCTATGTGCAAGGGGGGCTTAGTTTCGTCGCTAAACAGAGCCATGCCCTGCGCTCCCAGGGTGATAAGCAGCAGCTCCGGACTCCACTGGCGCAGGATATTGCTGCCAACCTGACGCAGAGCCTCATCCTGCAAGGGGTTCTCGTGGGGTTCCGACATGGGCATAGCCGCCAGTTTGAAGGCCTCGCTGCGGTTGGGGGTCATCAGTTTCAGCCCTTGCACGCAGAAATTGTGGCTGGGATGCGGGTCCAGGCAGACCATGCAGCCGGTTTGGCGCGCCAGGTTGCAGGCCTCCTGCATGAACTGCTGGTCAAAGAGTCCCTTGGCATAGTCTTCGAGTATGAGCAGGCCTATATCGTCATTGGCCAGTGCGCGGCGCAGCTTTTCCAGTAATTGCCGGCGCATATCGGCCTCGAAGCAGTCTTTACACTCCTGGTCTATGCGCAGGACCTGCTGATTTGCGGCCAGCACGCGGGTTTTGACCGTGGTCGGGCGCCGCGCGTCCACAATTATGCCCTCGGTATTAGTCTGGCATTGCTGCAGCATTTCGCGCAGTTCTAGTCCTTCCGGGTCGTTTCCCAGGCATCCGAAGGCATGGGCACGGGCATTCAGGCCGATGATATTGCGCAGCACATTGGCGGCGCCGCCGGGCACGGCGCTGCAGCGCGACACTTCGATGATGGGCACCGGAGCCTCCGGTGAGATACGCTCGGCTTTGCCCCAGACATAGCGGTCCAGCATGAGGTCGCCGAGCACGGCGGCGTGCAGGCCCTCGAGTTTGGCGACTAGGTCTATAAGTCGGTTCATGGCTGACTTTCTGACTGAATTATCTCTATGATCCGGGTTTGCAGCTCCGGCTGGGGATAGATGCCGTAGATATTGCTTTCTTGCAATGCCAGCAGCTCGTTTTCGATACTTTGCAGGGCTTGCAGCATTCTTCGCCGCTGGGCGCGGCTCATATCCTGGCTGTGGCGGCGCAAATAGCGGGTTCTTTGCTGCAGCTCCTGCTTGAAAGCCTGCTGCATGGCCTGCACTATGGGGTCCTTGCTGTCGGCTTTCTGCAACATTTCCCGGAGGCGGTCGCTTTTGGCGCTAATATCCAGGTGCATGCGTTGTCCCAGCCAAAAGCTTTCTTCTTTCATCAGCCCTGGCAAGAGGGTGATGGCGAAGAGCTGCAGTAGCAATATGAGCGCAATGCCGTACTTTACCGCCGCTGCCAGAAAACCGCTTTGCCAGGATAGTGCGACCCTGGCAAAGCGACGGTAAAAAACGATCTCGTACGCTTGCAGGCGGAAGCTTTCGCCATGCTTCAGACGCCGCTTTTCAGGCGCTGCAAGCCGCTGCTGAGCAAGCACAAGCTCGGTCGCGGCGCGGCACTGCAGAAAAAAGCCCTCCTCGTCTTGAGTAATAAGCGCTAGCTCCCCTTGCAAGCCCGGCAGCGCCACATCGCAATCCGGGCCGCCTAGACTAACTGGCAAGCGCGTAAACTCGAGCCGTTGGGCAGGGCCACTAAAATGCGGCGTATCCGTATCAAGAACCCGTATGGTGAGTTGGATTGACATGGGGGATTGGACACTAAGGCACACTAAGGGTTAGCTTCAGGTTGGGCTAAGCTCTTTGTTATTTTCCAGCTGTTCCTCGGTGATGTTAAGCTCGAAGCTCAGCTTCTCCTCGCCTTTCAGTCTGCCGACCTGCACTTTACAGCTCGCCCCCATCAGGTTTTGCTGCAGTATTTCTTCTGCGAGCGGGTCTTCGAGGTATTGCTCGACGGTGCGTCTGACTTCACGCGCGCCAAACTCTGGCTTGTAGCTTTTGTCCAGGAGCAGTTCCTTGGCTTCGTCGTCCATGCTTATGAAGCAATGTTTCTTTTGCAGGCGTTCGTAGATTTTACCCAGCTCAAGGTCTATGACTTGTTCGATATCCTTGCGTCCCAGTCTTCTGAATACTATCAAGTCATCTAGCCGGTTAAGGAACTCCGGTTTAAAGAACTTGCTGGCCTTGTCGGTCAGCTCTTGGCGCATCTTTTCGTAGGCGGCCTCATCATCGGCTTCCTCGCTTATGCCGGGGGCTTTGAAGCCCAGGCTTTGCATCTTGTGGGTCTCGCCGGCTCCGACATTAGAGGTCATGATGATGATGGTGTTGCGGAAATTGACACTGCGTCCCAGGCTGTCGGTGAGCTGTCCCTCTTCAAGTATCTGCAAGAGGATATTGCTCACTTCCGGGTTGGCTTTTTCCAACTCGTCAAAGAGCACCACCGAGTATGGGCGCCGGCGCACCTTTTCGGTGAGCTGTCCGCCTTCTTCATAGCCCACGTAGCCAGGCGGGGAGCCGACCATGCGCGAGACGCTGAATTTCTCCATGTACTCGGACATATCCAGGCGTATCAGCGCGTCGGGGTCTCCGAACATGAATTCGGCGAGTATTTTTGCCAGGTAGGTTTTTCCCACGCCGGTAGGTCCCAGGAACATGAACGAGCCTATTGGTCGGCGCGGGTCTTTCAGGTCTGCCCTGGAGCGTCGCAGTGCTCGGCTGACTGTCTGCACCGCCTTGTCCTGTCCCACTATTTGCTTTTTCAGGCTGCTTTCCATGCGCAGCAGCTTGGCGGCCTCCTGCTCTTCGAGTCTGCCCAGCGGTATGCCGGTCATATTGGCGACCACGAGGCGTATGTCGTCCGCCGTGATTTCTATGCGCTGTGCCTCTTTGTTCTTCTTCCAGTTTTCGAGCAGGTCTTCCATTTCCTGCTTGGCCTTCTGCTCCTCGTCGCGCAGGGCGGCGGCCTCCTCGAAATGCTGCTCTTCGGCGGCTCGGAGCTTTTGCTCGGAGACCAGCTTGATTTTTTTCTCGTACTCGCTCAAGTCGGGGAAGCTTTTGGAGCTATTGATGTGTGCCCTGGCACCGGCCTCGTCGATGACGTCTATGGCCTTGTCCGGGAAGAACCTGGCTGGTATGTATCTGTCTGCCAGGTTGACGGCCATTTGTATTGCTTCGGGGGTATAGATGCTGCGATGATGTTCTTCGTAGCGGCTTTGCAGGCCTTTGAGTATCTCGACGGTTTCCTCCGGGCTGGGCGGCTGCACTATGATTGACTGGAAGCGTCTTTCCAGGGCGGCGTCTTTTTCTATGCTTTTGCGGTATTCATTCATGGTAGTGGCTCCGACGCACTGTATCTCTCCCCTGGCCAGGGCGGGTTTGAGTATATTGGATGCGTCCATGGTGCCTTCGGCGCTGCCGGCTCCCACGATGGTGTGCAGCTCATCCAGGAAGAGTATGATGTTTTGCGAGCGTCTTATCTCTTCCATGACGGTTTTCAGTCTTTCCTCGAACTGTCCTCGATACTTGGTTCCGGCCACCAGCAGCGTGAGATCCAATGCGACCACTTTTTTATGATGCAGCAGGTCTGGCACGCGGTTGTCTCTGATTGCCAGTGCCAGTCCTTCGACGATGGCGGTTTTGCCAACGCCGGCTTCTCCTATGAGCACTGGGTTGTTTTTAGTGCGTCGGCAGAGGGTTTGTATAACCCTTTCTATCTCTTTGCTTCTGCCCACCACCGGGTCCAGCTTGTTTTGCTCAGCCAATTCGGAGAGGTTTCTGCCAAAGGCCTGCAGTGCCGGGGTTTTGTCTTTACCGGCTTGTTTCATCTGCTCGGAGTTTTCCTCGCTCTCTTCCTGGTTGGCGGCAGGCTCTGCCAGGTCGCTGTCCTCCGGCAGAAAACGCGGGTCCAGCTCTTTCAGCAGGCCATTGCGCACCTCGTCGAAATTCAGCTTGAATTTTTTCAGGATTTCCGCTGCTCCGCCCTCGTCTTCTTTCAGCAGTCCCAGCAGGAGATGCTCGATGCCTATATAATTGAAGCCCATGTTTTTGGCTTCGGCTGCCGCGGTGGTGATCACTCTTTTGACGCGGCTGGTAAAGGGCAGCAAGGAGCCTTCCAGCTCGCCGCCTTTGCTTTCACTGCTTGCCAGCTTGCTTATCTCTTTGCTGATTTCCTCGAGGTTAAGGCCGGCTTTTTCCAGCAGGCTGACCGAGAGTCCATGCTTGAGTTTGATGATGCCCAGCAGTATGTGTTCGGTACCGACATATGACAGGCCCAGCTCTTTGGCCTCTTTACGGGCCAGCGCCATGACCTGTTGCGCCCTGGGTGTGAAGTTTTTCAGTGGATTGTCATTGTTATTCATGGCAAACCCCCTTTTTTATGATGAAACAGCGCCGCAGCGCTGTGTTGGCAGGTCGCTCGAAGAGCGAAAACGGTAAACCGCTATAATATAGCCGTTCCAGGCGTAAATACAGCTGCGCTACTGAGAAGAAGCTTTTCAAAATCGGGCCTTTGTTCTGCTTGACACGGCCATGCGAGACTAGCCGCGGCAGCACAGCAAAGGCCGCCTGGCAGCCCTTAGTGCACCTTTTTGTCCAAATCTTTGTTAACGGTTATTAGACCAATGTGGGCTGTCTACGTTCCCGTTTCAGCGCAGCTCGAAGGCAAAGACCCGGCATTCTTCGGCGCCCCAGGTGGCTTTGGGGATAAGGCGTATGGCTTCGGTCTCGATATCGAGTTGAAAGCGCAGCAGCCTCTGATAGTTGTTAGTTTCTACATAGCATTGTTTCCAGCTGCCGTCGGGCAATCTGGCTTCCAAGCAGAATTCCTTCACCAGGCTAGCTGGCGGGGTTCGAGGCGGCTGATGCAAGGGGAAGTTAGACAATATATTTTTCTCAACATGGTTCTTGCAGTCCCCTTTGCCCATGCGGTTCAAGTCGCTGTCAAAAACGATGCGCACGCTGCTGATTTTGGTTTTGCGGCCAAAGTCGTACTGCAGGTAGCTGCCAGGTTTGCCTACCCAGGCATTAGGCTCTCCGTCCAGGGGGCGGTCCACTCCGCTTAGCAAGGCCTGTGGCTCGCCTTCGGAGGCGCTTAGCGCGGCATTACGGCAAAGCTCTGAGACTTCCCGTTTCATTCCGGGCAGGTAGCAGTCGTCCTCCATTAACATGGCTTGCAGCTCGGCGATGTGTTTATCATATACTCCTCGAGGCAGGCAGGAATACTTGTTACACAAGGCGGCGGCCAGGCCGACAGCCTGTCCCATCAGGCTGCAGGTGGCCATGACCCTAGTAGAGCTTATACCCACGTGGGTTGCGCTGATGTTGCGACCGGCAAAGTATAGGTTGTCGATGTTTTTTGAATAGAGGCAGCGATATGGTATGCCATAGGGCTGCTTCATATGGATATAGCGGTTAGGCTCGCCCTGGTGATAGAAGCCTCCGGGGAAATGGTCGTCTATGGGCCAGCCGCCATAGGCCACCAGGTCAGGGAACTTGCCGCCGGAGAGCAGCTCTTTTTCGGAAAGCACATGGTCGCCTATGTAGCGCCGGCTTTCGCGTTTGCCGGGCAGGAAGCCCACCCACTCCAGCTCCCAGTTGTCGGCGCCGTGCTCGCCGTGATTTTTAATATGGTCCCAGACTCCGAAAGCCAGGGCGAGCAGCTCGTCGCGCAGCTCTTCAGTATCATGTATGCTGTCGCGGTCGCCGCCCAGCTCCAGCCACCAGAAATTATTCATGCCACGGAAGTCGTGCCCGCGATTAGCCAGCTGCGTATCGCAGCTTATCTTCGTTGCCCAGGGCGGGGGGATAAAGGTTTTTGGCGAATCGGTTTCTCTGGCCTGTATAAGGCAGCTCATGCCCATGGTTTTGCGGTCTGCCTTCTCTTGCGCCAGGCTTTCGTCAAACTCATCTGTCGCTTCTCTGCCTATGCTGAACTCGGCGCCGCTCAGCGGTGCCAGGATGCTATCTCCGGAGCAGTCTGCGAAAACATCCGCTGTGATGACATGCCAGGTTTCCGCTGTGCCCTGCCAGCCGCGTATCGACTTAATGCTCTGTCCCTGCATTTCCAGGGAGTTGACCGAGCAATTCATGAACAGGGTCAGATTTTTCTCCTGCCAGGCGAGCTGAAACAGCACGCTGTCCCAGATTGAGAAATTTGAGCTTGGGTTGCGGTAGTTGTTTTCCAGGCTGATTTCCTCGACTATGCCGGTTTCGCGGTTGTCGAGGCCGGCGGCTCCGCAAATCCACATGCGTATTTCACTGGATGCATTGCCGCCCAGTACCGGTCGGTCCTGCACCAGGGCGCAGCGCAGGCCGCTCCTGGCGGCAGCCAGCGCCGCGCTCAGGCCTGAAAGGCCGCCACCCACCACGCAAAAATCAAAAACATGACTTAATTCACGCATCATTACCTCATCAAAAACTAATTTGCTTTGTTTTGGACACTAAGACACACTAAGACACGCTAAGACATGCTTAGTGTGCTTCGCCCAGGTATCTTCCCATGCTAAGCGTCAGGCTGTCTGTCGACATGCTCAGGCGGCAGTTTTTACCTGCTATCTGGCTAGTCTGGCTCAGGGTTTTAGCCATATCCGGCACTGGTCTACAGAGAGTGATTTGCCGTTCTGCGGCCATCATCAGGCAGCCTTTCATGCCACCCACCTTCATGATCATGGGTTGGAACTGGAAGCTTCCGCTCCAGGCCTCGGCGCTGTCCTCCAGCTTGTCCATTTCCAGGAAGGCAGCGGTTTTAGCGCTGCTCAGGGGCAGGGCGCAGAGTGCGGTTCTAGCTGCCTCGCCTGTCGCCACCAGGGTGATATTTTCCTGTCCGTTTTCCTGCAGCATGGCAATGCAGGTCAAGATATCCTGCACGCGGAAGGAGAAAAGACTGGGGTTGAAGGCATGAAAAGTAGGCTCATCCTCGTCACGCACTGATTTTTGCAGCATATTGGCGGTTTCGCCGCTGCCAAGCAATTCCATGACCAGGGCATTACAGTTGCGCCGCAGGATGCTGTCCAGCACTGCGGCGTGGCTGCCGCCGGAGAAGTACATGCGCTTCTCCCCGTCGGCGACAAGCAGAAAGCAAGGCTGCCCGGGCTTACTATCAGGATGAGAAATCCATACTGTGGAGATAAGGTCGCCTTTTTCGCGTCTGGAGAGCAGGTATCCCTGCGCCTTGGCCTCGCCTATCTTCCAGGCTTCGCCGCGCACGCGCATGGCGATATGGCGCAGTTCCAAGTCGTGGTTGAGTATTTTGCCCAGTTGCAGGCGGCGCTCTTGTTGCCAGTCGGCAAAGGAGGCGGCGGCGTCTGGCTTATACAGCGCCTTGGCGCAATAATGCTCTTGCAGCTTGGCCAGCGAGGCCTGCGACTGCGCCAGGCTGATGCTGGTTTTTGGCTCGGGGCCATGGCGCAGCAGCTCTTCGGGCGGCGGCGCGATCTCGTCCTCGGCTATGCTCTGGCGAGCGGCCTGGTTAAGCAGCCAATGCGTAAACCATGGATAAACCCGTTCCCGTGTATAGCGGTTGTAGTTGTGCGGCGCGTCACAGTGAAAGTTGGCCAGGTTCTGCTCGGCGTCAAAGAGGCGGTAAACCTGCTGCAAGGCCGGAAACTCGTACTGCGGCAGCAGGTTGGTCCAGTCCTGGGTGACTGAGGGCAGTAGCATGGGCCGCGGAGCCAGGGCCGAAACGATGTCAAAGCTGGTGACCCCGTTGAGTCGCAAAAGCGGGCCTTCCTCGCAAAGACAGCCGCCTTGGAAATGGGCGGAGAGCATGCATACCGGCGCGAGCACCTTGATGCGCTCATCGAGCAGGGCCAGCGTCCAGGTCTGGCTGGCTCCGCCGGAGGCTCCGGTACAGCCCAGGCGTTCTTGGTCAACTTCTGGCATGGAGCAGAGGAATTCGAGGGCCTGCAGGCTGTTCCAGGTTTGCAGGCCAAAGGGGCTGACTCCGTGCAGAGCTGCCGGCAGGCGCAGCGGTTTCTCCCAGCGATGCAGCAGCTCGTCGTTGTCGTTGTAGCCTATCATGTCGTAGCTGAAGACGACAAAGCCCAGCCTGGCCAGCATCAGGCAACGCATGGGTACCGAGCCGCGTTCATCATGATGCAGGCGTCCCTTTTCCCAGTGACCGTGTGGACAGAGTATGGCCGGCGCCTTGGACTGGATCATGCCGGGCATATACAGATTGCCGGTGAGCTTCAGGCCGGGCAGGGTCTCCATGCTGACCTTGGCGATTACGCAGCCCTCATAGGCAGTGTGTCCCCAGACCCTGGGCTGCAGCTCGAGCGCTTCGAACTGCGGCAGCATACCGGCGGCCAGCCTGACTTGTTCGATGGTGAAATCCTTGCGCCGCCGCCAGTCTTCCAGACTGTCCGGCGCCAAGGCCTGCCAGGCATAGTCGTTGTGCTTGACGTCAAGCAGACGCTGGTCGGTGAATAAACTAGACTTGCCTAAAAGAGTAGGAGGCTCGGGGCTGCCGCTTTGCATAAATTGGCCTTGTTGTTAAGAGGAGCGCTTAGGGGGGAGAATGAAAAAGATTAGCCAAAGGGACAAGCGCCGCCGGCGCAGGAGGAGGGGGCAGGGCAGCTGTTAGTGATCGAGCAGCTCTGGGAAGGGCCGCTGCTCACGCCGGCGCTGAAACTGGAAAGCAGCTTCTCAATCTGCTCGCCCTGACATGAGGGACAGGGCGGAGCCGACTCGCCCAGACGCTTGTGAAGATGACTGAATTGATGACCACATGACTTGCATTTGTATTCGTAGATAGGCATGATATGATACTCCTGATTAGGGTTTAGACGGGATAATTCGGTGTGTCTTAGACCCCGTCCAAAAAGGTCATAACGCCGAAAGGCCGTTAGTGGCGCCCTTACAGGGCGCCGGATTCGGGGGGGCTTTTACCCAGGGTGTCGCTCGGCTCCTACGGAGCCTCGCTTACCCTGGGCTATCTAAGGTTGCCCTTTCAGGGCACCATGTGACAGGCTCTCAAGAAAAGTTGAAATTTCAGCGGTAATTTGCGTTTTTATGCGATTTCATCGAGTTTTTCTGCTTTGTCCGGCCCCCTTTTCCCAACAAACCAAAACGGGCAAGCAGCTTATGCGGCGCCGCATAAGCCCTTCGTGTCTCTTCGTGTGCCTTAGTGTCCTCCCCCTTCGTATGCCTTGCTGACTCAAGGGCTTTTTGGACGCGCTGTGTCTTAGTGTTCAATTTTTTGTCCGATTGGCATTTTGAAGCGGAGCGAGTTTAAGCGGCGGCTCGTCGTTCTGCGCCTTCTATAAATTTAGCCGAAAACCGTAAAAATGCAAGACCCGCCGGCGCCTTGTATAAACGAGCTGCCTAGCCCAGGCAAAACCCGAGCCGGCTGATGCCCTGCGTTGCTTTCATGTGCACTTATGTGTCGTCGGCTCTCTTTTTTCACATAAAAACGGCGTTTGACTGGCATAAAGCGGCGATAGACTATACATTATCCAACTGCTTCAGCTTCATATCTAGTTTGAGGAATTTTGTAAAAATGCGGGAACTACGACGTTTTGTTGAAATCGTGAAGCAATTGCGCTCCGAACATGGCTGCCCCTGGGACAAGGCGCAGACCCATCTTAGTCTGCGCCGTTGCCTGGTCGAGGAATGCGGCGAGTTTCTTGATGCGCTGGAGGAGGACGATGTGGCCGGCATGCGTGAAGAACTCGGCGACCTGCTCCTGCAAGTGGTACTGCATGCCCAAATCGCTGCTGAAGCGGACAATTTCGACCTCGAAGACGTGGCCGGCGATGCCTGCAAAAAGCTGCTGCGCCGCCACCCGCATGTCTTTGCCCAGGAAAAAGCCGATTCGCCAGAACAAGCACTGCTTAATTGGGAAAAGAGAAAACTCGAAGAGCCGGATAAGAAAAAACAAAGAAGCTCGGCGATGGACGGCGTGCCGCGCAGCATGCCGGCCCTGGCTCGAGCGCAAAAAACCCTGGGCAAAGCGGTCAAAAATGGCTTTCAGTGGCAGAAACAAGAGCAGATACTGGACAAAATTGACGAGGAGCTGGGCGAACTGAAGCTGGCCTTGCAAAAAAACCAAGGCGCTGCCGTGCAAGAGGAACTCGGCGACCTGCTGTTCAGCCTGGTCAGCCTGAGTGCCTGGCAGGGCTTCGAGGCCGAGGAAACAATGCAGGCCGCAGTGGCGAAATTTATGCGGCGTTTCCGAAACATGGAAAAGTCCCTGAAAGACACAAATCAACGACTGATTGACTGCCGTCCCGATGAACTGCTGAAGCTCTGGCAAGAACAGAAGAACTCCTGAAATATGTACGAGCATGTGCAGAATAATAAGCTAAGCCCTCATGAGCCGAAGCAAGAGAGACCAGGCAGCCGCTCCGTAGATGCCTGGAAAAGCTTCGAGCCGCAGGAGGCATATATGCGGGAGGTGGGGCGCTTCGAACTGCTGAGCGCCGAAGAAGAAAGAGCGTTGGCAAAAAAATACGCCGAGGCTAAACATAAAATGCGGGAAATCCTCTTCGAGTTTCCCGCATTCCTGATGAGCAGACTGCAACAAGTGCTGAATGATAAACTCGAGGAATATAAACAAAAAGATGGCAAAACCCTGGAGCTGGAGGAAATCAACCTGCAAAAACAGGATGATGAAATCGCCGAAATGCTGAAGTGGGCCGGGGAACAAAGCGTCAACCTGAAAAGATGGCGCCAGACAGGGCCAGCCATGGATATATTCCGTAATGAGTTCCTCAGAAGATTCAATGCGCTGGAAATGAAGGATGACTTCTTTGATGAAAGCGCGCAGCAGCTCTGCGAGGAAAACCAAGCGACTGGGGATGAGCTGCTTCTGTTGAAAAAATTACAAAAGGCCAGGGAATTGAGCCTGGAGGCTAAGCTGAGCCTGGTGCAGGCCAACCTGCGACTGGTGATTAGCATAGCAAAAAAATATGCCGGCGGACTGCTGCCGCTGCCGGACTTGATCCAGGAGGGCAATTTGGGGCTGATGCGGGCAGTGGAAAGCTACGACTACAGCCTGGGATACCGCCTGAGCACATATTCTACATACTGGATCAGGCAGGCCATGAGCAAGGCGCTGGCCTCACAGGGCAGAGCAATACGCATACCAATCAACACCCTGCGCCTGCTAAGCAAAATCAAACAGTGCGAACAGAGCCTGCTGCAAAAAAACGGGGTGCTGCCGGAGCATCACGAGATCGCCGCCAAACTGCATATCTCCGGTGCCAGAGTCAGCGCCCTGCTAAAAATGGCGCAGCAGCCTATATCGCTGCAAAGCCTGCGCCACGAAGACCAGGACTGGGAAGAGACATTGGCGGACAAGAAAACCGTGCAGCCCTACGAGCAAATCGATTTCAACGCGCTCAAGGATACGGTTAATAGTGCCCTTAATACACTGGATGACAAAGAAAAAGAAGTGCTGCAAAGAAGATTCGGACTTAATGACCAAGAGGCCGAAACGCTGGAGCAGATTGGACAAAGACTGAACCTGAGCAGCGAAAGAATCAGACAAATCGAAGCCGCAGCACTGAGAAAACTGCGAGACCCGGAGAAAAACAAGTTCTTCGCAGGATATGAATAAACTTTTGTGACTTGGTATGACTTGGTGTGACTTAGTGTGACTTAGTGTGACTTAGTGTCCTAAAAATTCTACCCTAGTTTATTATATAAAGGCAAGAAAATGCAATTTTGGCAGGCGGATATTGAAACCCTGGCGCCGCAGGAACTGGCGGCTTTGCAACTTGAGAAGCTGCGCAACAGCATAGAGCAGGCCGGCAGGTCGCAGTTTTACGGCAGGCGTTTTGCCAGTCTGGGCCTGTCGGCAAACAGTCTGCGCAGCCTGGACGATTTGCGCCGCTTCCCCTTTACCTGCAAGGATGAGTTGCGCCAGGAATACCCCTGGGGGCTTTTGAGTGTCGCCCAAGACCAGGTCATACGCATGCACTGCACCAGCGGCACCACCGGCAACCCGGTGGCCGTGCTGCATTCGCGCCGCGACCTGCATAACTGGGCCAACCTGGTGGCACGCTCGCTGTTTGCCGCCGGCACCAGACCCGGCGAGGTCTTCCAAAACTCCAGCGGCTACGGCTTGTTTACCGGAGGACTGGGCTTCCAGAACGGAGCCGAATTGCTCGGCTGTCTGAGCATACCGGCAGGCTCGGGCAATAGCCTGAGACAAATCAAGCTTATGCGGGACTTCGGCACTACCTGCCTGCATGCCGTGCCTAGCTACCTGGGCAGACTGCATAGCGTGTTTATTGAAAATGGCCTGCAGCCAGCAAAAGACACCCGTCTGAAAAGATTGTTTATCGGCGCCGAACCGCATTCGGAAGAAACTCGGCAGCGTATCCAGAAACTTTATGGCTGCAAGGCATATAACTCCTTTGGAATGACAGAAATGAATGGCCCAGGCGTGGCCTTCGAGTGCGAATGCCAAAACGGCATGCATCTCTGGGAAGACGCATATATCATGGAGATCATAGACCCGGAGACGCTGCAAGCCCTGCCGGAGGGCGAGCTGGGCGAGCTGGTGCTCACCACATTGGACCGGGAGGCAATGCCCATCATCAGATATCGTACCAGGGACCTGACGCGCATCATCAGTGAAAAATGCCCCTGTGGGCGCAGCTCAAGACGCATAGACCGCATCACTGGACGCAGCGATGACATGTTTATCATTAAGGGCTGCAATGTATTTCCCATACAAATCGAGCGTATCTTGATGCGCATCAATGAAATCGGCTCAGATTACCTGATCACGCTCGACAGTAATGAGGAGGGTGACTTCATGCTGGTGCAGGCCGAGCTAAAACACGAGTCATTCAGCGACCAGTTTCCCAAGCTCGAACTGCTGCGCAAACGCATCGCCGCCGCCATGCGCGACGAGGTGCAAGTCACCCCCAAAGTGCAACTGGTAAACCCTGGCACCCTGCCTAAAAACGAAGGCAAGGCCGTGCGTGTCAAAGACCTGCGTAAAAATTAAATGGATGCCACGCAAAAATGCCCCTTTTAGACGAAGACGACTTCGTGTGGCTTCCTGTGTTTTAGTGGTTCAAGGTGAAGAAAAGAAGAAAAGCACGGGGAAGAAGAGCTTCCAGGCTAAAACCTGCATTTGCTTTTGCGCTTCCCGGAATCCAGGTTTGACACAAAATTTCACCTTTGGAGCTAGCTGTTTTTTATTCCGGCAATACATTATGGATATTTAGTTCGCTGGAACTAAAGCGTCATTCACTTGTTAATCAAAGGAGTCAAACATGTGTAAAGGCAACGTGATTTTTGCTAAAATAGGCGTGCAGGCGCAATGCGTGGAAGTGTTGGAAGGCGAGGCCACTGAGCTGAGCTTGAACGGCGAAGTTCTGAAACTGCAGGAGGAACGCACCGCCGACTTCAAAAACGAAAAGCATGTGCCCATGCTCGAGAAAACCGAGGATGGTTGGAAGGTCACTGTGGGTAGCACCTTGCATCCCATGCAGGAAGAGCACTATATCCAGTGGATAGAACTGCTCGCCGACGGTATCTCCTACAAGCAGTTCCTGAAGCCGGGCATGGAGCCGGTAGCCTTTTTCCCAGTGAAGGCCGAGAAGGTCAGCGCCAGGGAGTTCTGTAATCTGCATGGCCTGTGGAAGGCCTGAAGCATTCTTTGCCCTAGTCATATTAAGTATAACTGATTTTCAGGCGGGGTCGGCGCGCCCGGCTCCGCCCTTCAAAGAAAGAGTTTCATGTCTACAAAACGCATTATTTTCATTGGTGCTCATCCTGATGACGCCGACATTATGTTTGGCGGCAGCGCCGTCAAGCTGTGCAAGGCGGGTCACATTGTCAAATTTCTTTCAGTCACCAATGGGGACACCGGTCATCAGAGCTTGTCGCGTCTGGAGACTGCCAAGCGTCGCAAGCAGGAGGCGCAGTGTTCTGCGAAGGTCTGCGGCCTGTATGAGTATGAGGTCATGGACATAGACTGCGGTCTGGAGCCTAGCGTGGCGAACCGCGAAAAAGTTCTGCGCATCATTCGCAATTTTGCTCCCGACCTGGTGATTACTCACCGGCTTTCCGATTATCATCCAGACCACCGTGCGACGGCGCAGCTGGTTTTGGACACTGCCTATATAGTCACGGTGCCGCATTACTGCGAAGACACGCCCATACCCGAGAAAACCCCGGTGTATGCCCACAGCTACGACCATTTCAGCGACCCGCGGCCTTTCAGGGCCGATGCGGCGGTGGAGATCGATTCGGTAGTCGAGGAAAAAATGAATATGTTCCGTTGCCACAGCTCACAGTTCTTCGAATGGCTGGCCTGGAACCAGGGCTTCAAGGATTTTGACGTAAGCAAGCTGAGTGCCGAGGAGGAACATCAGTTCCTGCTGCGTTGGTTCGAGCGTTTCGAGACCGCCGCCAACCTGGCAAGACCCATCTTGCTGGAGACTTACGGAGCCGAGGCCGGAGCAAAAATAAAATATGCCGAGACCTTCGAGTTTTCCGAATACGGCACGCATTGCAGCATGGAAGAATTCAGGCAGCTATTGCAGCCATAGACCAAAGGCTAATTGGACACCAAGACACACTAAAAAAACTTGGTGTGTCTTGGTGTAGCTTTGTGTGTCTTCGTGTCCAAAATCCTGCCTGGTCCGCATTTTGGACGAGGCCGGACTGGTGCTATTTTAGGTTTCTTTAGGCTTCTTTAGGCTTATTTATGATTATTTATGATTGTATTTGACAATTGCTTTTGAGGGTTTACCTTTTTGGTATGGCAGTGCTTCTTGCCTTTCATGCCAGGCGGGTCTATATG
>Ga0265295_1004024_pt1 | contig 20329 bp, 15 predicted proteins | sample Munlansysbiofilm_FD_192503 | JGI IMG/M metagenome (GOLD analysis project Ga0265295, IMG submission 192503) | Leachate microbial communities from a municipal landfill in Southern Ontario, Canada - Methane capture system biofilm | ecosystem: Engineered > Solid waste > Landfill > Unclassified ... | reverse complement strand
CCTTGTTGCCTATAAAACCTTATCTAAATCAGTTCTATTTGCTCCAACTCGCTATTTATTTGTCAAAGATCCTTTAGCCTTCCGGCAAGAGGAAACGTCTCTATCGACTCCCTCATCCACCGTCAAGCGCTTTCTTCAAGCTTTTTCAAATTTCTTTCGCGAAGCGTTCTTCGCAAAGGCAGGGTTAATCTTCTAACCCCGCTATCTTCAAAAGGTCAATCATTTTTTTAATGACTTTCCAACCAAGAGAAGAGAAAAAAAAGGTCCTGGCGACGACCTACTTTCCCACAAGTGAACTTGCAGTATCATCGGCGCTGGAGGTCTTAACTTCCGAGTTCGGAATGGAATCGGGTGGTTCCCCTCCGCCGTGGTCACCAGGACGAAATATATGAAAATATCAATGAACTTGGCTTTGTCCGGAAGAGGCGTTCCTCATCGCGGAAGAAGCCTCTATGTGAACTCGTCGACGCCCGTCAACTAAAAATCCACACTTTTATAAAATTAATTGAAGCCATTCCGCCGACAGCACCCTTTCTATCTGAAATAAAAGACTTTTTAGGAGATTCGTTTTAATACGATTTCAACCTGATCCTGCAAGACCACGGGTCCCTGGGGGATCTTCCCCCATGCAAATTCAGAGACGACCTCCGTTGGCGCCACCGCGACGCCCTCGGGCAGCAAGCCTGCCAGATGTCCCAGATACCCCGCGACAGCCCGCGGCGATATCCCCATCTCACGCAACGCGCGCAACTCAAGCGATTGATGGCGCTTGGCCAGACGCACACCCTCATGATCAAGCAGCAGGGGCACGTGGGCATAGCGCGGAACCGGCGCTTGCAAAAGATCAAAGAGGAAGATCTGACGCGGCGTGCACGGCAGGATGTCCGCACCCCGGATCACCAGATTGATGCATTGATCCACGTCATCCATGGCTACAGCCAGTTGATAGGCTATGACCCCGTCTGATCGGCGCAGTGGGAAATCCCCGCCACACTGTGCCCAATCCAGGCGGATCTCGCCATGCAGCAGATCATCGAAGCGAGTCTCCCCCTCCCCATGCAGACGCAGTGCCGGGCGCCTGCCCTGCGCCTCCCGCTCCCTGCGTGCGTCAGCACCAAGCCCCAGACAGGTGCCCGGATATACCGGCCCGGCATCCTCGAGATGCGGCGCCGATGCCATGGTCTTGAGTTCCTTGCGCGTACAGTAGCACGGATAGGTGCGACCAAGGCGTGTCAGCGCCTCAATGACCTCCGCATAGCGCTCCATGCGCTCTTGCTGCGTGTACGGAGCATACGGGCCGCCGAGATCCGGCCCCTCGTCCCAGTCCAGGCCGAGCCACGCCAGATCGCGCATGATCTCCTCGGCGAAGTGCGGGCGCGAACGCTCCGGGTCGATATCCTCCATGCGCAGCACAAGCCGTCCTCCGACTGAGCGCACCGCCAGCCAGCACAGCAGGAAGGACCAGGCGTTGCCGAGATGAAGATGGCCGGTCGGACTGGGGGCAAGTCGCCCACGGACAGGTGTTTCGGGATCAAGAGCAAAGGGTTTCATGACGGTCTTGGGGAGCACGGGGGATGACAATTGTCAAGCGGGCCGGCCCCAGGTTGACGACGCCGGCCATGTGACGGAATATGTCGCACGCCTTGAAAAACAGGATGCAACCCTTCAACATCTTCACCCTCTTTACATAATGAATGAAACGATCGTGACCACCTGCACCAGAGACTGCCCCAACACCTGCGGCCTTCTGGCCGAAATACGCGACGGGCGTCTGGTCGCCCTGAAGGGTGATCCCGGACATCCCATTACCAGGGGACTGACTTGCGTAAAGGCGGCGCGATACATCAAGCGGGTCTACAGTCCGGAGCGCATCACCCACCCGCTGATCCGCGATCGGCGTTCGCTTCCGTGGAGAAAGGCCGGATGGGACGAAGTGCTGGACACTGTCGCCAGCCGTTTGAAGACCATCACCGCAGAGTCCGGGCCCGAGGCCATTCTTTACTATCAGGGATACGGGGAACGTACGGCCCTGAAGCTCCTGAACCGCTACTTCTTCAATCTTTTGGGAGGAGTGACCACGCCGGTGGGGTCGCTGTGCGGCGGAACGGGGCAGAGCGCCCAGGACCTCGATTTCGGCAGGCGGGTGTCCCACGATCCCCTGGACCACGCCAACAGCAAATCCATGATTCTATGGGGACGCAACCCCGTCTCCACCAACATCAGCCTCGTCCCCGTCATCCGCGAGATCCGGCAGCGTGGCGGCAGGGTCGTGCTCATCGATCCGGCGTCAAGCAGATCGGCGGCGCTCGCCGACAGGCACATCGCACCCAGGCCCGGCTCCGACGCCTTTCTGGCCATGGCCGTGACCAAGCTCATCCTGGCCCGGGAGGCCGAAGACCGCGACTTCATGGAAAACCACGCGCTGGGCGCAAACGCATACCTGGGCATTCTGGCCCGGCACAGCGTGGAAGAATTGTGTGCGCGCTGCGACACAGCCGTGGAAGATGCGCGCTTCCTGGCCGAAACCCTCATGCTCCAAAAACCCACGGCCACTTTGCTTGGCTGGGGCATGCACCGTCACAGGGACGCCCACCTGTCCATCCGGGCCATAGACGCCCTCGCCGCCATCAGCGGCAACATCGGCGTCTCCGGCGGCGGAGTCAGCCAGGGCTTCGAGGAATATGGCCCCTTCGACCAGAAATTCTGGGGCGACGACCTGAACCCGCCGCGACGCACCCTGCTCCTGCCTCGCATCGCAGAAGAGATCATGAGCGCCCGCGATCCTGAAATCCGCATGATATATGTCACGGCCGCCAACCCCGTGTGCATGGCCCCGAACACTGCCAAGACGATCGCCGCGTTCCGGCACGCCGAATTCGTGGTCTATTCCGGGCATTTTCTGGACGACACCGCCGACCAGGCCCACGTCTTTCTGCCGGCCACGACGTTTCTGGAAGAAGAGGACGTCATGGCCAGCTACGGGCACAACCATGTCGGCCCCGTCAACCGGGCCATCGCGCCCATGGGCGAATGCAAAAGCGAGTTCCGGATGTTTCACGACCTGGCCGGACGCTTTGATTTTGCCGATCGTTTTCAGCGCAGCGTCACGGACTGGCTGCACGACCTCTGCGCGCCCATCCGGGAACAGGGATGCTCCATGACGGACCTGCGAAAAAAGGCCTTCCGCCTGGAGGCTCCCATGGTCACCTTTGCGGACAAAAGCTTCCCCACGCCTTCGGGCAGGTTTCAATTCATGACCGAGTTCAGGCCCGATGACCTCGACCGCCGCGATCCCGCATACCCCTACAGGTTGCTGACCATCGCCCCCCACGGATTCATCTGCTCCGAGCGAACCCTCGCCGAACACGATCCGCTGCCCGTGGTCATCCTGGCCGAGGCGGAGGCGCACCGCCTGTGTCTTGAAAATGGAGAAGAAGTGCTGGTGGAAAGCCGGACTGGAGCAGTCCGGGCAAAACTTGAAGTGAAGGCCGGACAGCGGCGCGACATTCTGGTGTCTGAACGCGGGGGCTGGCTCAAAGCCGGGCACGGCCTGAACCGGCTGACCCGGGACATTTCAAGCACCGTTGGACGCGGCACGCCCTACTACGAGACAAGCGTGCGCGTCCTGAAAAGCGATTGAGCAGGCACCATCAATCCAGAAGGCGATAAATCCGCTCCATGTCGAGACTCCCGCGCACCACCGAAGCCAGACGATCCAGCGCGGCTTCAAGATCGTAGGCCACTTGCACCGATTTCAGGGGATCGAGGCCCTTGCGCCTCCGCAGACGATCCAGAAAGAAGCGCCGGAACCCATCAGCATCAAAGACTCCGTGCAGATAGGTACCCCAGACCATGCCGTCGGCCCGGCTCCATCCGATCACGGTTCCGTCGGCGCGGGTCATGAACGGCTCGACCTGTCCATCCAGCACACACGTGCGCCCGTGATGGATCTCATACCCGCAAATCGTTTCCCCTGAAGCCGGATGCACGCAGCTCGCCTGGCACAGGACCTTGTCCACCACCATTTGCGTTGCCAATGGCAGAAAGCCCAAGGGACGGGCGGACGCGCCCGCGCTTTCGACAAGGGCCGGATCCGTGACGTCGGTTCCGAGCATCTGCAAGCCACCGCAGATCCCGACGATTTCGGCCTGACTGACCAGAACCGCCTGAGCCATGCCCGAACTCCACAGATAATCCAGATCCGCGAACACATTGCGCGAACCCGGGAGAATGATCGCGTCGGCCCCGTCCAGATCCCGTGGTGTGCGCGCAATGCGCAGGTCCACATCCGGTTCAAGGCCCAGTGCATCAAGATCCGTGAAATTGGAAATATGCGGCAGGTCCACAGCCACGACGCGAAGCTCGGCCTGCCTGCCAAGCGGCCGAGCCTCCTTGAAACTGACCGAATCCTCCTCGGGCAAGCCCAGATTCGGCAGAAACGGCACCACACCCAGCGTCGGGACTCCGGTGAAACGGCGCACATAGTCGATGGCGTCCCCGAGCAGATCCTGTCTGCCCCGGAAGCGGTTGACGACAAACCCCGCCACCAACGCCCGCTCCCATTCCTCCATGACCTCCATGGTGCCGACAAACGAGGCGAACACCCCGCCCCGGTCGATGTCTCCGGCCAGCAGCACCTTGGCCCCGGCATGGAGGGCCATGCGCATATTGACCACGTCATGGGACTTGAGGTTGACCTCGGCCGGACTGCCCGCTCCTTCCAGCACCAAGACCTGGGCCTGTGCGGCGAGTTCGTCGTAAGCCGTGGTGATGGTTTCAAAAATTTGCGGCTTGAAGCGGATGTACTGGCCCACGCTCATATTGCCCACGGGCTTGCCGAGCACGATGACCTGCGAACCCGTTTCCGAGTTGGGCTTCAGAAGCACCGGATTCATGCGCACATCCGGCTCCATCCTGCAGGCCTGGGCCTGCAGGACCTGAGCCCGGCCCATTTCCCCGCCACCGCGAGTGACAAAAGAATTGAGCGACATGTTCTGAGCCTTGAACGGAGCCACGCCAAGCCCGTCCTGCAGAAAAATCCGGCACAGGGCCGCCGTGAGGACCGATTTGCCGGCGTTGGACGAAAGCCCCTGCAGCATGATGGCCGGAGTTTTGCGCACGGCCCGGCTGCGGGGCCGGGCCGGTTCGAAAATCTCTGAAAGAGCGTTGACCAGACGCTCGTTTTCCTCGGTGCCGCGCACGGCCACCCGAAAATAGCGGGCATCAAGTCCTTCATAATTGGCGCAGTTGCGGATCAGGATGCGATTCTTGGCAAGCATTTCCTGCAAGGCAAAGGCGTCCGGGTGCTCACTGCGGCAGAGCAGATAGTTGGCGCTGCTCGGAAAAACCGTAAGCCCAAGACCCACAAGATCAGCTTCCAGACGAGCGCGCAGAGCCTGCACCGCATCCATGGAGCGCTCGGCGTAGGCGTCGTCACGCAGAGCCTCCTCGCCCACGGCCTGGGCCAGCGCGTTGACGCTCCAGTCCGGCAGCAGGGCCGAAATCGCCGCGCATATCTCCGCGCCGCCATACCCAAGGCCCAGACGCAGCCCGGGCACGGCGTAGAATTTGGTCAGGGAATGCAGGACAAAAAGATTGGGGCGAATCGCCGCGCCCAGCCGGAAAAGACGCGGGACAAAATCGGCGAAAGCTTCATCAACCAGAAAAAAACTCTTCGGATGCCGATCGGCCAGGTCCAGGATGCGCTCAGGTTCGAGCAGGGTTCCGGCCGGGTTGCCGGGCTGCCCCAGAATGGCCAGGGCCCGCTCCTGAAGCAAATCATCAAGCCCTGACCAATCCATGGCGAAGCCATTCTCGGGGCGCAGAACCAGAGTTTGGCAGGAAATTCCGGCGGCCGCGCAAGCCCGCCCATAATCTCCGTAGCAGGGCACGGGCAAAACGGCGCGCTCAATTCCAAGAGAGGCACAGACCCTGGGCAGGGCGTAAAGCAGTTCCGACGAACCATTGCCCGCGACCACATTGAAGGGCTGCACTCCCATGCGCGAGGCGGCTATCCGGCGCAGGCCCTCGGCTCGGGGCTCGGGATAATGCGCCGTCCCGGCCAGGGCACGAGCCACAACGGGGCGCAGCCATGCGGGCGGCCCCAGGGGGTTGATGTTGGCCGAAAAGTCCAGGATGTCTTCCGGTGCGCAATCAAGCGACGCGGCCATGAAACGAATATTGCCGCCATGTGAGGGGAGATTCGCCATGATCAGGCGTTTTTTCCGAGCTTGAAGCGCAGTCTGAGCACCCCGTTCTCAAATGAATGCGTGGTCAGCCGGAACGTACCCAGCGCGCCGGTACGGTCCACATGCTCGCCGATGCACGGGCATGCGTCGTAATCCCCGATGTAGATGATGCGCAATTCCTCGGACGCGTCTTCCGGCAGGCGTTCCAGATTGAAGCGGACCTCGGCCTCGGTGCGGGACATGGCCTGGGCGAAGACCGGCAGGTCGTCGCCGATGACGGCGTTCACCCTTGCCTCCACGTCCCGGGCCTCGGCCTCGGTCAGATCGCGATCATAATGATAGTCGCACTTGGCCTTGTCCGGGTTCACATGCGCGGAAAAACACCGCCCACAGGCAAAAAGCCGGTCCATGGTCTGATTGAGAATGTGCTCCGCCGTGTGCATGCGCGGATCGTAATTTTTGGCCATCGTTCCTCCGATGGGAGGTTGATAGCCGGGGGACGGTGCGGGGTAAAGAGTTCAGACACCCCAAATCAGGCCGCAAAAACGGACGCCACCAGCGATGCGGCCACGCCCCACATGGTCAGGCCCACCAAAACGTCGAGCACGGCCCATGATCTGGGATGCCGGAAAAAAGGTAGCAACAGGCGCGCACCAAGGCCCAGGGCGAGAAACCAGAGCAGGGAGGCCGTGACCGCGCCCGCGCCGAAGAAAAACCGCTGCGCCTCAGGATAGCGCCCACCGATGGAGCCAAGCAGGAGTACGGTATCAAGGTAGACGTGCGGATTCAGGAACGTCACGGCCAGGGTCGCGACCACCGTGGCCCCAAGCCCCATCCGCGCCCGTTCCTGGGCTTCGAGACTTCCCGAGCGCATGGCCGAGCGAAAGGATCGCAGCCCGTACCAGAAAAGAAAGGCCACCCCGAGCCAGGTTGCCCAAACCGCCAGCGCCTCGCTGTGCGCCAGGACAATTCCCATCCCCGACAGGCCCAGGGTTATGAGCAGGGCGTCGCTCATGGCGCAGATCAGCGCCACGGTGAGATGATGGTTGCGGGTCAAACCCCGGTTGAGCACAAAGGCATTTTGTGCGCCGATGGCGATAATGAGTCCGGCGCCTGTCCCCAGACCCTGCAAAAATGGCGTGAAAATCATCAGGTACCCCTTGTGTTACGTTGAACAGGGGCATAATCGAGGAGGAGTCATAAGGAAAACGAATAATTTTATTGAGCCATAAGAAAAATTAATGATTGATACCAAACACCTTCAGGCCCTGGCCGCTGTCATCATCGAACAAAGCTTTGAAAAGGCCGCCCGCTCGCTCTTTCTGACCCAGTCCGCGATTTCCCAACGCATCCGGCAGCTTGAGGAACACGTGGGCCAAATGCTCGTGGTGCGCTCGGTGCCGATCCGGCCCACAGCCGCAGGCATGGCCGTGCTGCGCCACTTCCGGCAACTTTCCGTTCTGGAGGAATCGCTCTTCGAGGAATTGGCCCCGGGAGAAAACAGCACTACGGCGACCGTGACCCTGGCCGTCAACGCCGACAGCCTGGACAACTGGTTCCTGCGCAGCATTCCCGACATCCTCGCGGAAGAGAACGTGCTTCTTGATCTCGTGGTGGACGACCAGTCCGTGACACATGCCTATCTGCGCTCGGGGGAAGTCCAAGGCGCCATCACCTCGACCCCGGCGAATTTTCAGGGGTTGCTCACCCACGACCTTGGCGACATGGAATACCTGTGCGTGGCCACGCCCGCGTTCAGATCGCGCCACTGCCCACATGGTTTCGACCGGCAGGCCGCGGACACCGCACCGATCGTCATCTTCAACCACAAGGACGCGCTGCAGCACGAATTTCTGCGCCAGCACTTCGGTGAGGAAATCACCCCGCCCGCGCACGTCATGCCGTCCAACATCAGCTTTCAGGGACTCATACTCCAGGGCGGAGCGTACGGCATGGTCTCCAGCATCCTGGCCGAGCCGTATCTTAGACGCGGTGAACTGGTCGATCTGACACCGGGAGAAACCTTGCGCGTCCCACACTTCTATCAGTGCTGGAGCCTGCAGAGCAGCCTTTCACGGCGCATCGCCGAAATCATAGTGCGCACTGCCCGGGCGAACCTGATCCCCCGGAGCCCAGCGTGCAGCACCCAGCACCCTGCGGTTCCGGGTCCTGTTCACGCCCCTGCCCCGCCCCGTTTCCGGGAGTGATCGCGCAGTGCGAGCTGCGGCCATCTACCTTGATGATCATTGGTGACGGCAGGCGCACGTGAACCACATGCTCCTCCCTGACCACGACGTCATGCCCCTCCAGCCATTCCCAATCGAAACGCTCGCCCTCCTTGCCCGACATCATAATGTAATTGATCCCGAGAGTGGTGATGTTGTGAAAAAAGTGGGAGCCTTGGGACGGTTCCACGCGCAACTGCGCCGAAGCGGTCTCGACGATGGCCGAGACTCCGCAGATGTCGTTCCAGGCCACGGGAATGCCCAGCCAGCGATCCGCCGTGCCCCATCGCCCGGGACCTACCAGCAGATATTTGCGCCCCTCGGCCATGAGCGCGGCATTGATGCGCCCGATCTCTCCTGCGATCTGCATGGTTTTTTCGACCTCGAAAGTGTCTGGCCGCACAAAGACGATATCGTGTACGTCGGTCTTCTCGGCGTTGCCCAGCGCGTGAGTGGACAGGCAAAAGGCACGCTCGCGGTCATGCTCGGTGATGGTAACCCGATTGAGATCCGCCCGGGCGGACATGGGCCGCAACTGAAGCAGGGAGAACACGGGGCGATGCTGCTTGTCCTGGTGCAGCTTACAGGCGAATTCGATCTCCACGGGGCAGCCCATGGCCGATTCCGCTATTCCGAGGACGTCGGCCAGGATCTCCGCCAGAGGCAGGATCTTGTGCTTCAATACCGGGGCAAAAAGGAGAACACGCGGCCGATCGGGGATGGACGCGGTATCGCGAATGCGTCCCTCCTCCGGCAGAAAGGTTGAAGCCACCAGCGCCAGGGGACCTTCCTCCTCGGCTTCGGTGATGTTGCGACGGGCAAAGGAAAAATCCGTGCGCGCCCAGGGCCAATGTTCCAGGGGCAGGCTGTAGAATTCGGTCTGCGCCGTGCGCAAGGCCAGCTCCACGGTCGGACATTGGGGCAGGATGTTTGGATATCTTGGCGAAAAACGCAGGGTCTGTCCGCCGTCGACCACAATCTTGCCGAACCCGAAAGCGATGGTGGCCACCCCGTCCTCGGGCTTCATGCGCCCGAAAGGATAATAATTGTAGGACTGCGCCACTCCGGAAATGGCCGGATAGAAATACCCTCCATAATCGTCCCCGATGACCTGCTGCACCAGCACGCCCATCTTCTCCTCGTCAGTGCGCTGACTGACCCGGCGCGAAAAGGCCTTGGGCGCCTGATAGAACGTGGAGGCGTAGACTTGCTTGATGGCCAGGATCAATTCCTGAAGGCGCACATTCGGGTCGGGATGATTGTTGGGGACCATGATCGTGGAGTATAGTCCGGCATAGGCCTGATACGGGGCGTCTTCAAGGAGGCTTGACGAACGAACGGCCAGAGGATGACTAACCTGGGCGAGGTAGGCTTTAAGCTGATGGCTCAGCCACTTGGGAAAGCGGGCCTTTTCAACGATCTTCAAGACCTCGTCGTCCGCGAGATCCGTGCCAGACAAATACTCAAGGTTGTTGATCTTTACAAAGGAATCAAACCCTTCCGTCGAAATGCCCAACGTCTTGGGCATGAAAAAATTCACTCCGGGATATTTTACCGCCAGGGCCGGAAGCCTGTTCAGGATGGAAAACAGAAACGCCAACCCGCGCGCCTTGCCACCCATGGAGCCCTGGCCGATCTTGAAGAAGTCCGTGGTCGGGTCGAAATCCTTGGCGTTGAAATTGGCCACAATGCCCTTCTGTCGCTGCTGCCGCCTGTCCCGGATCATCTCGGTGACCCCGCGCCGCAGGAGCTCCGGCGAAGCGAAATCGGACTCGTTCATGGGCCGCAGGCGGTTGGCCAGCTCAAATTCGGTACGCGCAAAAAACCAGCGCGAGAAATCATTGTGACGGGAATGATGAACCAGGGCCTCGGCCGGAATGGTTTTTAGCCGTTCCTCCAGCGCATAGAGACTCCCAGCCCGGGAGATCTCCTCGCCCTCCGAACCGCGAAAGATGAAATCGCCGAACCCCAGACGTTCCAGAACGAAAGCGCGCACATCCGCAAGCAGGCTGGGAGAGTTCTTGTCCACGAAACTGGCCGGAATCTCCATGGCTCTGCGGGCGTTGTCCGGTTCGTTGCTCATCAGGAGCAGCGGGATGTCAAAACGTTGCGCCTTGATGGCACCAAGCAGATCAACGCCGGCCGAGGCGTCGAGCTTGCCGCCACGGGAAAAACGCACATCGGAAAGCACTCCCAGCACATACGGTTCGAATTTTTGAAACAGGGCCAGCGCGTCTTCGTAGTTGTCGGCCAGTAGAATCTTGGGTCGGCAGCGCATGGTCAGCAGACGGTGTTCCTGATTGAGTCCTTCGCGGATGACGTCCTGGGTCTGGACGACCAGCTCGCGATACAGGATGGGCAACAAACAGGACTGATAGCGGGGAGAATCCTCGACCACGATGATGACCCGGATGCCGACGCTGACCGTGTCGAAGTCCACGTTCATGGCGTCCTCGGCGTTCTTGACCAGGGCGACCAGAAGATCGGCGTTGCCGGTCCACACGAACTGGCGGTCTATGCCGTCGGCCGGGCTCTCACCGGGCAGAAAGAGCTCACGATGCGTCAGGAGATAAACCGAGATGCCAAGCCCGAACTCCTTGATCTTCTGCCCCAGAACCAAGGCCTCGCGCTCGGCCAGCTGCGGCATGAGGATGACCAGCTCGAAAGGGAGCTGTCGCAGAAATGCCAAGGCCTCCTCCGCGCCCGACGCCCACGTCAGGCGCGGCGGCCGACTCAGGTTCAATCCCTGATACTCGGACACGATGCGCTCGGAAAGCTTGCAGTCCTCCTCCATGACCCAAGCGTCGTAGGCCGTGGACACTAGCAGAATATTCTGGACTTTCCTGGCCATGAGATCGTGGAATTTTCTGAATTCCGAATCCTGGGCCACGAGTTGCAAATCCGGCGTGTTGGGCATGAAAGTCTCCTTGGATAGACGCAAACGTAACCAAAGCGCTCATCCGGGGCAACGCGGCAAGGCAAAGAAAAAAAGCCGGCGAACCGGCTTTTTTTTGCGCATAGACCAGCGAGGGCTAAACCACGCCCTGGTCCAGCATGGCGTCGGCCACTTTCACGAATCCGGCGATATTGGCACCCACGACATAGTTGAGGGGTTTGCCGTAGACCGCTGCGGTATCCATGCAGACCTTGTGGATGCTCTTCATGATCAGCTTCAGCCTGTCGTCCACTTCCTGCCGGGTCCAGCTCAGGCGCATGCTGTTCTGAGTCATCTCCAGGCCCGAGACCGAGACCCCGCCCGCGTTGGCGGCCTTGCCGGGCCCAAAAAGCACGCCGTTGTCCAAGAAGATATGCACGCCCTCGTGCGAGGTAGGCATGTTCGCGCCCTCGGTCACGACCCGCACGCCGCCGGCCACCATGTTTTCCGCATCGAGCCTGCCTATTTCGTTCTGCGTCGCGCATGGGAATGCGCATTCGGCCTTGTGCGCCCAGAGCGGATTGTACCCGAGCGCATAGTCCGCCGGAGTGAAAACGGCCTCGGGATATGCATCCACGTACTCACGCACCCTGCCCCGACGAACATTCTTGAGGTGCTTGATAAAGGCGAGCTTCTCGGGCGTGACTCCGGCTTCGTCGAAGATGTAGCCCGACGAATCCGAAAACGTGATTGGGGAGCTGCCCAGCTGCAACAGCTTTTCCATGGTGTATTGGGCCACATTGCCCGATCCGGAGACCAGACTGCGCGTCCCTTCCAGCGTCTTCCCCTGGGCCGCGAGCATCTCGCCCGCGAAATAGACCGCCCCGTAACCCGTGGCCTCGGGCCGGACCAGGCTGCCGCCCCAGGATGCGCCCTTGCCGGTCAGCACGCCCGTGAATTCATTTTTGAGCTTCTTGTACATGCCGAACATGAAGCCCACTTCGCGCGCGCCCACGCCGATATCTCCGGCGGGCACATCCGTGTTCGGCCCGATATGCCGGAAGAGTTCGAGCATGAAGCTCTGGCAGAATCGCTGCACCTCATTGTCGGACTTGCCCTTTGGGTCGAAATCCGCACCGCCCTTGCCCCCGCCCATGGGCAGGGTGGTCAGGGAATTCTTGAAGACCTGCTCGAAGGCCAAAAATTTGAGAATGCCGAGATTTACGGAAGGGTGGAAACGGATGCCGCCCTTATAGGGCCCGATGGCACTGTTCATCTGAACCCGGAACCCGCGATTGACGTGGACATCCCCGTGATCGTCAACCCATGGAACCCGAAAGATGATGACGCGCTCCGGCTCGACCATGCGTTCGACAATCCCTGCCCGGCGATACTCGGGATTGCGCTCAAGCGCCGGTTCTATGGACTCCATGACCTCCGTCACGGCCTGATGAAATTCCACTTCGCCCGGGTCCCGTCGCTTGACCAGTTCAAGAATCTCCATACTCATGAAAGTCCTCCGCAAGTAAGTTGTTGCAGGCATGTTCGGTATGTACTCATTCGAAGCAAAAAACGAAAAACCTTGCCGCCCTTCTTCCCCCAAGCGAAGCCAAGGTCAAGGGAGTCCGGCGTTTTTTTCGCAAAAGAAGCGCTGTTTCGCACAATCTCTGGATTACCGGCACGTTTCCCGTGATTTCAACGGAAGCCTTGCCCAAGCCAACCCGCCACGCCGCGCTCTAAACAAACAAAAAACCGCGCCCTTCACAGCAACGCCGGATGGATCCCCGCCTTCGCGGGGATGACGCATCGTAATGCCGAAGGACCGAAGCATGGACGCACCGCGTGGATATCGCAGCGTTCTTCCGGAAATTAATAGCATCGCAGTGCCGTGGCGGGGCGGGTTGGTCCGGGCAGGTTGCCTCGTCTGTCTGACCGAGCCTGGCATCGTTGGCGAAATCGTTGCAGGCCGCACTGTCTCGCGCGCGCGACCTGCACGCAACGATTCCGCCGTACGAGGCCCGCGAGGGCGTTTCGAGGCGACCTGCCCGGGCCAACCCGCCCCGCCGCACTCCAGGCCACACCCCGTCACCCCAGTCACACCCAGGACCTTCTTGCAAAAAAACGCCGCGCCCCTCATGATGAAAATCGAAAACTACACCAGCACCTCAGGAGCCCCCATGGAACCGATACAGCTTGGATTTGAACAAAGCCGAACCCTTCTGGATGCGTACGACATCCCCGTCCTGGGGCGCATGATCCGCACGCCTGAGCAGGCAGTGCTCGCCGCGCGGGAACTCGGTTTTCCGGTGGCCATGAAAACGGTCTCAAGCCAGATCATCCACAAGACTGACCTGGGCTGCGTGCTCCTGAGCCTCAAAGATCAGACCGAGCTTGAAGCCGGATACGCCCGACTCATGGACAACGTCCGCGCCGCCGGAGTGACGGAAATCGACGGCATCCTGATCCAGCCCATGGTGAGGCCGGGTCTTGAGGTGCTCATCGGCGCCACCCAGGACGTCAGTTTCGGCCCCATGACCATGATCGGATCCGGCGGGCGTTTTGTCGAACTGCTGGGCGATGTGGCACCGGGCATCGGCATTCTGGAGGAAGGCGAGGTCATGGCCATGCTGGACAGGACCCGCGCCGGGCGCATTCTGGACGGCTTTCGCGGACCGGCCCTGGACAAACAGGCCGTCATCCGACTGGCCGTGAACGTGTCGCGATTCATGGCCGAACACCCCGAAATCCATGAACTCGATCTGAATCCCCTCATCGTCTACGAAGAGGGCTTCGCCATTGTCGATGCCCGCCTCATTGCCGGCGAACCGGTCCATTACCCCCGTCAGACCGATGTCTCGCAACAAAAAATGAGCAGCCTGCATACAATCTTCAATCCAAAGTCCGTGGTTTTGTACGGCGCCTCCAACACCGGCACGGTGGGCGGCATCGTACTCCAAAACCTGCGCCGCCTGGACCGCATCTATCCCATCAACCCGCGCACGGCCTCGCTGCATGGCATGCGTTGCTACCCAAGCCTTGAAAGCCTGCCCGAGGTGCCCGAGATGGCGGTATTCGTCATCAACTCGGAAACGGTTGTCCGCGAATTCGAGAAATTCTGCGTCGCCGGAGGCAAGGGCGCCATCATCATCAGCGACGGCTTTGCCGAATCCGGACGGCGGGAGCTTGAAGAGAGGCTGCGCAACCTCAGCCTGGAGTACGGAGTCAGCTACATCGGCCCCAACTGTCTCGGGATCATCGACAATTTTTCGGGAGTGAACACCATGTTCATCCCTCCTCACCGTACGGGAGTCATCCGCGAACAGGGCGGAATCGGCATCATCTCCCAAAGCGGCGGCATCGGCATGGAGCTCATGGAAATGCTCGAAGCCGACCGGGTAGGCATGGGCAAATGGGTGTCCTGCGGCAACTCCAGCAGCGTCGGCGTGGCGGAAATCCTGGCGCACATGGGGCAGGACGAGCGCATCGAGGTCATCGCCATCTATCTGGAAGGGCTGTCCGAGGGGCTCAAACTCATGGAAATCGGACGGCAGGTGGCGGCCAAAAAGCCCGTGGTCATCATCAAGGGCGGCTCGGGTGGCGGCAAGGAAGCGACCATGTCCCACACCGCATCGCTGGCGGGCAGTCACGAAGCCTTTCGGGCCTGTTGTTCCCAGGCCGGATTCTACCTCATCGAGGATCTGACCGAAGATCCGAAGATCATGGTCAACGTGCTTTCCATCCTGACCACGCAGCCCAAGGCAAGGGGCAAGCGCACGGCGGTGGTCAGTGTCGGCGGCGGCGCGGCGGTGTTGCTGGCCGATCAGATCACGGCCGAAGGCCTGGAGTTGGCCCGTTTCACCCCGCAAACCAGAAGAGGCCTGCAGGATCTGCTGCGCGAAAACATCAAGGCCTCAAACCCCGACGACCTGGAGCAGATGCTCGTCAACGTCGGCAACAATCCGCTTGATCTTCTGGGCAACTGCGATGATCGCAGGCTCATCCGTGCGCTGGAGATCATCGCCGATGACCCGGACACCGACGTCATCGTGGCCGCCATCTACCTGCAGGTGCCCTACCTTTCCGAATATCTGGCCGAACGGCTGGTCGAATTCAGGCGCTCCATCGACAAGCCTTTTATCGTCTCCCCACGCGGGCTGTGCACCCATGTGACCAGATTCCGCGAATCCCTCTACGCCAAACGCTTCCACACCTACACCGTGCCGATGGTCAAACCGCTCAGCATCGCGCTGGACATCTGGGAGCGCTACGACCGCAATTTCATGAGCGAAGCCGAACTCCGGGAAGATTGAAGAGCGCTACCACGGCGCATAAGAAAACCCGGCCGTCGCTAATTGCAACGGCCGGGTTTTCTTGTGCGCTTTTGGTGTGTCCCAGGGCTACTTTTTGGCTTCCGCTCCCCAGAGCTGCCTCAGTCGCTGATCGCGGCCACAGCCTTGGCGATAGAAATGATACCTCAGGGGATTTTTCTTGTAGTAATCCTGATGATATTCCTCGGCGGCATAAAATTCAGCCCTGGGCAGAATCTCGGTTGCGATCTTGAATCCCTGGGCCTTCTCAAGCTGGGCCTTGGACGCGCGCACGGCGGATTCTTCGGCCTCGTCCGCAAAGAATACAGCGGACCGGTACTGAGGGCCGCGATCACAGAACTGTCCGCCGGCATCGGTTGGGTCTATGTTACGCCAAAAAACATCAAGAAGCTTTCCAAAATCGACCAACTCCGGATCATATTTGACCCGCATGGCCTCGATGTGCCCGCTGGTTCCGGACGAAACCTGTTCGTAGGTCGGATTCGGGAGCTGTCCGCCCGTGTATCCCGCCTCGGTTTCCAAGACACCGGGCAGAGCGTCGAAGGGTCCTTCAAGGCACCAGAAACATCCACCCGCGAATACCGCCTCTTTTGTCTGTGCAGCCACGTTACCTCCTAACAAGCCTAAAATCAGAAGGGCCAAAATCAATGATTTTCCCATGAGGCCTCCTTACAGATGTCACTGCAAAAAGTCGTCATCCCCTTGAAGAAGGGGATCCATGCCTTTTTAACTATCTGAAAAGAATGGATTCCCGCCTTCGCGGGAATGACACTCGGGTTCTTTTGCGACTTTTTTGCAGTGTCGTCCTTACAGTTCGGCTCCAGAATCCCAGAGCGCCCCTTCCGCAAGGAACGGGATCCCTCCGGAACTCAGTCCGCCCTGATACAAAACTCCATCCAGGGCGTAGGTCAGCTTTCCCGGACCGTTCTGCAGGGTCATGATCTGACGCAACAAATCCAACGTCGAGGCGGAAGCCTCGACGTTGAACACCGCCTCGCTCAAGGCCTCCACCCGGCCGTTTTCCGAAGACACGGCCGGCAGAAGATTCATGTCGTTGAAACGGGCATTGACCCTGACACCGGTCCACGACAACGCAAAAGGATTGGGATTGACTATACGCAGAGTTAAAATCACTCTTTGTTCAAAGAGGGTACTGCTTGCCGGAACCACATTGACCAGTCTTACCGTCGGGGATTCCACTTTTTTTCCAAAATGAGCACATCCGGAAACCGCAACAACAAAAAATGTTACTAGAAAAAACATGGTGAATCTCATTCTTCCCCCTGGAAAATCATGATCAGAAAATATTTCAACGTGCTTCCCAGACGGGAAAAGTTTCAGGCAATTGCTCATCGGACAACCACCACTGGTCATCGCCGTCAACATTCTTTCGCCCTGCATATTTGAGAACAACCACAGTTGGTCCATTGGCAAAAAATCCATTTCCGCCAAAGACTTCGAGCACTTCATTCTTATCAGGATATTCAAGGGCTGAAACGTAACAAATCCGTTCTCCGCCCTTTTCTACGCAATGCGGTTCAAAATAACGCATAAAGTGCAGCAAGGTATTCATGTTTTTCATAAGCTCCTCCAACTTCAAGTGTCTTTTCCCCTGCTAATCACTGTGGGCGGGATGACAAATGAAAAAATGCCGGGAGGCGCAACTCTCAGTCAGGCAGAACGTTTTGCCGTATCGATTTGAAATTTTTTGATCTTGTAATGCATGGTCCGGCGGCTGACCCCGAGCAGATCGGCGGCGTCCTTGACCACCCAGGAGCTTCGCTCAAGGGCGTTCAGAACCACCTGTTTCTCGCTTCCGGCCAGGGAAAGAAGATTGCCAGGCAGGGGCGTGTCATCGAAGCTGTCCTCGAACTGCATGTCCTCCATCCGGATAAGTCCATCGGAGGACAAAATGACCGCAGCTTCCAGCATGTTGCGCAGCTCACGCACATTGCCGGGCCAGTGGTAGTCGAGGATGGCCTCGGCCACTTCTGCGTCAAGACGGGACAAAGGCCCGTCCTCGGCGAAGAGTTGGAGAAAACGTTCGGCCAGAACGGGAATGTCGGCCTTGCGCTCGCGCAGGGGGGGCACCTGAATGGTAATGACCTTGAGCCGGTAGTACAGGTCCTCGCGAAATTCGCCGCTGCGCACCAACTCGGCCAGGTCAGCGTTGGTCGCGGCGATGACGCGGCAATTGACTGCGGTCTCGGCCAGATCGCCAACCCGCCGGATTTTTCGTTCCTGCAGGAAACGCAAGAGTCGCAGCTGCATTTCCGATGAGATGTTACCTATCTCGTCAAGGAACAGGGTTCCGCCATGCGCCTCGGCCACGAGTCCCTTCTTGTCCTTGTAGGCGTTGGTGAACGAGCCCTTGGCATGTCCGAACAGCTCGCTCTCGAGCAGAGTGGAAGGAGTTGAGCCGCAATCGACAATCACGAGCGGCCCCCGCGCGCGCTGACTCAGACGATGCAGGAGTCCGGCGATCTTTTCCTTGCCCGTGCCGCTCTCGCCCAGAAGCAGGATCGTGGCCTCTGTCGGAGCCACGCGCTCGATCAACTTGTAGAGGCGTTGCATGGACGGGCTTTTTCCGCCCCAAAGCTCCTCAGTCAGCAGATTACCACCGCGCGCCCAGGTGCGCTCTCCACTTGCGGCCAAAATCCGTGCAATTCCCCGGAGCAGTTCCTGCCCGTCCACGGGCCTTGTCAGATAATCCGTAGCCCCGTCCTTGATGGCCGCGACGGCGCCCCGCACCGTTCCGCTGCCGGTCAGCATGATGAACGGCAGGCCCGGCCAGCGCCGGACGCACTCCCACAGAAGCTCTCTGCCGGTCATACCCGGAATGTCCTCTTCGGCGATCACAAGATCAATCTGCCCGCCCTCAAGCTTGAGCAGCGCCTCTTCGCCATCGGACGCGACCGGAACGGCGTAACCGTCCGCTGCCAGCAGGTCGATGAGGGCTTGCCGCCTGGCCTGATCGGCATCGGCGACCAGAACGATTTTTTCGGCATTCACCGCGCAAGCCCGCCGGAGTCCACAGCGCGGCCCACGCGACAAGTCGTTGAAAGCCCGATCAATATCCGAGGTTCGATTATCTCCATTTCGCCGATATATCCGAAACTTCAAGAAGACTCAAACAAGAGCGAGCGGCCTTGTGCCGCTTTCCAAAGGCCGGTTTGCACTCCCGTTCGGCACCGCCCCGGTCTGGTTGTTGTCAGTCACGGCGCTCACGGGTATATTGACGGAAACAACCAAAGGAGGTCCACCATGACGGACAAACAGGAAAGCACCCTGCCCCTGGTCGGCGACACCAAGAAAAAACTTACCGGCCGCAAATGTAAGGAGCTGGACTCGCATACAGCCGCCATGCTTGAATCGAACGAGGTCAAGGCCATCACCGGCGAAGGCGAGGAATGGTGGTGTCCCAATCCCGATTGCGCGGTCGTGGACAAATAGCTGTCACGTACGGCAAGAAAAGCGCGGTCTGGGCAGATGATGCCCAGACCGCATTTTTTTTGCCCCCCAGCCCTACCAACCTTTCACGCGTTCAATACTAGTCCTTACCATTATTGGATTTTTGGCATCCACAGCCTATCGTGCATTCGATTTTGAACAAAACCCCGTCGGGTTCAAAGGTACGATGCATGATCAAAAACAAACAAAGCCTCCTCGGCCAATCCGGCATGACTCTCATCGAAGTCCTGGTCGCCATGGCCATTTCGGGCCTTGTCATGGGCGCCATCCATTCCATTTTTCAAACGCACCGGCGCATCGCCGCAAAACAGGAGCAGACAAGCCTCATGCAGCAGGAGCTGCTCTCCGCCATGTCGCTCATCTCGGAAGAGCTGCGCATGTGCGGCTATTCGGCGCAAGGGACGCCAGGGTTCGGCTTTCTGCACAGGCCGGGGGCAGGCGCTCCGGATCATGGACGGGGCACGAACCAGACGGCGGTCTATTGCAGCCGGGACTGGAACAACGACGGAATCTTGAACGAAAGTGGAAGCGGAAGTCTTCGCGAACACTCGGGCTTCAGGCTCAATGTCACCAATGACGGCTCCGCAAAAGCAGTCCCCGACAACGTGCTGCGCAAATACGACACGGGCGCCGTACATTGGCAGCCGATCAGCACCAACATCGGCGACCTGCGCTTCACCTATTTCAACGCCGAAGGCGCTGCCATCCCCGATCCGCAAGCAAACCCCGGGATCATTCGCGGCGTCAAGATTGCAATCACGGCCATACCCTCGCCTCTGCGCGCAAGCCTCAAGATAGGCAATCGCACCATGTCCACGATGGTATGGTGTAGAAATCTCGGAACGGACAAGAGGAATCCCTTCAGCACCGGCTCCGTGAATGCGGACATGGCTGTCGTCGCTTCGAGCAGCATTCCATGACCGAGCATACTGACCCGGCAATGCCCGCAGTACAACAACTGACCGCGCGGAAAGGCCTGCATCCTGAATACTGTTCGGGCTTCAGCCTGGTCGAAGCCCTGGTTGTCCTGGCCATCGTGGCCGTGCTCGCGGCCGTTTCGGGCACGACGTTTCTTGGACTATTGCCGGAAGCGAGCATGAATCGTGCAACCAGGACCATTGTCTCCATGTGCAGACACGCCAGATTCGAAGCCATCAAACGAAACGAGCAGATCCGCCTCCAATGCGACAAGGGGCAGAACACATGCGAAGTCAGAATCAAGAAAGACAATTCGCTGCTGCG
>Ga0265295_1004021_pt1 | contig 20333 bp, 21 predicted proteins | sample Munlansysbiofilm_FD_192503 | JGI IMG/M metagenome (GOLD analysis project Ga0265295, IMG submission 192503) | Leachate microbial communities from a municipal landfill in Southern Ontario, Canada - Methane capture system biofilm | ecosystem: Engineered > Solid waste > Landfill > Unclassified ... | reverse complement strand
GGGCGATTCGGCATCAGCCACCCGGGAAAAACGCCGTTCAAGAACCTGACGCATGGCGGCATAATCATCACCAGGCGTAATACCGGCAATATTGTAACGACGATAGTGCGAAGATTGCATGTCATGATGAAGATAAACCACACATGAGGCCTGGGTGGCCTCTCCGGCCGTATGGCTAATATCAAAACATTCTATACGCATTTCATCCAGCGCATTCTCATCGGTATCCAGACCAAGCAGTTCAGCCAAGGCCAGCGTACGCGCCGCCTTTGCCGTCGACTCGGACAACACCCGCGACAGGGCCAATTGGGCATTTTTTACGGCCTGCTCAAGCCAGGCTTTTTTAACGCCCTGAACACGTGTCTGCAAACGCACTTTCACCTTGCCACCGGCATGCTCATTAAGCATCTCCAGCAGCTCCGGCTCAGCCAAGGGGTGGGAACAGACCAACAAGGGAGGCAGTACATTCTCAAGATAATGCTGGCCCACAAAGGCATTAAGAACATCAGCAGGGGTATCGCCATCGGTCTGGACGGGGAAAAAAGCTTTGTCGCCCAGATGCCGCCCGCCACGTACCATGGCCAGGTTGACACACACTTTGCCACCCAGCATTTCCACCGCAATAATATCCACATCACCACCACCGGCCTCTTCCATGGATTGCTGGTGCAACACAGTGGCCAGGGCATGCATCTGGTCACGCAAAACGGCCGCCTGCTCAAACTGCAGGGCACCGGAAGCCGCCATCATGCGTTTTTCAATATCATCAATCACATCACTGGCCTGGCCATCCAGAAAACGCACCGCCCTTTCGACATCCTGGCGATAAGCCTCTTCGGAAAGGGCCTGCACGCAAGGCGCGGAACAGCGCCCGATCTGGTGTAGCAAACAGGGACGGGAACGATTGGCAAACACCGTGTCTTCGCAGGTGCGCAAGCGGAACACTTTTTGCAGTATCTGAATGGTTTCCCGTACGGCCCAGGAATTTGGATAAGGCCCGAAAAAATGCCCTTTCTTGTTGGTGCTGCCGCGATAATACACAATTCGCGCAAACGCATGATCACTGATCATTAAGTAAGGATAGGACTTGTCATCGCGAAACAGAATGTTATAGCGCGGGCGCAGCGTCTTGATCAGGTTATTTTCAAGAATCAGGGCCTCGGCTTCGGAGCGCGTGACAGTCACTTCCAGGCGCACCACACGGGCCACCATATGAGCAATACGCGGGCTGGACGGAGTTTTCTGAAAATAAGAAGAAACCCTTTTCTTCAGGTCACGTGCCTTGCCCACATAAAGCACCCCATCATTTTCATCCAGGTGCCTGTAGACACCCGGCAAATGAGGCAGGTCATTCAGAAACGATTTTATGTCGAAAGGCTCGGGCATCTTGGTACCGCTTATTCAATTGCAAGGCTTCCCAACTCATGAAAGGCGTGGCAGGCATCAGGTGTTGGATACGTTCTATAGATGGGTTGGAAATAGTAAATTCAAGCCGCTCCAGCAAATCATCTGCCAGGTCGGGACGATTGCACACCAGCACCATATCGCATCCGGCCAGCAGGGCTGCCTGCGCACGAGCCACAATGTCACCGGCCACCGAAGCGCCTTCCATAGTAAGGTCATCAGAGAACACCACCCCATTATAAGCAAGTTGCTGGCGTAAAATGTCCTGGACCCATTTACGGGAAAATCCGGCTGGCGCATTATCTACCTTGGGATAAATCACATGAGCGGGCATCACCGCAGGCAACACCATGTCGCCCAGCCACTGGTAAGGCATGGCATCTTCATTCAGGATGTCATCCAAGGGGCGTTCATCAATCGGAATGGCCAGGTGGGAATCGGCTTCGACAAAACCATGTCCCGGAAAATGCTTGCCGCAAGCGGCCATGCCAGCCAAGGAAAGCCCCTGAATAATGGCTCGTGCCAGCGTGGCAACCACCTTGGGATCACGGTGAAAAGAACGGCTGCCAATGACCTGGCTCACACCATAATCCAGATCAAGCACCGGCGCAAAGGTGAAGTCAACCCCACAGGCCCGTAACTCGGCTGCCATGACATAAGCCAGTTCAGTAGCAGCACGAACGGCCAGCTGAGGGCTTTGCGCCCAATATTGACCCAGTTCCCGCATGCCGGGCAAATGCGTAAAACCGTTAGTTTTGAAACGCTGCACACGACCACCTTCGTGATCAACTGCAATTAACAGCGGGGCATTACGGGCCTCATGAATGCTCCGGGTAAGTGCCTGTAGCTGTTCGGGGTTTTCATAATTGCGGGCAAACAAAATAACCGCGCCCACCAAAGGGTGGCGCAAACGTTCTGTTTCATGATGGGTAAGCTGCGTGCCCTGTACATCCACCATAACGGGCCCGGGTGGTAAGGCCGGTACTGCCAATGACTGCATTTTTATTGTCCTTTTTTAGATTCAACCAGGACAAATGCCATGGCCAGATCAGATTCGTCGGTAACAGACACATGCGCCGTACCAAACCGTTGTTCATACCAGGTTTTAAGCGGCTCGGCCAGCACCACCATGGGTTTGCCGCTGGCCGCATTCAGGGTTTGCATGCCAGACCAGTACATGGGCATCCGCATGCCCAGCCCGATAGCCTTGGAAAAAGCCTCTTTAGCGGCAAAACGGGTCGCCAGAAAACGAATGCCACGGGCCGCATCACGCCGGTAACGTCCCTCAAACTTGATCATTTCTTCCGGCCCCAGAATGCGCTTTGCAAAGCGTAGGCCAAAACGATCATAAGACGCCTGTATCCGGTGAATATAGATCAGGTCTGTACCAATACCGGCAATTCCCTGAGGGCCTGCCTGCCCGATTAATGTATTCATATCTTCGCCAACACCCCTATCCGTTTACACTTTAATGAAGTGTTCCCGATAGTACTTCATTTCCTCAATCGACTCGTGAATATCCGCCAGGGCCTCGTGCTTGCTTTTCTTGGCAAAACCCTTGTAAACCTCGGGCTTCCAGCGACGGGAAAGCTCTTTAAGGGTACTGACATCCAGATTCCGGTAATGAAAATACTGTTCAAAACGGGGCATGTATTTAAACATGAAGCGGCGATCCTGGCTAATGGTATTGCCACACAGTGGTGAGGCACCTTTGGGCACATATTGAGACATAAATTCAATCAAAATGTCTTCAGCCTGCCCTTCTGTTAAAGTGGAATCTTTAACTTTTTGAATTAATCCACTTTTACCATGGGTGGACGTATTCCATTTATCCATGGCATCTAATACACTATCAGGTTGATGAATGACCAATACAGGCCCTTCAGCCACAATAGTAAGATCCGGTTCGGTTATAACAACGGCTATTTCCAGAATTTTTTCTTTTTCAGGATCCAGACCGCTCATTTCCATATCCAACCAAACCAGACGTAAATCATTAACTGCCATTTTCGTTTATCCTTAATACTGAGTTTCGTTATTTTCGCACAGAGCCATCATTAACATATGACAACTACGCTGTTTACATTCTTATTTATCTTGTTTCTGGGTATTGAAACCCTCGTCAAGCTTTGGCTTTCAAGCCGTCAAATACGCCATGTCAGCCAACACCGCAACGCAGTTCCTGCCGAATTTGCAGAAAAAATAAGCCTGCACAGCCACCAGCGGGCAGCTGATTATACGGTTGAACGCATGAAACTAGGGATAACAGAGTGGATCTGCGATGCAATGATACTGATTGGTTTTACCCTGTTAGGCGGTTTACAGCTACTGAACACGTTCCTGCAACAACAGTTTACATCTGACATCTGGTACCAGCTGGCCTTGCTTGCTTCAGTTAGCATGATTACCGGCCTATTGCACCTGCCCTTCAGTTTATGGCGTCAGTTCAAGCTTGAAGCCAAATACGGTTTCAATCGCATGACCCTTAAACTGTTCATTAGCGACTCTATCAAAGGTCTTGTGATTAGCCTTATTCTTGGCCTGCCCCTAATGGCCGCCATTTTATGGCTAATGGCTGAGGCAGGCAATGCCTGGTGGCTCTGGGCCTGGGCACTTTGGGTTGGGTTCAATGTACTTATCCTGTATTTGTATCCCACTTTTATTGCGCCGATGTTCAATAAATTTACCCCGCTTGACAACCCCGAACTGGCCGAACGTATTAATAAACTGGCCACGCGCTGCGGCTTTATCCTGAATGGCCTGTTTGTGATGGATGGCTCAAAACGCTCTGCCCATGGTAACGCTTATTTTACCGGCTTTGGCAAATCACGGCGCATTGTGTTTTTTGACACTTTACTGAACAAGCTGAATGGCACTGAAATTGAAGCCGTCCTTGCCCATGAACTGGGTCACTTCAAGCATAAGCATATTATCAAGCGCATGGTCATCAGCTTCTTCATTGCCCTGGTGTTTTTTGCCATGCTGGGTTATGTGAAAAATACCCTTTGGTTTTATGAAGGCCTGGGTGTGATGCCCTCACTGGAGCGCAGTAATGATGCGCTGGCACTTATTTTGTTTTTCATGGCCGTACCGGTATTTACTTTCCTGCTGTCTCCCTTGACCAGCTGGTTTTCCCGCAAAGACGAATTCCAGGCAGATCAATACGCCAGCCAACAGGCTGAAGCCAGCTCACTGGTTTCAGCCCTGGTCAAACTTTATGACGACAATGCCGCCACCCTTACACCCGACCCCATACACTCGGCGTTTTATGACAGCCATCCGCCAGCATCCGTCCGCATCCGGCATTTATTAACCGGTTCAAAGGCGTAAGCACATGAAAGGACGCGTTATTTCTGCACACGGCAGGCATTACATTGTTGAACTGGAAGACGGACAAACCCGGCAATGCTACACCCGGGGCAAAAAAACCGGTATTTGCGTGGGTGACTTTGTTCGCATCCAGCCCCAAGCCGAGGACGAAGGCAGCATTGAAGAAACCCTGACGCGCAAAAACCTGCTTTACCGCTCGGATGAAATGCGCTCAAAGCAATTTGCCGCCAATGTAGACCAACTGCTTATTGTGGTAGCCACTGAACCATTTTTTTCTGAAGACCTGACCGGCCGTGCCTTAACCGGTGCCTGGAGCGCCGATATCAGCCCGATTATCCTGCTGAATAAATGCGACCTGACCAGCGGCCTGGCACGTGCACAGGAATCACTTGAAATTTACCGTGAACTGGGTGTTCCCATTATTTCAAGTAGCATTCATGAGCCCGAACTGTTAAAACAGGACTTGCTGCCATTACTAAAAGATAAAACCAGCTTGCTGCTGGGACAAAGCGGCATGGGTAAATCCAGTATTTTAAATGTGCTTATTCCGCATGCCCGGGCCCATACCCAAGAACATTCGGTGGCTTTGGGCACGGGCAAGCACACCACCACCAGTACCCGCCTGTATCATTTACCCAACAATACGGGTTGCCTTATCGACTCTCCGGGCTTTCAGGCGTTTGGTCTTTACCACTTAACGCAAACCGATGTCGCCAATGGCTTTCCAGAGTTCAAAACGCATATCGAATCGTGCCGTTTTTACAACTGTACCCATTTGCATGAACCGGGATGTGGCGTACTGGCCGCGTTAAAGCAAGGGGTCATTAGCAACAAACGTCATGAACTGTATGAACGCATCCTGCTGGAAAACCAGAGTGCCACGCGATATTGATGCTTGTTAAGCGTATTAATCCTTGTTAAGCAGGTTGCCATACCGCTTTTTAGGACCGGCTCAATAATACCGGTTCAGGCAGCTGCCTGATGCAGCCGATGATACAGGTTTCTAATAACCGATGCCGTTGCCCCCCATATAAAATAGGAGTTCCAGGGCATTGAAAAATAACTTCGTACGGTGCCATCGGGCAGTTTTGCATTATGCAAACGGTGGTTGCGTGGGTCCATGAAAAAAGACAGTGGGACATAAAACACTTCTTCCACCTCATTGCTGTCTGTGCAGATTGAAAAACCCTCGTCAACCCAACCCACATACGGCTTCATCAGAAAACCGGTACCGGTAAACAAGTCTGGCAACTGCCCCACCACCTTTATGTTGTTAGCCGGAATGCCGATTTCCTCTTCCGTTTCACGCAAGGCGGCCTCTTTGGCTGATAGATCGTTTTCTTCAACCCTGCCCCCGGGAAAACTGATTTGCCCGGCATGATTTTTAAGGCGAGCAGAGCGCCGGGTTAAAATGACATGAATTTCTTTATTGACATATACCAATGGCAACAGGACGGCAGCATCAATATAAGTTTGGTTCTCTGTGTATTTGACATCATTCCAGTCATGCAGCAAAGACTCTGCCTGCCAGACAAAACGGTGATCAAATGCCTTGTGGAATAAATCAGTCGTCAATAAAGAACCAGGCACCGGAGACAGATTCTCGCTGGCAGGCGTCCAGGGCTGGATAACCGGATCAAAAGGCAGTATTATTTTTTTTCTGAGCCTGAGAATTTCTTTTGACAAATATAATCCCTTAAGAAATAAAAAAAGCACCTATAAACTATAGGTGCTTTCTTCTTCAGGGACAACTGAATTTCATAAAAAATATGAAATTATGCAGCCACTGTTTTACGAACCAGTTTTTCTTTAATACGAGCAGCCTTACCGGAACGGTTGCGCAAGTAATACAGTTTGGCACGACGTACATCACCACGACGTTTTACAACGATGGAAGCGATAGTGGGAGAATACAGCTGGAATGTACGCTCGATGGCTTCACCGGAAGAAATTTTACGTACGATGAACGCTGAGTTCAGACCGCGGTTACGTTTGGCAATAACAACACCTTCGTAAGCCTGTACACGTTTACGGGTACCTTCAACCACGTTTACGTTAACAATAACGGTGTCGCCAGGTGCAAATTCAACAGTGGGTTCACCACCTGTCAGGCGATCAATCTCTTCTTTCTCGAGTTGTTCGATAAGGTTCATAAGAACTCCTTAAATCATCATTCACGGCTAAAAACTGATACTAAGCATTTATTTTTACGCCGTACTTGCAAGTAACCCTTTACCTGCAAAGCCGCCAGAGGATGAATACAATAAAGCAGAAAATTATATATCTTAAAACGGATAAAAGCCAGTGTATTCTTATGCTTAAGGCATTTAAAACCGTTTTATACCCGATATAAAGTAATATTTGTACAACACCAAGCCAGACATTTATACTAATAACCGGCCATGGTGCCAATAAACAGTACTAGCGGGATGGCAACCGCCCATACCACCGCCGAACAGATATCCATAAATTTTTGCCTTAAAGACAGGTGGTTTTTGCGCGAATAGCAACGCAGTTTTGGATTATTTAACATGGCATACGTTTGGTCGTAGGGAGACCAGGAAATATCGTTAGCCATATGGCGGCGGATTGAACCCGATGAAGAAAGTTTACCTGCTTGCATTTTAGCCTCCTGAAAGTTCGGAACTGCCGGATATGGCGCTAACCATACCCGGCAGAAGTACCAGGACCCTAACCTGGGATATCGCAACTATGCCTGCGATAAGTAGTACTGTATATTTATACAGTACTTTTGGCAAGTGATTATTTTAGCCTTGGCGAAAACGCAACAAAAAACCGCCTGCCTTTCAAAAAGAGAAAGGGCAAGCGGTTTTATTGAAAACAGCCGCAAATAGTCAGGCCACACCCAAAAGCGGAAATGGCCTGGAAAACGATATTATTAAGCCGTTTTCAAATAAGCCAGACTGTCCTGGGCCAGGTCTCCGGCCAGTACGGCGGCCGACAAGGCAGATACACGCGGCAGCAAATGCGCGGCATAAAAAACGGCGGTGGCCTGTTTTTGTGTGTAAAAAGTTTCAGGGCGCCCCTGGCATTTAAGCGCGGCACGGGCCAGTTGCCAACCGGCATGCACATAACCGGACAACATCAGGAATGGCACACTGCCCATGAAAACGGCCCGCAAATTCCCCTCTTTGGCGGTTTCAAGCACGTAACCGGTACTGGCTTCATAGGCCTGGATGGCAATTTTCAGTTGGGCGGCAATAAAAACCAGCTGCCTGCTGCCTGCCTGTTGCTCCAGTTCGGCCACGGTTTCGTGCATGGCCTTGATAAAGCCCCTGGCAACAGCGCCGCCATCACGTAAGGTTTTGCGGCCCACAAAGTCATTGGCCTGGATGGCCGTGGTGCCTTCATAAATGGATAAAATACGGGCATCACGATAATACTGGGCAGCGCCGGTTTCTTCTATAAAACCCATGCCACCATGCACCTGTACACCCAATGAAGCGACTTCAATGGCATTTTCGGTAGAGAACCCTTTCACAATGGGTACCAGGTACTCATAAACCGCCTTGTTACTGGCCCGAACGGATTCATCGGGGTGATTTAAAGACAGGTCATTGGCCCGGGCCGCATACATGGCTACCGCACGGGCACCCTCGGTAAGCCCGCGCATGGTGGCCAGCATACGCTGCACATCGGGGTGGTTAATAATGGGCACCGGCCCGGAAGAGCCTTCCAGGGCATTGCTCTGGACCCGTTCCTGTGCGTATTCCTGGGCCTGTTGCAAGGCCCGCTCGGAAACGGCAATACCCTGAATACCCACATTATAACGAGCGGCATTCATCATGATAAACATATACTGCAAACCCTGATTTTCCTGACCTACCAGGTAGCCAATGGCCCCCTCACCCACTTCTTCCGACTTGCCTGAGCCAAACAGCAGCACGGCGGTAGGACTGGCATTAATGCCCAGTTTTTCTTCCAGTGAGGCACACCAGACATCATTACGCTTGCCCAGGCTGCCATCCTCATTAACCAGGAATTTAGGCACAATAAACAGGGAAATACCCTTGATACCCGCCGGTGAACCGGGGGTACGGGCCAACACCAGATGCACGATATTTTCTGCCATATCGTGCTCTCCGTAGGTAATGAAGATTTTTTGGCCTGAAATACGGTAGGTGCCATCTTCTTGTGGAACAGCTTTGGCATTCACCAAAGCCAGATCCGAACCGGCTTGCGGTTCGGTCAGGTTCATGGTGCCAGTCCAGCTCCCTTCAAGCATGGGGGGAATAAAGGTTTCTTTTTGTTCCTGTGAACCGGCTTGGGTAATTGCTTCTATGGCGCCATCGGTAAGCAGAGGACATAAGGAAAAAGACAGGTTGGCCGCATTCAGGTTTTCAGAGGTGGCCGCCGCCACCACTTTTGGAAAGCCCTGGCCACCGTGTTCAGCATCATGCTGCAAACCTTGCCAACCACCGGCAGCAAAAATTTCAAACGCCTGTTTAAAACCTTGCGGTGTTTTTACCTGCCCATCGTGCCAGATGGCATGTTCGCGATCGCCAACCACATTAAGCGGCGCGACCACCTCTTCCACGAAACGGGCATTTTCCTCTAGTACCGCCTCTACCACATCTTCAGAAACTTCTTCAAATCCGGGCAATGGCAAGACATCGTCCAATAACCCCATATCTTTCAGATTGAAAGAAATATCTTCAATTGGCGCTTTATAGCTCATTTATTGTCCCTGCAAAATAGTTATAAATTAAAAATACGGCCTGGAAAATAGCATTGGCCAAGAAAAAACCATACGAAACGGTTGGCATCTTATAACCAAACATAAAACCATGCCTGATGAATATAAACAATTTATTCTACGACAAAGCTGTTAAAAATTGTTTCATCCTGGGGATTAATTTTCAAGTTAGCATCCTCCCCGCCCTGAACGACGGGATTTTACGCGCAAATCCGATAAAACCATATATTTGCATTTTTACCCTTTAAGCTGCCATGCCTGGTGATTGATGAGCATAATTTTGCTCTGTTCAGAAAACCGCCAACGATTTCTGGCTATCTTTTTTATAGCATTTTAAAAAATTTCTTCCACCAGCCGGCAAGCTTGCCTGAAACAAAGCGGTTCATTATTTGGCAAAACACCGGTTGCCAGCTCTAGCACGCAATATGCCTTGCGACAATAGGAAAATTGCCATGGTTTTAAACAAGGCACCACTTTAAGCACCCGATAATCACGGTCAAGAAAAATCACGCATAGTGGAAAGCGCATGCCAACTGTATGAACGCTGTTGCAGGGCCGAATTAATAAGGCCTGGTTGCGAGGCCAGTTTTTCTTGCCAAGCAGGCCTTTGAAGCGTTGCCAAAACGTGCTTGCATGATACAGCTTCATTAAGACAGCCCTGAGTTAAGCAATTTCATGCCTATTGGGAAGGCAATCACAATAAAGGTACAGGGAAAAATGCACAATACCAGGGGTAAAAGCATTTTGACAGGTGCTTCCATGGCCAGTTTTTCAGCCCGCAAAAAACGCTCTGACCGTCGCTGGTCGGACTGCGCCCGCAATATGGGCCCTAACCCCATCCCTAATGCATCAGCCTGTGCCATGGCCGTTACCCACTGCCGCAACGCCTGCACCCCAGTCCGGTCTGCCATGGCCCGCAAGGCGTCAAGCCGCGGCATGCCGGCACGCATGTCATTAAGCGCATGTCCAAGCGCCTGACGCAAGGGGCCTTCCGGACTTAAGCGGGCCGTCTGGATAAGCGCCCCCTGCAGGTTAAGCCCCGATTCCACACACAAGGTGGTCATATCAAGCATGAAAGGAAAGGCCTTTAGTATCTGGCGTTGCTTTTGCTTGCCCTGCAACCGGACCCAGTGCCGGGGCAACCAGCCAAAAAAAGGGGCTGACACCACCGCGACACACAAAGCCAGGCCAAACGACCAGGACAATAACCCTGTACCGACAAACAACACTGGCAAAGCGCCTGCCACACCTGCCAGCCACTGCAAGGCACTCATATTCATGCACGTGAGTTTACGTTCCAGCCCTGCATGACGTAATTCTTTCTCGACCCGGAGCCGGTACTTCCAGGACAAAAATGGCTGCACAAACCGCCCAACTTGATCTATCCAGGGCCAAAACAGCCTTAACAGCCATGGCGATGAATGGCCTGCGGGCAATGATGCCCCCTGCATGCCAGGCCTAAGCAGCAAAAACACACACAGATAAAGACAAACCCCTGCAGCACCTATACTTAACCAGAATTTCAAGACCAGCTCCTAAATATCAATGGACACGATTTTTCGGATCATCCATGCCCCGGCCACTTCAAGCACCACAATAATGGCCAGCACAGCCCAACCCATCGGGGTTTCCCATAAAAACCGCATGGACGCCGGATCAATCAGGTTAAGCACCAGCATCAAGCCAACGGGCAAGCAGGACATCACCCAGGCCTGCATTTTTCCCTGAGAGGTGAGCGCCTTGATGCGCCCCTGAATCTGTATGCGTGACCGTAAAGTAAGGGAGATCCGGTCAAGCGCCTCGGACAGATTTCCTCCGCTTTGGGTAGCGATCTTCAATACGGACACCACCAGACTGGTCGCTTCCGAAGGCATGCGTTGAGCCAGGTTGTCCAACGCCTGTTCAAATGATAAACCCAGTCGCTGCTCCCGCTGCATCAGGCCAATTTCCTGGCTCAAAGGCGCCGGTGCCTCTTCAACCAACAGTTTGAGGGCATTTTGCACCCCCGTGCCGGCCTGCAGCGCCCCCGACAGGGACAGCAGCATATCTGGCAATTGCCGGTCAAAAAGATTAAGACGACGCTGTCTTAACAGCGACAGCACATGACGGGGTGCCAACAAAACCACCAAACCCGTTGCCAGTGCAACTGGCAGGCTATTAAACAGAAACCAGATCAACACCACCGTGAACGCCCCCATTAGCAACGCAACCGTCCACAGCTGCACCGGATCAAAAAACAGAAAAAAATCACTCATGTTTTTTTGAGTCAAATGCTTGAAATCATGTTCATATTTACGGAAAGCGGCCAGCAACCCGTGCAAGGCAAACCAAAACAGAATGGCGGCAGCGACACTTAACAATGCCAATACCAACCAGATCATGCTGTTATTCATATAAACGGCCCCCGCTTAATGACTGACAATATCGTTGAAAGAAGCGGCATGTGGCTGGGCGTCACTGCGCTGGCTGAACAAGGCAGGATCAAAGTCAAACCCTTCTTGTCGCATGCGCTCAAAGCAATTGGGAATAATCCCGGCGCCGGCAAAAACGCCCCCGCCCTTTCGTTCAAAAGCAAAGATCTCCTGGGTTTTGATCACGCCGTTTTCCATCCCGCCTACCTCAACAATTGAGGTCACTACCCGGCGCCCATTGGACAAACGAGTTTGCTGGATAATGAATTCGATGCTGGCAGCGATATGCTCACGCACCGCGAGCAGGGGCAAATCCATGCCCGCCATTAAAATCATGGTTTCAAGCCGCGCCAGGGCATCACGCGGGGTATTGGCATGCAAGGTGGTTAACGAACCCTCGTGCCCCGTATTCATGGCCCCCAACATATCAAAGGCTTCCGCTCCACGGCATTCGCCCACCACAATCCGGTCAGGCCGCATACGCAGGGCATTACGCACCAAATCCCGAATCATGACTTGCCCCCTACCCTCCAGGTTAGCCGGACGGGCTTCAAGCGCAACCAGGTGCTCATGGTTAAGCCGTAATTCCGCCGCATCTTCAATCGTGACAATTCTTTCTTGTGGCGGAATGCAATTGGACAGAATATTCAACAAAGTTGTTTTGCCAGAACCCGTACCGCCCGAGACAATAATGTTTTTTCGCAGGCGTACGCACGACTCAAGAAAACGACTCATGCAGGTATCCAGTGAACCCAGTTTTAACAAATCCTGCATGGCAGGACGCTGCAAGGGAAACTTCCTGATGGTAATACTTGCGCCCCTTAGCGCGATGGGAGGAATAATCGCATTAACTCGGGAACCATCGGCCAGACGGGCATCCACCATGGGTGAGCTTTCATCAATGCGCCGGCCTATGGGTGCCACAATCCGGTCGATAACCCCCACCACCGCCTGTTCAGAACTAAAGACGGCATCATGGCGCTGCAGACGACCATTTTTTTCGACATAAATCTCATCATGCCGGTTTACCATGATCTCGGTAATATTGGCATCTTGCAGCAAGGGCTCCAGGGGCCCAAGGCCTACGGCTTCGTCAAGCACTTCTTGCATAAGACGTTGTCTGTCGGTGTCGGCTGGAATATCCTCATCGGTCTTGATAATGTCATCAAGCAAACCGCCCGCTTCGCTCCTGAGCGCCTCGTCACTCATCATGGACACATCCCTGCGACGCAAATCCAGCGCCTCTAGCAAGGCCCCATGCAAACGCCGGCGGATATACAAGTGCTGCGTCAGATCTTGCCGAGGTTTTTCCGGGACATCTGCGATTGATTGAGCGGTCTGCGACCTTAAGGACAAATCCTGTTCAAGCAGCCCTTGATCCGAAGCATGTTTTACACCAGTCAGGGTTGCTGTTGAACTGGCAACCTCATCTTGCCCTTCTTGCCGGCCGGGTCTGTCTTGCTGGCTACAGATTTGTCTTATTTTCATCATGCAAGGGCCAATAATAATCTCATCGCCTTCCTGCAAAGGCCCGTGACGGCTTATTCGTTGGCCATTTAACATCGTACCGGTAATCGCACCCAGGTCTTCAATAAATACACCGGCATCCCTGGCTTCCAGACGGGCGTGCTTTTTGGCCACGCGCCAGCTGCGCAAGCGCAGTCCGCATCCGGCCAGGCGACCAATCTCAAACGGTAAAGGAAATTCATTAATCTCCTTTTTGCCATCTTCAAATTGCATTTCAATTCTAAGCATGATTCAATCCTTTTCAGTCAACCATGAATTACCGGGATTTCCTGAAGCGAATGCCGGTTACCGGTGCCTCAAGTACCGGATCCCATACAGAGACCTGCAGTTCATTACCCTGCCATTTCCTTTTTCCCGGTTTTTCCTGGACATTTGGTTTTTTAGCTGATGACACCGGTTCATCTTTCGGCGGTTCGCCTTGCACATGCACATTAAGCACCGGCCCCGCCTCAAAGGTACTGTCCAGGATGAGTTTTGAACGCTTGACCCGTTTTTGCAGATCCTTGTTATCGGCAGACACCACCACAGGCCGAACAAAAATGGCCAGTTCCGACTCATTGTTCTGGAACTTACGGGACTTGAACAAGGCACCTAAAATGGGGGTATCGCCAAAACCGGGCACTTTGTCACTGTTTTGAACCTGGTCACGCGAGATAAACCCCGCCAGCACCAGCGTTTCTCCCGACTGGACATTAAACTCAGTGGACGTGCGACGGGTTTTGAGTGCTGGCCCACCAGCCAGGTTCATGGACGCATCCACCGAACTGACTTCGACATGTATTTTTGAACGCACCGTACCATTTTTTTCTATCCGGGGTGTGATATACAAACTCACGCCATAGGGTTTGAAAATGGTTTGGGTATTGCCATTGTTGTCGGTTACCGAATAGGGAACCTCACCGCCCGCCAGGAACTCTGCCGTGGCACCGCTACGTGCCATGAGTTGCGGCTGCGCCAGAATAACCGCTTCGCCCTGGCTTGCCATGGCCTGAATGGTGGATGACAACACGGCGCTGACACCGAAATATCCAGCCGGGTTATTCATGGGAAACGGCACATTCATGACTTGCTCTCCCACCCTGTCGAACAATTTGGCAGAGGCCGCATCCCAGGTTATCCCGGCATTTAACCCACCTGCCGAAGCAGGATTCCAGCGCACGCCAATATCTTGCAAGTAATTGCGTGGCAATTCCAGTATTTGCACATCCAGCAGCACCATCTGGTCCCATCCCACCTGGCTGCTCATATCAATAATTTGCGGATAGTGTTTGGCCAGAATGCCTACCCGCTCACGATCGGCATCGGTCAGGCTGTCTCCTTCCACAATGACCTTGTCACCAACAATGCTGGCCCGCACCTTGGGAATCCGTGCCAGAATACGCCGGATATCCTGCAATAGCTTCTGTTCTTCAGCCGCCTGCACCACCACCTGGAAAATCTTTCGGTCTCCGTGCACATCCCAGATTTGTAGCGTGGTTTGCCCCTGGTCCTTGGCAAACAAAATCACTTCCCGGTCATCATCGCTAACGGCATTCACCACTTTACTGTCACCCACCGCGATACGGGCAATATCGGGAATCGGCAACACCCGTATATCGCCAATATTCAATTTAAAATGAACCGGATCACCCGCCGCCAAAACCGGCCAGGAAGCGAATATCCCAAACAACCCGACGCTTATCATCAATATGATCGCATTTGTTTTTCTTGCCAACATCAACTTCACTCCTTATTTATCCTGTTTACTGCTCAACCATTAAATCCGTCTGCGCTTCCGTTACCGTTTGTATTGATTTGGGCAAAGAATTTATCCAGGCGCTGACAATATCTTCCTGAACCGGCAACTCAAATACGCCACGCTCATCGCGCTTTCCCGCTGTTTCAGGGTTGGGTGCCAACGCCAGGCCGGGCAATTTCCTAAGTGAATCATCACCATAAATAACGGCCGGTTTTTTCCTGACGGGCGGCGGTGGTGTCGCAATACCCAAAATACTGGCCAGATCTCCCCGGACTGCTTTTTGGGTTGCCTTATCGTCTTCGGGATTCCTTAACAGGGCCGTAATCATGCCTGCCTGGCGAGCCGCCACCAACTTGGCTGCCTCTTCAGGCGCTGTATCCAACGTAACGGTTGAATAACTTTGGTCCAGGCCATTTTCTTCCAGTCCTTCGGCATAACCGTTTTTGCTTTGCCGGCCGGTTGCCATCACCAGAACCCCTTGCAACAGGGGGGCCGTAATTTTCCGCCTGCGGTACTCGAATGACACGTATAGATCAATCAGGTCACCAGGCACCAACATGCCCGATACCGAATTAATGGCGTCTACCGGAATAGTGACGGCCCGTCTTCCGGGATTGATTTTGGTGGAAAACGGTGCATTTTTGGCCTTGGCCACATTAGCCCACAGGACCGGATCCCCTACTTTAAGGGCCGTGGTAATCACCTGCCCCTCTATCTGAATAAACGCTTCTGGTGCCAGGCTGCCACTAACCACCCACGACTCGGGTATGTCCCGCACCGCCACATGGACCGCTTCAATCCGGGTGCCTTCGGGAAGATCATAAGCCGCCACCACCCTTTGAACCGTTTTAACCCGGGCCTGTTGTTCTATTTGCTTGATAGTGTCCTGAATATATTCCCGTGCAGCCCATGCCGCAAACAGGCCCGCCAATATAGCCACCACTGCCATCACGACCGTTTTATCCAGCCACTTACGCTTTTTCATTGTCCTGCCTGCTTAATTTTTTTCATTAGGTAAACGCCTGCCCCTGCCTCTGTTTCATGTACAAAGAGGTAAAGTGATTCATTGCCTTTATGCCAAAAACCCCTGCCCGGAAAAACCTCATTGCCGGGTATCCATTGCCGGGCCAACAGGCGGGCATTGATGTCATCTTGTGTTTGCCGGACACTTTGCCTTAGCAAGTAAAGCTGTTGCAACACCGTTTCCCCACCCGGCAATTCAATATCCATCAATAATTGCGCATCTGCCGGTATCCACGACAAAAATCTTGCCGCCATCTGTTCATTCAATGAAGACTGGCTTAAAGCCGCCGATTGATTATTTTCAATAACGCTTAATTCACCCCTGAAACTGGTTTCAGAGGTGGCAACAAGATGCAACATGGCATGCGCATTGTTTAAGCCTGCATGCAAAAAAACATGCCCGTCCAGCACATCGGCGTAATTAAAAACCGTCTGTCCATCTTGAACCCGCTGCATAAAACGGTCCAATGGCTGTTCTCGGATAAAAGCAATGCTAAGTGCCGGTTGGCCAAACAGCTTCATTTCCTGTGCAAGGTCAAACTGCGGCACATTTAAGGAGCGCAAAATACGGCTGGAAACCTGCTGCAAGCCTTCTTTGGCACAAACCGGTATGGCTACTGTCATGGCAGCTACTAATACCAGTATCTGTTGTATTTGCCTGACCATTTATTACTCCAGATGATGGGCTGGCAAGCTGCCTTGCCATGGTTGCAGCCAGTCAAATACGGGCTGTGGCCGATTCCACGGGGCATCTACACTTTCCGAGTAGGACTGGATTTTCTGGCCGCTTTCATAGGACAGGCTTGCCGCGTTTTGCCAGCCTTCACGACTAAATGACGTACGCGTATGCGCGGCCTGGTCACTGGCGGCATGGCCGGCACCGGTCAGGATGCTGGTATGACGCCTGATGGAAAGCGAAAAATGATCAAAAAAATCCAGCCCCAAATTAAGCGCGGCCTTTGAATTGGCTTGCTGGCGTGCCGCGGCAAACACGGGTGTCACGCTTAACGACAGCCGAACCATGCCCGGGTCTTCAATTTGCCAGCCTTTGCGCAGCAAAGCGGCCTGCTTATGGTTTGTGCCTGGCTGCATAGTGGCATCCAGCTTTTCGTTACGGTCTACAGTCACGTCAATGGCATCAGAATTCAGTAATAAATTCCCCCGCCGGTCACGCCAATTCTTTTCTGGGCCCAGCAAAAAACGGGTTTCCAGTTCCGCCTTGTTAATATCGGGAATTTCACGTCCCAGCTGAAAAGCACCATAATGGCTGGCATGCGAGGCCTGCAAACCCATGTCCAGCAAACGGCCCAACCAACCAATGGCTACAAAGAACAATATCAACACCAGCATAAGTACCAAACCTTCGGCCAATGCCTGGCCACGTTGCCCTTTCCGTTTCATTCAAACTCCTTTTTCCCTGCTTCAACCAAGCGTGCCTGCCAGAACGGATGCCAGAAGTTGGCTTTTTCAATACGTTTGTCTGCCCGTACTTGTGGCCGTTCAAAAAAAGTTTGGGCGCCGCTGTGAACGGTAAAATCATGTCCCCAGGCATTTTTGCGAGTTAAAGAAAGCGTAAATTCCACCGAAGACTGCTTGCGGGCATTGGCAATATCCACATAATTGGCCAGGCCGCCTCCTTGCCAGCGCTGACGTGCTGCCACGGCACGGGAATTGGCCAGAGGATTGTGATTTCCACCAAAAATATTCCATTGGGTGGCTTTTTTTACCCAGCGCCAGAAATCAATCCCGGAGAAATTATCAGGCGGCGATTCCGTATAGGGCAAATCCATGGCCATGCTGTTTGCATTGCCGGGCACCCAGCCCCAGCCCATGGGATACTCCCTGAAATAACAGCCAATCCAGCTATTGGAGCGCAAGGCATGGTACGACTGTGTGTCAATCGATTGCCAGTTACCTTTCTCATCCAGGTCGGTTTGCCCCTTTCGCCTTAGTTCATGTCGCTTCCAGGGGCATTGTTTATTAACCATCCAAAGGTTTTTGCGCACATGATTGCGCTCATCAAGAAAACGGTACACACCGGCTACCTGCCCAATGAATGAACGGTAATTGCCAGTAGGCTTATAAACTGCAGAAAACCCTTGCAAATTGTCATGGTGAATGTCCCAGGACAACGCCTTGCGAATTTGCGGTTCGGGATAGTTGGCCAGTATCACCTTTTCAATAGCCCGGTTACGCGCGGACTCCAGCGTTTTATCAATCGCCAGGCTGGCTGCCTGCAAGACTTTGTGTACGGCCTTATCGTGCGCCTCAAAAGCCTGAAACAATTCATTGCCCGGATTGGCAATAGTGGTAAGGGCCAGGGCCTTGCGGGCCGATTGATACCCCTGCATATGCCCACTGCCAAACATCATGCCAATTAAATAGGCCGGCGGGTTTCCAACACTAACCTGCTGCCCTTGCGTGGCACTGAATTTTGCCCAGGAACCCAGGCTGACCAAATGCGCCATGGCCATTTGATGACCGGTTTGGGCAATATTGATATAAGCCTGCATGTTTAAGGCACGGGCCTGAATAAGTGCACCTGAATACGCCGCGGCATCAACCGTATTAAGCTGGCGTGCCTTTACACCCACCAGCCGACTGGTACTGAACAGGGCATTCATGGCAAGGCCAATCACCCCTAATAGCAGTATCCCCAGCACAAGCGCCTGGCCTTGCTGCCTTCGTAATTGCCTTGCTGCATGACTGGGGAATATTGCCATTATTGCCCGCCCGAACCTGCGTTGCCGGTAAAGCTTTTGAGGGACTTGGCGGTGGTTTGTGCTGAAGCGGCTTGCGCGGCATTTTGTGCCGAAGCGGAATATTCGGTACCATCTTCACCAGCCAGCTCACTGGCCATGGCCGCGGTTTGCGAGCGTATGACCTGGCCAAACAATTGGTACACAGCAATGGCCGAAATAGCGACCAGGGCAACGATAATAATATACTCGGTCATGCCTTGTCCGCGCTGCCTGAAACGGGCTTTTTTCATGGGGGTTCTCCTTATAAATAGCAACAGGCATAGTTTGCTACCACCCACACGAATCAACAATTCGCAAAACCCGAAATAGCTAAAAGCATCATGGACAAACAGGCCCATTTTGCAAATGGCCGCTCAGCCCCTATAATTTGCTTTAAGCATTTAAACCGTTACCCCACCAACCATGACAAACCCACTCACAACACGCAAAGCCCCCAAAGAAACCAATGTCAAAACGGCCTTGCGGGTTATTGAAATTATTGAAATTTATGCCAAGGAATGCCGGCCCCTGGCCCTGTCAGAATTGGCCAAGCTGTTAAACGCCCCCATGTCCAGCTGTCTGGCACTTATCAGGACCCTGGTAAGCCTGGGTTATCTTTACGAAACCAGCCGCCGTGCGGGTTATTACCCTACCGGACGCCTGCTGGCCATGGCCCAGAAAATATCCGCCGCCGACCCGGTGCTGGAACGCATCTACCCCAGCCTTGAAGAATTGCGCAACATTACCAATGAAACCGTGGTTATTGGTAAGCTAAACAGCAATCACAAAGTGCTTTACCTGGAAGTGCTTCCTTCCCTTAATCCGATTCATTACGTGGCCATCGCCGGAGAGCAAAAAGAAATTAATGCCAACTCTTTAGGCAAAGCCCTGTTTTCCACCCTGAACGACAATGACAAAGAGGACGTATTAGCCAGCATCCCGTTTCATGCCTTCAATAAAAAAACCCTTTCAGGCAAAGCCGCCTTTATACAGGATATAAAAGCCTCACTTGAACGGGGATGGTTTGCCAACTTTGGCGAATCCATGCCCGATGTGGGCGCGCTGGCCTGGCCGGTCGCGCTTTCTGGCAGCCACTATGCCATTTCCATTGCCGGCCCGCTGTACCGGATTCAGGCAAATTTAGAAGACTTTGCCCAGAAACTGCGCGTCATTAGTACTTTTATTGAAAATTCCGCCTGAACAACCCTGTGCTTTATCTGCAACACCAAAAAAAAGCCCAGATACATGCTATCCGGGCCCCATGCAAAACAGGAATTATTATGAACTACCGCCACCTAACGCAAAGCGTTCAGGTGGTGGTTTCCAGCTTCATGGTTATGTGCGTGAAATGACTGTATCACTTCCCGGCTTACATGTAACTCCACTGGCGTTTGCGACTTGGGTTTCCCTTTGCCGCCCGTGGACAGTTCCTGCCCCGGTTG
>Ga0265295_1004020_pt1 | contig 20339 bp, 18 predicted proteins | sample Munlansysbiofilm_FD_192503 | JGI IMG/M metagenome (GOLD analysis project Ga0265295, IMG submission 192503) | Leachate microbial communities from a municipal landfill in Southern Ontario, Canada - Methane capture system biofilm | ecosystem: Engineered > Solid waste > Landfill > Unclassified ... | reverse complement strand
CATGCTTTTGCTGGTAACGCAGTTCAAGTATCAGGATCCGTTGAACCCGATGGAAGATAAGGAATTTATTGCCCAGATGGCGCAATTCTCCAGTCTTGAGCAGCTCATGAACCTCAATACGAGCATGAAGGGGCTTACAGACGCCACCAACACTCAGCAAATGGTCAATGCCACGTCGTACATCGGCAAGCAGGTGACCGTTACTGGCAACTCCATCGGCAAGACGACCAACGAGACCACCAAGGAAGTCAGCGTCACGCGCTTCCGCTATGCCCCTGCGGACAATACCGCTGGCGGCACCATTACAGTACGTGATGCCGACAACAACGCCGTCTATGTTGAAGAACTCAGCGCCAAGAACAAGGGCACGACATACGATTTCGCATGGGATGGCAAGAGAAACGACGGCACCGTGGCTGGCGACGGCGTATATACGGTCAACCTTGTGCTGCGCGACACCAAGGGAGACGCGGTTCTTTCTGACCAGGTGGTGGACGCCAAGGTGACGGGCGTTGTCACTGACAATGGCGTGGTTTACCTCGGCCTTGAGGGCGGCCAGCTCATGCCGCTCGCCAACGTTCGTCAGGTCGCGCTGCCTGTCACGACAACTGCAACTGACAGCAGTGATTCCAGCACAAGCACGGGTACAAATACCGGCAGCAGCGCTGCCACCACTAAAAGTGCAGTAGCATCCAGTGCAGCAGCTTTAAGTGCGGCAATCAGCGATGCGGCAACCACCAGTGCAGCGGCCATCAGTACGGCCGCCAGCAATGCGGCAGCCAGCAGCGCTGCGGCCAGCAATGCGGCAGCCAGCAGCGCTGCGGCCATCAATTCGGCAGTCCGTGACGCGGCAGCCAACAACAACATCAGTCTGGGCGACGTGCTTTAACAACAGTAAATCGGCAAAATGAGCCAGGGCAGCGCATAACAACGCGCCCGCTCAGAAAAAAAGATATCCCCCTATCCCAAGACACGGAGGAAGTTATGGGTCTTTCAGCCAGCATGTGGACAAGCGTTTCAGGCCTGCTCACCCACGGTCAAAAAATGAATGTGGTCGGCAACAATATAGCCAACGTGAGCACTCTTGGATTCAAGAGTCAGCGTATGGACTTCAACGATTATCTTTACAGGGGCATCGGCACCACCAGCGGCACCAACCAGATAGGCGCGGGAGCCGGCGTGTACGCCATCCTTGGTGATTTTTCGCAGGGGTCGCTTGAAACCACCAACTCCGCGACTGACCTTGCCATTGACGGCAACGGATTCTTCCAGGTGCGCAAGCCCAACAGCGAACAGATGTACTACTCGCGCGCCGGTGATTTCTATTTCAACAAAAGCCGCGAACTCCAGAATCCTGAAGGCTATTTGCTGCAAGGCTGGAAGGTCAATAACGAAAAGAAGCTGACATTCAACAACGGTGCTACCAACCTTGGCAATGCCAGTCTGAGCAAGTCGGCGTATGTTGGTTCAGGAACCCCCACTGACATCGTGCTGGACAGCTGGAATATCGTTCCCCAGCAGACCACGAATGTTACCTTCACTATGGGCCTTACCAATGATGGCAAGGGGGATCGCACCACCAGCAGCACCAGCCCCATGACCGCCCTCTTTGACCTGTGGGATGGAAAAAGCACTCCCCCAATAGCCGATACCGCCTATGCCACGCAGTCCAGCATTGATGTCTATGATGAAGGCGGCGGCACCCATACAATGACAGTCTACTATGACCAGGTTGACGCCAGCAAGACAGATTCCACCGGCAATACCATATACAACATCAAGGGATTGCCCGCCGGGTACACTATGTACGAATATCTGGTCACCATCCCCCCTTCACAGGACAACCGCAGTTTTGGCGGCACAGGGTACAATGAGGCCACCAACACCTGGACTACTGAGCCGACCAAGTTTTACAACGATCCCACGGCTGGCACCAATAAGAATGCGGGCGTGCTCATGAGCGGCGTCATGATCTTTAACGCCAGTGGTCAGCTGGTCAACCAGACCGCCTACACCTATGGCGCTACGGAAAGTCCTGCCGCCAACAATCAGGTTGCCGTGGATCCTTCGGCCAAATCTTCCTGGCAGCCAACCAAAGTGTCCAGCAACGGCCTGCCGGTTTTCTCCGCCAACTTCACGGGACAGCCCTTGGCCAACAGTGTGAGCGAAACCATGTCCAGTGGCGGGGGAACCCCTGTAAGCCAGGTGCAGAATTACATTACGGAACTGGATTTCGGCCTCAAAAGCCTTGGCACTCCTACGTGGACGAACAGCACATCACTCGCCGACCTGGCGGTACAGACTCCTACTCCGCCAGCCACGACCCCATTTGTTGACTATTCCAATGTTCCCATCATGAGCAACGGGCAACGCCAGGAATACGCCAGCGTGGCCAACACGACATCCTATACTGTACAAAACCGCACTCAGGATGGCTATGCTTCGGGTACTTTAAGCAACGTGAGCATAGATAACTCCGGCGTCGTTCATGGTGTCTACTCCAACGGCAAAACCTTGCCCCTGTATCAGATAGCTCTGTATGATTTTCAGAATCATCAGGGTCTGTACCGCGAAGGCGGCAACCTCTTCTCTGCGACAAATGATTCCGGCGAACCGCGACTGGGCGTGGCGGGCGACAATGGCTTTGGCACGACACGAGCCTACAATATTGAACAGTCCAACGTGGATATGACCACAGAGTTCGTGCAGATGATTTCGACACAGCGTGGCTTCCAGGCGAACTCCAAAGGCATCACAACCGTGGACACCATGCTGGAAACCGTTATCGGCATGAAGAGATAGTAAGCAATCTGTTTGAAAGGATGGAGGGTTCGGCTCTGGCACAGCCGAAAGCCGAACCCTCTACGGCGTTGGGGATAGCGCTGTGCCCTTTCCTTCCGTGCAGGCGTCGGCATAATGCCGACGCCTTTTTTTGAAGCCCCTCAGACTGGCGCGATGCGCCTGAGTTTTCTCAGCAGGTCATCTTTGCAAAGACACGCTTTAGAGGTTTGGACACGCCCGCTCCGGCATGACCGCGCGGATATCACGCAAAGATCCCGCGCATACGCTTTAGAGCATTTTAACTTTGAAAAAGTGTAAATGCTCTAAAGCTGCACTTTCGTGCAGCGCGCCACAACATGGCGTGGATTCAGCCGAGCTTTAGCCGTTGCAACGAAGGAAGCTACGGATGCTTCAAGCGTTGTGACGCAGGAAACTACGGATAAAGACAGCATGAGTAACTATACGTTTTGTTCTGTGCAATCGCTGTCGCCATTCGTAAGGCTCGTAACCTCGCCAACGACTGCCGCAAAGACAGCAATTGGTTAATAGAGCGACCAGCCTGCTGATGGTTGTCGCAAATCGCATTTTCGGCTGAATGAAAACTTTGAAATGCTTTTCATTTCAAAGTTGATCTGCTCTAGACCAGACGCCTGCCAGGCTTTTACAGGGTAGCTTCAAAGTAAACATGCCCTGACGGTAAAGCCTGTTTGGGGCAACACGGCCCCCATGCCAGCCCTTGGCAGCACTTTGTGTAACATGACGAAAGAAATTATAAAATTCTGCTTGACACTTTGCTCTTTTTCCCCTTAAAAGAACACCTCACAGTGCGTCCCCATCGTCTAGCCGGCCCAGGACAACGGCCTTTCACGCCGTCGACAGGGGTTCAAATCCCCTTGGGGACGCCAAAACTTTTATCACAGAGGTTCGAGGAAGTTTTTTAAGTCGCTGTAATAGCAATACTTTGAAGCCAAAAATGTGTGAGTAGGTCCGCATTTATCCGCTTCAGTCCAGCGCCGATGTGAGTTGAAATGTGAGTAGGAATTTGCTACAAAGCAAATACCTACTCACGTTTTTTTTGGAGCTTCACATGGGAAAACTCACTGTCAAATTCGTTGAGGGAGTAAAGGCTACCGACAAAAAAGCAGCCTACGGCGACGGCGAAGCCCTGGAGCTTCACGTCGAACCGTCCGTAAGGAAGGGTTGCACGAAAAAATGGATTGCCCGCTTCCGTTGGGAAGGCAAGGCCAACAATAAAACGCTCGGCGCTTTTCCCGATACCTCTCTGGCGGAAGCAAGGCAATTAAACGCCGCCTTCCGCGCCCATCTCGACCAGGGGCTTCACCCCGCCCTCTTTGTTCCGCCTCAAATGGCGCGAAAAGCCAAAGCTCAAAAAAGAAACCCCGATACCCCCGCGCCACCCGATTCGCCGCAACACTGGACAGTAAAGCAGTATGTCGAAAAGTGGCTCAAAAGCGACCCCAACTGGTCAAAAAATACCATCAAGACCAAGAGCGACAGGGCGCAGAAATATATTGTCAAACCTTACGGCCACATGAAACTTAGGGATATAACCCATGCCGTGATCGAAGACTGCATACGCTTGCTCACCGAATCGGAAAAACATGCCCAGGCGAAAAAAGTTGCGGGTGTCTGGAAGCAGCTCTACGAATACGCGGAGCTGCACGACAAAAGCCTCCCGAATGTCGCGCAAAATTTGGGCAGATACCGCAAGAAGCGGGTAAAGGCCAAGCACCACGCCACCCTTGTGGAACCAGCGGCCATCGGTGATTTTGTTGTGCGCCTGGAAGATTACAAGCCCAAGTACAAGGGAACGAAAGCCCTTCCGTACACCATCCACGGCTTATGGCTGGTTTTATACACTATGAAGCGGCCTCACGAAGTCTGCGAGGGCAAATGGACCGAGATTGACTTTGAGCAGAAACTTTGGCGAAAAGATGCGGAAAACACCAAAACCGGCCTTGAAAACGATGAATGTCCATTGAGTGAACAGGCGTTGAAGGTTTTGACCGAGCTTCACAAAATCACCGGCGACTTTGAATATATGTTTCCCGGCGGAGCGGGCAACCTCCATATAGTTCCTGAAACGCTACGCAAGCTGATTCTTGAAGGTTTGGGCTACTCCGTGGGCGAACTGACCACACACGGGCTTAGAGGCATGTTCTCAACGACCGGCAACGAGCTTGGTTACAATTTTGAGGCCGTTGAAAAGCAGCTTTCCCATAATATCGGCAATGAAGTGTCACAAGCCTATAACCACGCCAAGTATCTTAGAATGAGAAGGCAAGTGGTACAAAAATACGCAGACTGGCTGCATGTTCAGGCAAACAAGGCCCGGAAAAGAAAAAAGCAAGTATCCAGTGAGCATGACAGCACTGAACAAGTGGATTGCATAGCCGTTTGACGGCAGAACAGTGATACAGGAGGAAATATGTTTGAATACCAACTTGATACAATAGAATATGATTCTGCCGAAACAAACGAACTCACCGTTTCCATTGGGGAAATACCGGAAAATGCTCAAATCACCGTCAAAGATACCGGCTGGAGCGAAGAAGAAAAAGAGCATATGAAACAATTCGGCTACGATGGCCTTGATATGGTCAGGGCGTGGTATAGCTAATCGAGCAAACACAAGCTGACCCACCAGGGCGGCACGGATTTTTGCAGCGCGGCACTTCTTTGGGGTGCCGCTCACAAAAACCGCGCCGCCCTTCTGCTTATTGCCCATCTGTGGCCTTTGTTGTACTGATAAATCCATGTTTGAGCCGCAAAAAATACCTTTGTTCAGAGTCAAACAGGCATACGGCCTGGGCGAATATGAACCTCAAGAACTCCTGGACTACCTATCCCCTGATGGCGTCTTTCCCTATGAACTGTGGCAAAAGGCGTATTCCTCTTATTGGAAATATCCCGCCGCTGAATGCTCCCGGCTTTACAAGGTAGAGAATCCGCCTTTCCCTGAAACCCACCAGATACCGGAAAAATACTTCCCAACAGAAACATATGCAAAATGGATAGTCGATTTTTTCTATGAAATGGCACGGCGCATATCTTTCAAGGATTTAGAAAGTGGTTTCGATTACATAGTCGAGACAACGTATGACAGTAAATCCGCTGTAAATGATTCTGACAGAACATTTCTCTTTTATCATCTTGAGTTGGTGGAGAAAAATATTGCCAGCATCACCAGGGTAGAAGGGGTGAAAAACATTGACCTGAAACTTTCTGCTCCCCATGTTCTGTTAAATATATTCCCCGATACGGTTGCCGTGAATAATCTATCGGCCATTCACTACTGGTCTGTTATTCGGGGCTTCCCTTTCGTCAAGGAAGTAAAAGGCATCACGGAAAAGATGGTCGAGTTTGTTATCAAAAGGGCTGCACAAAAAATGCCGCCAGTTCCCGAACCCGAACAATCAGATATAATTACCGAAACGCATATTCCGTCGTCCGTTGGGGAGGAAGCGCCCCCGAATACCCTGCCCGAAGTTGCGGAGCATGGACAAAAAGAGGGTATGATTCTCATTCCCCGCTCTTTATGGGAAGGAAAGACAGGGCAACAAGTCTGTAACGATATGCGGATTGCCGGGTATAAGGAAGATGCTCCAATCGCCTATGCTCTCCACTATTGGGTGGGCATCAAAAGCATAACAGAAATCGGAACTATTTTGCGCGGAGAAGGCATTACAGACAGCGCCAGAGCTAAACACGCCCGGAAGCATTTGGAACTGGCAGAAGGACGCTACTACACAGAATAATTTTGCCAACATTCCCGGTTTTTCCCGGATTTTCCCGATATTTCCCAGCCTACACTCCCGGTTTTTCAGTGTTTTTAGTGCTTTAGTGCCTCCTAAGTTCAATAAAAACTTAGGAGGCTTTTTATGTCACAGAAACAAGTTGAATCATCCATTAAGCGGCTACTCCGTATTAAAGAGGTTCTGGCTCGCCTTTCCATCAGCAGAAGCTCATTTTTGGAGGGGTGCCGCACCGGACGCTTTCCCCAACCCATCAAGATCGGCCCCCGCACTACTGTCTGGAAAGCCGAGGACATCGACGCGTTTATAGAGAACCTTGGCAAGCAGGGGGCAGACAATGAGTAACGCCCTGCAAACTTTCCGTGATGTTCTGAACGGCAAAGGGCTGATACCGGCTGAAATCATTGCGGACGGCAAACTGCACCGTTGCCCCACCCAAGCCAAGCCCAACAAGCAGAACGGCGCGTATATCGCCCATCTGGACACCCCTGCGACACTCTGGTGGTGCAACTGGGAGAGCGTAGAGCAAGGAACGTTCACCGATACCGAGGAAAGAACATTTTCCCAAGCGGAAAAGGAGGCATTACGGCAGCGGCAAGCTATCGTAAAACAGCAACGTGAGGATGAATTTGCACGGCGACAGGCAGCGGCGGCGCAAAAAGCGCAGAGCGAGCTAAACGCTTCCATTCCCTGCTCCCCGGAGCATCCATACTTGCAGCGTAAAGGCATCCCGCCACTTGGGGCTGTGCGACAAGCCCCAAATGGCACTTTGCTTATTCCCGTACAAGACGCTTCCGGCAACGTGCAAACGCTGCAACGCATAGCGCCGGATGGGGAAAAGCGTTTCCTTACTGGCGGCAAAGTTCACGGCGGGCATTTTGTCATTCAGGGCAAGCCGGAAAAGGCTGTTGCCGTTTGCGAAGGTTACGCCACCGGAGCCAGCATTCACCTTGCTTGTGGTTACACCGTGTATGTGGCGTTTTCTGCAAACAATCTCCCAATCGTGGCTGGCGCTGTGCGTAATGCGTTTCCAGACAAATCCATACTCATCTGCGGTGACAATGATGAAGCGGGCAGCAACAAAGGGCAAGAGGCCGCTCAAGCGGCGCTGGCCCGGCTCGTTCTTCCATTCTTTGCCTTGGGAATCGGAACGGACTTCAACGATTTGCACGAAAGCGATGGCCTACAGGAAGTCCGCCGTCAGTTGGAAGCGTCTGAAAACCATCCCGCCGCAGTCGGCAGCGCCCCCGCCCTGGTGTCTCTGGATATGGGGGAGTTTCTTTCCATGTCCATTCCTGAACGGGGGTTACTTCTGTCGCCCGTTCTCCCGGTACAAGGCATAGGCATTTTGTATGCCCCGCGTGGCATCGGCAAAACCTTTGTGGCCTTGAGCGTTGCCGTGGCCGTGGCATCCGGCGGGGCTGTTTTCGACTGGCGTGCTCCCACCCCCAAACGGACGCTGTATGTGGATGGAGAAATGCCCGCTACAGCGATGCAGAGCCGTCTTGCCGCTCTTATCAGCGGCATGGCGGTTCCGCCCCATGCCTTAAAAAATCTGACGCTCATCACGCCGGATTTACAGCCCTGCCCCATGCCGGATTTATCCACCATGAGCGGACAACTAGCGTTGGAACCGTATCTGAAAGGCGTGGACATGGTTGTGCTGGATAATATCGCAACCCTGTGCCGCACAGGGAAAGAAAATGAGGCGCAATCCTGGCAAGTCATGCAGTCGTGGCTGCTGGACTTGCGCCGCAGAGGGATAACCGTGCTCCTTATTCACCATGCCGGAAAATCCGGCGACCAGCGCGGCACCAGCGCCAGGGAGGATATTATGGACACGGTAATCAGTCTACGGAGGCCCAGAGAATACAGCATGGCCGAGGGCGCACGATTTGAAGTCCATCTGACAAAAGCGCGGAGCGTATTGGGCGATGATGCCAAGCCCTTTGAGGCCAATCTGGTGACGGAGGGCAATGCCCTGCACTGGCAGATAAAAGTGCTGGAAGACGTGGAACTGGAAACACTCAAGCGTCTTTTGAGCGAGGGTTACAGCATCCGCGACTGCGCCGAGGAAATGGGCAAGTCCAAGGGCGCAATCCAGCGGTTGAAAAAGAAACTGGACGGAGGAAATTGACCCGCCGTTTTCAGGTGTATCGCTGTATCACCCCCTAAGGGGCGGTACAGCGGTACATCGGCAATATTCCTCGTATTAGTAATCCAATGAAGTGCAACTATGTCCAGCGAAGTTTGCAACTGCTGTACCACAAAAAATGAAAAAATGTACCGCTTTCCCGCCGCATAAAGAGCGAGAGAGCGAGTGATACAAGGAAGTCCAACTATGTCCTATCTCGTTTTACACATGGATAAATTCAAAAAAGAAGCTGTGCGCGGCATCCAGAGCCACAACAACCGGGAGCGAGAAAGTCATTCCAACCCGGATATTGATTATGAGCGCAGCGGCCACAACTACGATCTGCACGAATCCGCCTCTGGAAACTACGCCGAGGCCATCCAGAATCGCATTGACGACCTCTTATTGGTGAAGGCCGTGCGGAAAGACGCCGTGCATATGTGCGGCCTCATCGTGTCCTCTGACAGCGCGTTTTTTGAAAAGCTCCCCCCGGAAGAAACCAGGCGTTTTTTTGAGGAAAGCAAAGCCTTCCTTACGGAGTTTGTCGGCGCGGAAAACGTCATTTCCGCAATGGTCCACATGGATGAAAAAACGCCGCACATGCACTTCCTGCATGTTCCGGTGACGCCGGACGGCCGACTGAACGCTAAGGAAATCTACACACGGGAAAGTCTGAAAAAGCTGCAAACCGAGTTGCCCCGGCATCTGCAAAGCAGTGGGTTTGATTTGCAGCGCGGCGTCGAGCAGGAGCCGGGAGCGAAGAAAAAACATCTGAACACTCGTGAATTCAAACAGCAGCAGGAGGCGCTTCATAGTCTGGAAAAAGAAACCCAGGCCGTGAACGCTGAACTGGTACAGCGCCAGCGGGAGGAGTCCGCATTGCAGGAGCGTTTGCAGTCCATTGAACGGCAAGCCCAGGAAGCGGAAAAAATGCTCTCCGAGCAAACGGACATTCCCAAGGCGTCAATGCTCAATTTCAAATCCGTGCTGGAAGCTGCCCAAGGGATAATCGAACACCAGAAAAAGGCATTGGCGGCAAAGGGCATCGTGGACGCGCAGAATGAAAAGCTGAAAGCCGATAACGAGAAATTGCAAGCCCAAGCCAAGGAGCTACACGACAAAGTTCTTGGCATTGAACTGCAGCATGCCGAAGAACGCCAGAAAATCAACGCGAGCATCCGAAGTTTGAACAACACCAATCAGAACCTTCTCGCCCGCCTGGAAGAAACCGAGAAGTTTTTCCGCTGGAATACAGACGCCAGTATGATGCGCGATGAATACGAGCGGGAGCAGCGGCAGGAAGCGCAACGGAAAGCGGCAGAGCAAAAACGGCTGCTCGAAGAAATCAAACAGCAGGAGCGCCAGCAGCAAGCGGATAAAGAGCGCCAAGCTAAAGAGCTTGAGCAGCAAAAAGCCGCAGAGCTTGAGCGGCAGCGGGCAGAACGCGAACAGCAGAGAGCGCAGTCATTGGAACGGAGGCCGCGCGGTATGGGCATGGGCCGTTGAGTCCGCGCTGAATCTTTGCGGGGAGCAGAAGTATAGCCCACTATACTTCACTCCGCGAAGTGTGGGCGAACGTGCCGCTCGACCGCCAAAAGCAAAATCCGGGGTATGGCCCCGCCACAATAAAGGAGAGAAAAAGCATGAATATCACCGCAGCCCAGGTCAAGGAAATCGGATTGGAGCTTGCCAGGATGAAGCCCGCCAAAGTCACTCTGGACGGCAACCGCAGCCTGACCGTGAAAGAAACAATCTTCGCCCTGGCCCCGACACTGGAACGGATGAAAAAACGCGGCTTCGATACCCAAGAGATTGCCGAAAAACTCCATGAGAAAGGCATTGAGATAAAGCCGCCCACACTGGCAAAATACCTGAACGAGTTCAGACGCGGTAAGGACAAGAAAAAAGACACACCCCCGCCGCCCGTGCAGACGGAAAAGGCCGCGCCCATGTCGCAACCGGAGAAGTCCGCCAGGGTGAGTAGCGGACAATTCACCGTTACACCGGACATGCCGCTGGATGAATTGTAGCGGCATTCCGCTCTTTTTCCGACAACGACAGACACGGCCCTTGGACATTCCAGGGGCCGTGTCTGTCGTTACACTGTCACGACAATTGGTTGAATCACAGATTGAACCCCGCCAAATTTTGCCCTCACAGACTATAGAAAATATCCGGTCACCGCGTTATACCTTTCGGACATGAGCACCAATGTCCAACACGAAAAACGGCGTTACTTACGCCTTTTCACGCCATCTACAAGGCCCGCAAGCTGTCGGCCTACGCCTATGGCCGCGACAGGCTGGTACCTTCGCGTCTTCGGACATCCGGAATTACCCGCCGCGCAATTCGCTCTGCGCTCTTCCTACCTGAAAGGCGTCATTCTTTGTGACGAAGGTTCGCTCGGCAAAACCTACGAGGCGCTGCTGGCTGTCACCCAGCTTTGGTACGAAGGGAAGAACAACATTTTGCTGGTCAAGCCGACGCCTCTGCTTGAACCCCATAGACTACCGGCCCCACGGCCCAACAAGCCACATGCAACAGAATAAATAAGACACTAATTTTATTATACAATTACAAAGATATGCAACAGTACTTTAAACGTCATTATCTCACTCCATTTGTTTTGCCAATAATCGCTTTTTTATTGGCCATTCTGATAGGGGGTACCTTGCTGAGCCTGGAGGCTTTTTCAGCAAACAAGCCTGTCAGCATTGTTGACGCTTTTTTTGTCGCGACCTCTGCCGTATGTGTCACGGGATTATCGCCAATTGACGTTTTTTCAGAATTTACTATTGCCGGGCAATGGATAATTATTGCTCTAATGCAGCTTGGATGCCTTGGCATAATAACTTACACCACGCTCATTTTTTATATTATCGGTAAGAATATATCGTTGAGAGACAGGCTTGCTGTGCAGCAATCCATCGTCTGCAGCAACGTATTCAGCTTACGAAAGTTCATAAAAAGAATCGTATTTTTTGTTTTTGCTTTTGAATGTATCGGCTTTATTTTTCTCTTATTGCTTTCTCCCAAAGGAGTGACGGCGTTTGACGCGCTTTTTTTGGCGGTTTCAGCTTTTTGCAATGCGGGATTTGCCCCATGGCCCGATAGTTTGATACCATTACGCCACTGTTGGAGTTTTCAGATCGTCATAATGCTTCTTATTGTCATAGGCGGGCTTGGTTTCTTTGTCATAAATGAGATAGTGGAAAAAGTGCAGCATAGCTGCAAAAAAAGCGGATACTATAATCTTTTTTCCACAGCAGAAAGCAAAAAGTTGAGCTTCTATAGCAAGGTAGTTATAACAACGACCATAGGAATGCTCGCTTCCGGCAGCATATTTATATTTCTGTCCGAGCTTGGCAATACAATATGGAGCGATGCCTCACTTGGAGAACGCTTTCTTACTGCATGCTTTCAAACAGTAACCAGCCGAACGGCCGGGTTTGCAACTACGGATCTGGTAGGGTTTACAGATATAACGCTGCTTATGACTGTATTTTTAATGTTCATTGGCGGATCACCGAGTTCGGCAGCTGGCGGAATTAAAACCACGACGTTTCGTGTCCTTTTGGCGAGCTTGGCTGCACAGCTCAAAGGAAGAAAGCAAGCCGTTATCCAAAACAGGGCTATGAACAGCCAGATACGCAATAATGCGATGTTGCTGTTTTACTATGCAATATTAACAATTCTCATGGGAACATTTCTCCTGGCTATTACGGAAAACGGGCTGACGCATCATGGCGCCGCACGTATTCCTCTTTTCAGTTTATTTTTTGAAGTAGTTTCGGCGTTCAGTACAACAGGATTATCGCTCAATATTACCCCCTTGTTGACTGACTGGGGAAAAATTGTTCTTTGTCTTGTTATGTTCATAGGCAAGCTCGGCCCGGTGTGGCTGATAACGACCATTCAGCAATTCCATACAGAAATCGCTTATGCCTATCCTGAAGAATCAATCCCAATAGGGTAATTACATGAAAAAGACATTGGAAGTCGGGATTATCGGCCTGGGAAAATTTGGCAGGCAACTGGGCATCGTGCTTACAGAGTTGGGTCATAATGTACTAGGAGTAGATATTGATCCTCAACGTGTGCATGCCGTCCAGGATATTTTTCCACAGACTTATGTGGCGGATGCTACCGACAAAACAGCTCTGGACCAGTTGAAGCTTCAATCCTGTGACACTGTTGCGGTATCTGTAGGGAGCACAATGGATTCTTCCATTTTGATCACCTTGAACCTTCAAGAGATAGGAGCAAAAGATATTTTGGTAAAAGCGGTAAGCGCGGCTCACCGTAAAGTTCTTAGCAAACTAGGCGTAGGACGGGTGCTTGAGCCGGAAATAGACGTAGCCACCCAAGTGGCATATCGCCTGAACACCCCTGGGATGCTGGACCTGCTTCCAATTGGTACCGGAGTGCTCATCCAGGAACTTATTGTAGACAAATGGACAGGGAAGTCTTTGGCGGAGCTTAAATTGAGAGACACAAACGGTCTTTTGGTGGCTGCAATCTGTCCAGCAAACGCAGCTGAGTACGTTTTTGTGCCAGACCCGCATCAACCGCTCGCGCGAGGCGATAAGCTGCTGCTCATTGGGTACCAAAAGGCGTTATCGGGCATTGTCCCATAACCCCAAACCAAACTTGTGCCGAAATGGCTTACCTCCCCAACCCCGGCCCACGGCTGCGTTGGCTCCCCTGTGCCCGCAATCGTTCTATTTGGCGTTCAACAAGGCGCTCAAACGCGACAAGAGCGGTTTCAAGTTCGCATGTATATCGCTAACGCGTTGCAAGTGCCGCACTGATTCCTGTTGTTCGACTCGGAACTGGCCACGTTCTCCTGTAGCTGACGAATGGTTTGGGCGTGGCTCTCCAAGCTGCGCTGGTGGTTGACCAGGGATGTGCCGTGCATTTTCTGGGTGGCATTCAATTCCTGTTCCAAGGTGAGCAAGGTGTTTTTGAGAGTGCGCTCCAGTTCGGTCATGGTCTATTTCCTCACTATTCTCCAGGCTTTCTGTTTGCCGAGCGTTCCTCCGTGGGTGATTGTCCAGCCCTCCGGTGTCAGCAGATAGTCCTTGCCCTCCGACTGATACGGCTCCAGCCCCTTGAAAGTGGCCCATAGCGGGGCGCTCTGGGCTTCCATGGAATCTTTCCGTTCTGACAGCGCGGTTATTTCCCGGTGCAAAGTCGTGATTTTCTTCTCGGCCAGGGTCAACAGGCCCCAGCCGTTGAATATCGCGCCCGTCACGATGCACAGGGTTATGACCAGGGCTTGCAGGCATTTCCAACCAAAGGCGGCGCTCTTCGCGAACTACCTCAAAAAATTTCTCCAACGTGCCAACTTCCGGGCATGGCGAATAACCGGGCAAGAGAGCTGACTCACCAGGGCAGCACGGATTTTTGCAACGCGGCACTTCTTTGGGGTATCGCGCACAAAACTGGACAGAAAACCGAACGAGCGGATATAAGAACTAATAGACAACCAGTTATTTAATAGCAAAAATTGACTATGCAGTTCCTCCGAATATACGTTCTCCACAATCCGAATTGGCGACAGGAATAATGCCGTATGACGAACGTAAAATTTACCATTCTGGCCTTGGCAAAAAAAATATGGCCCAAGGTTTCCGCCTACGCCCTGCTTGGTGTTCTGAGCGCCTTGGTAGCGGTGATTTTTAAAAGCTATATTCCCGAAGAGCTCAGTAAAATTGTCGGCTCTGAAACTGCCGGGAATATTTTGACTATACTGGCCTCAAGCATGCTGGCAGTGACTACGTTTTCCTTATCCACGATGGTTTCTGCCTATGGCGCGGCAACATCAAATGTAACACCCCGCGCCACAAGGCTTATCACAGAAGACAAAACAACCCAGAATGCCCTTAGCACCTTTCTAGGAACCTTCCTGTTCAGTCTGGTCGGGATTATCGCCTTGAACATGGGTTTGTATGAGGGCGGCGGAAGGTTTATCCTGTTCGTCTTTACCATCGTTACAGTCATCTTCATCGTGGTGACGTTCATCCGCTGGGTAGACAGGCTGACCACTCTGGGCAGGGTGAATGAAACCAACGGTCTTATTGAAAAAGCCGCTACCGATGCAATCAAGCGGCGCGCGCATAAACCAACCTATGGATGCAATCGGTTTGAAACTTTCCCTGATGTTTTACCGGAATGGACTGACTTACAAGCGGAATCCAGTGGCTATTTACAATATTTCGACGCCAAAAAAATTTCTCAACTCGCGGAGGAACATGAGGTCGATGTGTACGTTGCTAGCACGCCGGGCAAATATGTTACAAAAGGCACGCTGCTCGCTCTGTTCACCAAGAAACTTACATCTGAATCATATCGCGAATTCTGCAAATGTTTCACCATTGCAGACCAGCGCACCTTTGAACAAGACCCGCGCTTCGGCCTATGCGTCCTGGCGGAAGTAGCCTCACGGGCCATGTCTCCGGCAGTCAATGACCAGGGCACGGCTATTGACATTGTTGTCAGAGCAGGTCGTGTACTTGAAGTGTACACAGTTGAAAGGAAAGATGAAGCAGCTGAATTCAAGCGCCTTTGGGTACCCGAACTTTGCATTGACGATCTTTTTCAAGACGCTTTCAATCCGGTGATTCGGGATGCAGCCGCTTCTTACGAGGTTCAGGTACGGCTCCAGAAAACCCTTGTCCATCTTGGCAGCCTCGGGAAAGATTATAGGGAGTCAGCAATAAAATATTCCCGAATAGCGCTCCAATATGGCGAGGCAAAGCTGTTTCTGGAAGAAGAAAAAGCAGAACTCAGGCGCATTGCCAGTGCATTGGGCCTATAAAAAAACGGCTTGCTAAATTCCCCGCCGCTTCCTTTTCAGCACTTACCACCGCAGCAGCAACCACCGGATGCACCGGGAGCAGCCGAACCGCCAGCGCCGTCAATCCAAGCCGCGATTTCTTCTTTGCTTGGAATTTTTCCCGTTGATTTCACCACGCCATCAACAGTCACAGCCGGGGTAGACATCACGCCCGCCGCCATCATTTCTTTCAGGTCGGACACTTTTTGCACTGTGATATTGCCGCCCTTGGCCGCAGCCACTTCTTTCACCAGATTTTCCGTTTCCGTGCAGCGGGCGCAGCCGGGGCCGAATACTTTTATTTCCATTGTCTCTCTCCTGTTGATTAAACTATGTACGGGCCAAGAATGTTGAACAGCCAACCCACCAGTGTAAAAATCACCCATAAATAGCCGATGAAAGCCGCTTGCAGTTTGATGGTCATAATCTGTCGCAGCATCATCACTTCCGGGATGCTGGCTGCTACGGCACTCATGCAGAAAGCCATTGTCGTACCAATAGGCAAGCCCTTGACCAGCAGACTTTCCATAACCGGCACAATTCCCGTCACATTTGAATAAAGAGGAATCGCCACCAATACGGCCACGGGAACCGACCACCATTCACCGGCTCCAAGATTTTCCGCAAACCAGTTTTCCGGCACAAAACCGTGCAGCGCCGCACCGATGCCCACACCGATAATGACCCACTTCCAGACGCGCTTGAAGATAGAAGTCATTTCTCCATAAGCGAATACATGCCGCTGCCTGACAGTCAGTTTTTGCACTTCGCCGCTCTCGCTGACATACTGATGCGCGGGGGCGTTGTTCATGGCTTCAATTATGAACGGTTGCAGCCAGCGTTCCGCCCTGATGTTGTTCATAAAAAAGCCGCCGATGATTCCCGCCGCCATGCCTACAAGCACATAAATTACCGTGAATTTCCAGCCGAGCAGCCCCCACAGCAACACAACGGCGATTTCGTTGATAAGCGGCGAAGTAATCAGGAATGACATGGTGATGCCAATAGGGATTCGTGCCGTAGTGAAACCGAGAAAGAGCGGAATACTGGAACAGGAGCAAAACGGTGTGACCGACCCGAACAGAGCACCGAGGAAATACCCAAGGCCGCGCCGTTTTCCGGCAAGATAATCGCGCACACGTTCCACATTCAGCGAGGCGCGTATCCAGGCAATGCCGTAAATCAGCGCCACCAGTAGCAGAAGAATTTTCACCGTATCGTAGATGAAAAATTCCAAGGAAGCGCCGAGATGCGATTCAGGATTCATACCGAACAGCCCGAAAACCAGCCAGTGTGAAGCCGGGAGAATATAGCTGTAAGCCAGCCACCAGAGCACGGCCAGCGACGCTATCATTGCCAAATATTTCCGATTCCAGCCTTCTGAGCTTGCCACAGGGGTCGGGGTCTGCCCGGAACAGCAACAACCCATCTTTTCAGTATCCATCATGGTTTCCCGTTCTCATGTCAACATATGTTGACCAGTTGATATTTAGGTGAAAAAAAATTGCTCCTATCAATCAACACGCTTGGGCAGGATGCCACTCACCGGGCTTGCATCCCTGAACCTTTGGCAAGCCTCCGGGTTGCCGGAACAGCATTCTTCCGTCAGATAGCCCACAATATCCAGCATCAGCGGGATATTGGCCTTGTAACGCATAAACCGACCTTCCCGTTCCACGTCCACCAGTCCGCTATGCACAATGGCCTTGAGGTGAAAGGAAAGATTGGTCGAAGGAATATCAAGCTCTTTGGCAATATCGCCTTGCACAAGGCCGTCAGGCGCGTGTTTGACCAGTAGCCTGAATAAGTCCAGGCGCACGTCGGAAGAAAGCGCCTCAAAGATTTTGGTTGCTTGTTTCGTTTGCATAGATTGATAGTTCAACATTATTTGATATGTGTCAAGTAAGTTCATACTCTGCCAACTCAAAAATTGTAACAGCCTTTCATATCCGCCGCCATTCCCAAGGGGCTACTGGTTCGTAATCAACCCAGAAAGCCCTTACTTACCGTCAGCAAAAATAAAAGCGGTTTATTGGATCCTTTGGCTTTGCGGACTATCAAGCTCCCACCCCTCCCACTTTGGCTTGCCTCTGCCATGCAAGACCCATTGCGGCGTATATTCGCTTTTCAGAAACACTAACCGTCGCAACCATTTCACAGGCACAATCTGATACTTTCGACAGAAGTTGAGCCACGAAACCCGCGCCCCAAGGTAGTTAGCCAAGTCTGTTTTATTTGTGGTTCCCGTTGCAATTTTGAAACGGGCGTACACATCATCCCACTCAATATCTTTGCACAAATCCCGGCCTAACTGGTGATACCCTTCCGGCTCCCAAAAATTCATAATTTCACCTCCACAACGGCAATCCTGACCTTCTTGCCTATAGACTAGTTTTTCTAGTCTGTAGGCTAGAAACAAAAAACATGCAAACGCCTATTATAAGAGAATGAAAAATCCTCTTAATTCAGCAGCACGACTAAATTTTCAGCATGTTTTACGCCGGTATCGGCTAGCGGCAGGGCTGACACAAGAACAGTTATCCGAAAAAATGGGCATAAGTCTTGGCTACCTTTGCACACTGGAAGTCGGCAGGAAATGGCCCCATCTCGACATGCTTTTCATCATTGCGAAAGCGTTGAATGTTCGTCCGTCCGAATTGATAGCCGCCCTGGAAGATGAGTTGGGCTTTAACGTCACGAAATCCTAAAAATAGGGCTGCACTTGTATCCGACCTGTTTAGGGAGCATATGAGGGAGCGGTTCAATTCCCCCAATGAGGGATTGCCGCCGTTATGCCGATGTGTATTAGCTTTCGCGTAGAAAATAAAAATTTCTAAAAACAATCAATAATATTGTAGACTTATATAGAATATTCAAAACCCCTTGGGGACGCCAAGTAAATTCAGGCACTTACAGAAATGTAAGTGCCTTTTCTTTATGGCTTTAGCCAGTTGAGCGCGCCAGCGCGCTCAACTGGCTAAAGCCATAACGTGAAAGACCGCGCCGTGCGGCGCGGTCTTCAGTCATTTCTTACAAAGCATTTCAAAAAGAAACTTCTTTAAAGCGGGGTGTCCACAGCCTGATCCATATCCACCATTTGGCCAATATTGCCTGAAGCAAAACCCGAGAGGAGCAAGTTCGAGAACTCCCCGTCATACCGGGCATCGCCAGACAGCTCTTTGGCGGCGGCAAGAGGCTCTTTGGCTTCGCTGTATGACCTGTGACTGATCATGGCCGAAAAGGAGTCTGCAATGGCCGTGATGCGCCCCACCCGGCTGATCTGATTTCCCTTCAGATGCTGTGGGTATCCGGAGCCGTCCATGCGCTCGTGGTGTTCATAGCAGGCCCGCACCAGTTCTTCAAAACTTACGTCCATTTTGTGCATAAGTTTGATGCCCACAAGCGGGTGGGGCAAAATTTTTTCCCGCTCTTCGGGCTTGAGTGGGCCGGGCTTGTTGAGCAGAAAGGCTGGAACCTTGCTCATGCCCACATCGTGCAGCAAAAGGGCGAGCGCCATGCGGTCAAGGTCTTTGCGCCTGTATTCTCCACCAACCTGCATCCACAGCCAGAGTCCGACACTCATGGTGTTTATGGCATGGCGGGCGGGCTGATGCTTGCGGAACAGCCGCCGCATGAACGTGTTGATGCGGTGTCTGTCTGCCCACAGGTATTCCGTGATTACCATGATGTCACGGTACAGAGGCTCAAAAAGGGCCTTTATGGGCTGACTGTCGAATTCGGTATAGCGAAGAAACAGCGCACGGATGCAGATATCGGCGATTTCGGCTTCTTTGAGGTTTTTGTCCTGCAAAACAAGGTCAAGCTGTTTGACGATATGGTGCGAATAAATGTGGTGGTCTGAGCGCGCCACAAAAAGATCGCCCTTGTCGCAAAGACGGGCCACCTCCTCAACCTGTTCGTTGGTCAGGCGCGTTTCTTTTTTGCAATACGGCGCCAGCACCATGATGTCTTCACGAAAGCTGAAAAGGTCCACCGGCGGGCGGTATTTGGGAAAACTCGAAAGAATTTCGCCGCTTATCTGGTAGTACTCCTCGTTAATATTCTGGGGAACCTCTTTTGCAATCCGTGCGCTTTCGGCCATGGCCTACTTCCAGTAGATTTTGACGAGGTTGGTGCCTCTTGGGGTGGAGGAGGAGCCCTTGACCTGGCCGGCTGTGATGACAATGCAGTCGTCCGGTTCAAAATCATCGCTGGTATGGATGAAATGTTCGGCCCGGATAAGGTGGCTTTCTTCATCCTGCGGCCTGGCCACAAAGGCGGGCTTGACGCCCCAGACAAAGTTCAGGGCCTTGACGGTCACCGGGTCGGGCGTAAGGGCGTAAATCTGCTGTGGAGGACGCCGGGCAGAAACCTGACGGGCAGAGCTGCCGGAAAGACTGTGTGAAACAATGGCCTTGGCCTTGGCCTTGTCAGCCAGCAGGCAGGCGGAATATGCCAGAAATTCGGGAATTCCCTTGTCGGCATCAGGTTCTTCAAGTCTGTGATTAATCAAAAGCAGCTTTTCAGCTTCGTCAGTAATGCGCCGCATGTAGCGCACTGTTTCAACAGGAAAATTACCCATGGCCGTTTCTTCCGAGAGCATGACGCAGTCGGCTCCGTCCAGCACGGCGTTGGCCACGTCAGTGGTTTCAGCGCGTGTGGGGGCGGGGCTGTTCACCATGGAAAGCAGCATCTGCGTGGCCACAATAACGGGCTTGGACGCCTTGTTGCAGGCGCTGATGATGCGCTTTTGCAGGGCGGGCAGCAGGGGCAGCGGGCATTCTACGCCAAGGTCGCCGCGCGCCACCAT
>Ga0265295_1004019_pt1 | contig 20345 bp, 17 predicted proteins | sample Munlansysbiofilm_FD_192503 | JGI IMG/M metagenome (GOLD analysis project Ga0265295, IMG submission 192503) | Leachate microbial communities from a municipal landfill in Southern Ontario, Canada - Methane capture system biofilm | ecosystem: Engineered > Solid waste > Landfill > Unclassified ... | reverse complement strand
GTTCCCCCATATCAGAATCGCTGCAAAAAATACATCGGCAATCGCTGAATGGCAGGGCTTGCAGGCGGGAAATTTCCTGTTCTCCACGGTCCGCCGGAAAGCACTTTCCCATGTTTTTGTTGCATACAGGTTCAAAATTCCATATAAAAGTATAATGTCCCAGTTACGTACACCGGTTCCGGACCCTCTTGCCCCTGTTGCCTGAACGTTTTCCATCGATCTGCCGGAATGGGATTTTTCGTCCAGCGGAAACAGGCCCCGCATGTTGCGGAAACACGTCATTTTTACGGCGGCCCCGGCATTTGCGTCATCGTTGACCTGTCGGATATGGGGCCACCCGCCCGCTCCGTCTGCCCGCTTTCAGGAAAGCGTTACGGCGTCAATCAGCGGTCGGCGGGCCAACCTTACATTGATCACTGGAGGCATGTTAAGCATCATGAACCTTGCCGATATCCTTCAAAAATACCGAGATCACGTCGCCCTGAAGTGGGCGCATCGCCTTCATGAGGAGGTCAGTTCCGGGTATGCCAGGCGCCCGTTGGAAGAGCTTCTAGACACGACATCACAGGCCGGCGAGGCAAACTACGCCGCGATGGTCCGGGGGGACTTCTCAAAAATAGACGCCTTCATCGTCAGGGTCTGCAAGATGCGTCTGGAAGGCGGCTTTTCTCTTTCGGAAGTCCAGAAGGCTTTTGAAATCTACCGGACGATCCTGATCCCGATCCTTGTGAAAGAGTTGACGGGCGATGCCCTGCTGGAGGCGCTGCAAAGCCTCAATTCCTGTTTGAGCCGGACCATCTTTGCGTTCAGCGACTATTTTTTGAATATGGCCAATGCCAAACTGCTTGAAAAGCAGAAGAAGCTTGATGAAGACCTCCAGGCGGCCGCCGGGATTCAGCAGTGCCTTCTGCCGCAGAGGCAGAAGGCGAGCCGGAAGGACGAAGATCTGGAGATCGAGTGGAAGTTTACGCCTTCCGAAACGATCGGAGGCGACATCTTCAACGTGATCCGCCTCGACGAGGATCACCTCGGGTTTTACATGATCGACGTCAGTGGACATGGAGTGCCCCCGGCCCTGGTGACGTTTTCCCTTTCCCAGACCCTTCAGCCTCACATGGGCTGCACCATTCGGAAGAAGCCCGGCTGCACGCCGGATTATGAAATTGTCTCTCCGGGAGAAGTGCTCACGGCCCTGGACCTGGAATACCCCTGGGAGCGCTTTGAAAAGTTTCTGACCGTCATCTATCTCATTGTCGATATCCATCATGGCCATCTGGTCTACAGCAACGCCGCCCATCCCCCGCCCATTCTTCTCCATGCCGATGGAACCTTCGAACTGCTGGAAAAGGGGGGGACCATTATCGGTCTGGGAGGGGTCCTGCCCTTCGAGGAGGAGGATAAGGCCTTTTCGGCGGGGGATAAAATCATTATTTATACGGACGGCGTGTTTGAATTTACCAACGATAAAGGGGAATTGTTCGGGGAGGAAAGGTTTTACGCCCTTGTGAAGAGTCTGCATGGACTGGATATCGGTGTCATGCTGGATGAGATCGTCCGGGCCATCGAGGGTTTTGCTCAGGGAGAAAAACTCAGGGATGATGTGAGCATCCTGGGGCTTGAGTTCAAGAGGCGGATTCCCGCGGCCTGACCGGGGGAAGATCCGGAGCCGGCGATTTCCCCGTTTTTCAGGGCATCAACCGGGAGCGGATCGCACAGGTGATGCCTTCCAGGGTGTCATGGGGGCAGCGGCTCATGTCGAGCTCCCCGTCCCTGACATAAGGGCTTAGGAGCGCATACAGATCTTCAGGGAGCCCTCCGTATTGGCCGAGAAAGGAGCGGAGCCGCGCATCAAGACTGAAGATCCGCTTGCTTTGTTCCGGCAGGTCCAGGTAGCCATCGATGATCTTCAGGAGCCGGATGCGGTCATGGGGAAGCTTTCCATACAAATCCAGGAGATTGGAGGCGCTGTCGCTCAGGAGTTCGGTTTCCGCATCAATCCGGCTGATCAGGATTCTCAGCTCTCGGATGACCTGCTCTTCCGGGCACTCCGTGAACCTGCCCTCTTTCACCGCCTGCTCCAGGGGCGTCTGGGGAAAAATCTCCAGCGTCCGGAGGCGGACAAAATCCGGGGCGGCGGCATTGATGACCCGCGCGGTTTCCAGGGCATGCTCCTCTGAACGTGCGGTGCCGCCTAGGCCGGGCATGATGTAAACCGAGCAGGAGATGCCGGCTTCTTTTGTTTTCAGGCAGCCCTCGATGTGATCCGCACTGCTTTCCCCTTTATTCACAAAGGCCAGGACCTGGTCGCTTCCGCTTTCAATGCCGAAATGCACCCGGTTCAGCCCGGCTGCGGCCATGGACTGCAGGTCGGCGAGGCTCCGCTGCCTGGCCGCCGTCCGGGTCCGCCCGTAAACGGTGAAGCGCTGAAGGGACGGAAAACGGGATTTGATTTCGTCCAGGACAGCGGCCAGGAATTCCGGCTTCAGGATCAGCCCGTCCGCATCACCCAGAAAACAGGTTTTTCCTCCGGCTAGGCGCCAGCTCAGCAGATGGGCAAGGCTGTCCTCAAGGGAAGGCTGGTCGTTGAACCAGGAGAAAAACCAGGCCAGGCGAGGATCGACATCTTCCGGAATCTCCGCGGCTGCCTTGTGCGTCCGGGCTTGATGATGCGCTTTCCTTCCGGTCCGGCGGATCTCCTCGGCCAGTCCGGGGAGCTTTTCGTAATCGGCCCGGGTATACCCGTTTGTGCCGATTCCGCGGGCCAGCATCCAATTTTCGAGCTGCCTGGCTCGTTCAATGTCTCTGCGGATTTCATCGAGTGAACGACGGGAAAAACGGGCGCCAAGTTTGTACACCGGGCAGAATGCGCACTTGTTCCAATAGCAGTTACGGGTCAGCCGAAAGGTCAGGCTGCTGTTTTCCGTGGGAGGCCGGATCGAACAGATCTCGAAGGGCTCCAATCTGCCTGGATTCTGCTCGTTCATATGCTCAAACCTTTCTTGCTTACGTCGATGCCCATCCTTAAAAAATCCCTTAGCAGGGAAGGAATTTCGTTCAAGATCTCACTTCCATGGCGCCTTTTTTTTCCGAAGCTGTTCTGACAGGCGTTGCCGTCCATCGGCTCGCAATGTCAGACGACCTTGAACCCTTCCCGTCCGATCCGGCTGAACAGTGGCGGCAGGCGGGTCGAAATCCTCTCTGTGAAGGACAATTTGTCATATTTTCCCATTTTTCCGGACGCTGTCAAGTCCTATCGGTCAGGGACGCAGTACCCCGTCAAAGTTGGCCAATTCATTTCTAATATCGAGCCCTTGCAGGCAAAGGGACCTTCATCATTATTGTGCAATTAATTCATGGTGTTATGATTGCGAATGACTTGACCCTGGTCAGGGACGTGCAACTGTCCGCCCCCTGCCTTCGGCGTTCAGCGGAGCGGAGGCAGCGTGTCGCCTTGAGATATTATGGGCTGCCCTGGCCGAGAATCGACCGTACCGGAATGATCAACCCTTTTCTCCCACAGCATAACCCCTGAGCGCCTTTTCAGCCCCCGCCGTTCTTTATACCAGGAATGAACTGGGAATTATACGTAATTCTTTCCGTATTTACATTGTAAATGCTTTAGGGCTATTTTTTAGTACAGTAAGTTACCAAATTTTCCTTCCTTAAACTTCCTTTGAAACGGTGTATATTGATTGTCCAGAGGTGAACTCGGCAACATGTTCTCCAGCAAAGGGAAGGGTCAGCAGGCGTATTGAAGAGGTCCAACAATGCGAGACGCGGATTTCTTGCCATATTCTCTCCCGAAGCGGACTCTCGCAATGAAAGCCATGGTGTCAGCAACAGTCCCATCTTTTGCCGTACATACATTCTGAAGAAAGGAGTTTAAACGATGCCTACGTATCTTCACCCGGGCGTATATGTGGAAGAAATCCCGAGTGGCTCCAAGCCGATTGAAGGGGTCAGTACGTCCACAGCGGCGTTTGTCGGCTTCACCACGAAGGGGCCGGTTGCAGAGCCGACGCTTCTGTTCAAGTGGAGCGACTATGAGGAGCAGTTCGGCGGAATCCGCGATCTGGGGAAATTGGCCGCAGGCGACCCCATGGGGTTCGCGGTCTACAGCTTTTTTCAAAACGGAGGCACCGCCGCCTACATCGTGCGGGCCATTCTGGCGGGGAGCGCAGACGCTGCCGAGGGATTCCTGGTCAATCCTGTCGATTCCACCCAGATCCTCCGCTTTTCGGCGGTTAATCCGGGGGAATGGGGCAGCGAACTGCGTATCCGGTTCGAGGCCAAGGCGGATGCCCCCGGCTACTACACCCTGAAGGTCGGCGTCATGGACGGAAGCGAGTTCAAGGAGCGGGAGCGGTTCAGCGACCTGACCGTGGTCGACGACAGCGCTCCCGATTACATCGAGAGCAAGGTGAATGACGCCTCGGCGCTGATCAACGTGGAGATGCAGGATGTCAGCCAGTACCTGCTGGGTGCGAGCATCAGCAGGGATCTTGCAGCCGTTGCCGACTTCAGTGTCCTGAACGGCCGGACCATGACCGTTACCGTGGACGGGACCGCCCGGACGGTGAACTTCGGCGCCGGCGAGTTCAGTGCCGCAAGCACCCTTTCCGATGTGGCGGGAAGCATCCAGACCCTGGTGAGGGGATCCGTCGTAGCCAATCCGGCGGTGCGCGACTTCACCTGCGTCGTGGAAGGCAGCGGGCTTGTCCTCACTTCCGGTACCCGCCTCATCACCTCATCGGTGGTGGTGACCGGTTCCGGAGACGCCACCGATGCCTCGACGGTTTTGCTGCTGGGATTGGCCAACGAAGGCACCCAGCGGACCGGCCAGCAGTCCCTGGACGCGCTCCTTTCAGGAATCGCCGGCCAGGTCTCCCTGGGCGGAGGAACCAATGGCAGTCTTCCCGATCAGGACGCCTATGACGACATCTTTGCCGCCTTTGAAAAGGTGCGTGACATCAGCATCCTCTGCCTGCCGGGCCAGACCTGGAACACCACCGCCGAGCAGGGGGTCATCGACGCCGCTGTGGCCCATGCCGAGAAGATGAAAAGCCGCATGGTCATCGTCGATCCCCCCCGGGGGGTGGAACTCAAGACCGAAAAGGCGGTCAACGATCTGGGATTCAAGCCCAAGACCTACTCGGTGGTCTACTATCCCTGGGTGAAGGTGGCCAACCCCTTCTACAGCGCCGAGAGGAATCCCGGAGTGCCGTCCACCCTTCTGGTGGCGCCCAGCGGCCTTGCCGCCGGCATGTGGGCCAAGATAGACGGCCGCCGCGGCGTCTGGAAGGCCCCGGCTGGGGTCGAGACGTCTCTTCTGGGCGTGGCCGGCATGCAGTATCCGGTGGAAGACGGGGAGCAGGATTCCCTGAATCCCCTTGGCATCAACTGCCTGCGGAAGATGCCGGGATACGGGCCTGTCATCTGGGGGAGCCGCACCCTGGCCACCAAGGCCGACCCTGAGTGGCGTTACGTTCCCATCCGGCGCACCGCCATCATGATCGAGCAGAGCATCTACAACGGCATTCAGTGGGCGGTCTTCGAGCCCAACAACCATAACCTCTGGGCCTCTCTGCGGGCCAACATCGGGTCCTTCATGGACGGCCTCTTCCGGGCGGGGGCCTTCCAGGGCGAAAAGGCCAACGACGCCTACTTCGTCCGCTGCGGCCTCGGGGACACCATGAATCAGGGGGATATCGACCGGGGCCAGGTGATCGTCATTGTCGGTTTCGCCCCCTTGAAGCCCGCAGAATTCGTCATTGTCCGCATCCAGCAGAAGGTTGCTGAACAATAATTTTCTTTTCAACAGCCGAATCAAAGGAGGCTTGTGATGGCAGCACCGCTCTTTCCAGTCAACACACATCGGTACGATCCCTACCGCACCTTCAAGTTCCAGGTCGTCATCGACGGCAAGGTTGTGGCGGGGATGAAAAAAATGGGGGCCCTCAAGAAGAAGACGACGCCGGTGAAGTGGCGTGCCTCCAACGATCCGTCCCACGAGCGGATCATGCCGGGGGGAACCAGCTACGATCCCGTGAACCTGGAGCAGGGGCTTACCCATGACCCGGTCTTCGAAAGCTGGGCGAACCTCGTCAACAACATCCAGGGGGATGCCGCCCTATCGCTGAAGAACTACCGAAAGGACATCATCATCAACGTCCTGAACCTCCAGGGGAAGGTGGCCATATCCTACAAACTCTACCGGGCCTGGGTATCCGACTATCAGGCGCTGCCGGATCTCGATGCCGGGAACATGAACACCGTCGGCATCCAGTCCGTCACCCTGCAACACGAGGGGTGGGAACGGGATACCAGCGTTGCCGAGCCGGCTGAGTCCTGATGAGGCTCCCCGGCGGAACCCTCCGTGATGGCGTCCGGCGCCGGGATTTTGCCTTTTGTTCCCTGACTGGGGTGGTGGAACTGGCCCTGGACGAGGCGGCCGAGGGAAACTCTCCCATGCCGACCCGGGTGACGAAGGCCCTGGCCGCCGCCCTGGAGCACGTAGGGGGGGAACTCCCCTTGCCGGCCACCGTGGCGGCGCTTTCCGTCGGTGATCGCCAGTTCCTCATGGCAAGGCTGGCCGTGGAGTTCGGCCTGGGGGAAAACTGGTTCACGGCCCGCTGCGGCCAGTGCGGCGAACAGTTCGATTTCGCTGTGGATTACCGGAATCTGCCGGTGAAGGAGGCGGGGCCTGGGTATCCCTTTGCCGAGGTAGAGACGAGTCTCGGGCGATGCAGATTCCGCGTGCCCACCGGGGCCGATCAGGAAATCCTTGCGGGCTTTGCCGACGACAGCGAAGCTATCCTGAGTCTAATGAAACGCTGCCTGGTGGCATTTTCCGGACGACGGGTGGAAGATCACCTCTCGCATGGTGACAGGGTGAAGGCCTTTTCCCCCGGCGATGTGGCCAGGATCGAGTCAGCCCTGGAGGAGGCGGCGCCGGAAGTGGCAGTGTCGGTGCAGGCCCCCTGTCCCGCCTGCGGCACAGCCCACGGGATCGATGTGGATCCCTACCGGATTCTGTCTAACCGGCTCGGGGAGGGGTTCCTCCGGGAAATCCATATCCTCGCTTTCACCTACCACTGGAGTGAGGCGGAAATCCTGGCGCTTCCCCTGCACCGGCGCCGGCGCTATCTTGATCTGATCGACGAGGCGCAGGGAATGACACGTTAACGAAGAGGAACATGATGGGATTTTTTACCGATATTCTACGCGACAGCCGCAGGGGGGGCACAGCCGCCTGCGTATCCGCGGCGCCTGCCGCAAGCAGCGGGAGCGGCACAGTGGAAATGCGGCTCCGGGAAGAAGAGGGCGGCCAGCCATTTTCTGCGGTGCAGACGCCGGTTCAGGATGGGTCTCCTGCCCGCAGGGTTGTGGACCCTTTGCACACGGGACAGACCCAGGTTGCGGGACGGCACGGGATGACGACGGAAGGCGCAGACCTTCCCGATCCTGGAACAGGGGAGCAGGGGGGGCGCGGAAGCGACCGGGCGGGAATAAGCGATTTCTTCATCGGGGAATCTTTGCCTGGAGAGGCGATGTCTCGAATCGGCGAACGATCTGAGGCGCCGCAGGTCAAGCAGCAAATGGAGGAGCAGACGGGTGTTCCGGTGGAGGCGGATGAAGAGACTTCCGGGTTGCCCGCCGTGAGCATGGAGAACGATATCGTGGAGATAAGACTTCGGGAGGAGGGCGGCGGTCAGCCGGTGAATGCGGGGCGAGGAACCCTGCAGGATGGTGGAGCCGTCACCCGCCGGGTGGTGGGCCCTTCGCCTCCGGAATACACCCCGGGTGCGGGCATTCCGGAGGTGACGATGAAAGGCGTAAGCCTTCCCAATCCTGCGGCACGAAAGCAGGCAGGTCGCGAAAGCGCCCGAACGGAATCGGACAGGTTCCGCGTTGAGTCGATGAAGTCGTTTCACGACGGTGATTCTATCGATGCTCCTCTGGTTTCAGTGGACGCGAGGGATTCATCTGTACGGGAATCTTCATCGGGAGATGCGGCGTCACGAACCGGGAAAGTGTCTGCGGAAACGCAGGGGAGACGGCAAGCGGGATTGAACCGTGCGGGTTCCACCGCCCCTCCTGATCAATTCACAGAAATAACGACGGAAAATAATGCCATGGAGCAGGCCGCGAGGCTGCAGGGGAAGACTTCTCCATCGGCGGTAGGGCAGGTTCCTGCAGGCACGGCGCGGCAGGAACCTCATCACGGCGGTATGCCGGCCGCCGTCCGGTCTTCGCCCCCGGCTTCCGAAGGTGCGGAGCGTTTCCACCGGCCGTCCGGCCGTCCACTGCCTCCGATCCCGAAGGACAACGAAGAAAAAGGGTCCGGCCGTTCCCTTCCGCCTTCGGAACCCCAGGTCAGGATCGGCGTCATCGAGGTCGTGGTGGTTGTCCCGGCGCCGGCAGATCGTTCACCCCGGAGCGGGGAGCGCTCCCGGCCGGATCTGGCCAGCCGTCACTATTTGAGGAATTTCTGAATATGGCCCTTCCGCGTTCATCACTTTCCCGCGTCTGTCGGGCCATTGCCGACTTCGTCAGCGTGGGGCTCGACGCCAGCGCCAATTCGATCCAGGTCATGGTCGGCTCTCCGGCCAGCGCCGCGCCGGCCGTAACCGACACGACCCACCGGGTGAACCTCTTCTTCTACCGGATCGAGCCGGCGGGTTTATATACCGGCGACACTCCCGGCGATCCCTGGTGGGTGCGGCTCCACTGCCTGATCACCGGCTTCGGCATCGAGGAGGAGCAGGTGAGCGCCGGAGAGAACGACCTGCGCCTCCTCGGCGAGGTGATGCGGCTCTTCCACGAGACGCCGGTGCTGTCCGCGCTTACGGTGGGCGACGAGACGTTCCGGCTCCAGGTGGTCTTTTTCCCCCTGGGCGCCGATGACCTGAATCACATCTGGTCGACCCAGGGTGACGTGAGTTACCGCCCCTCCATCTCCTACGAGATGGCCCTGGCGCCGGTGCTTCCCAGGGAACCTCGTCCCGAAAGCCCCCTGGTGGGGCGGATCGGTTCAGAAATCCGAGCCGTTTCCGCAGCCCGGATCGCACCCTTTTCCGGGGCGGCCGCCGCGCCGCCTGTTCCCCGGTTGACGGTGGACACCGCGCGGCCGGACTGGGCGCCGGCCATCTGTTTCGTGGCCGATGGGGTATGCGCCAGCAGCCTTCTTTTTGCCCTGGGGAGCCAGGAACTGAACGATTTTTTGCCTCACGTCTGGGTGGCCGGGGAGCCGGGAGCCGCCGTCTCCCTTGCCTGGCAGCGATGGACGAGCACAGGCGGTTGGCAGGATGCGGCGGACAAGACGGACACAACAGCCACGGACCTGACCCTTGATCCCGGTCTGGGCCTTGACGCCCAGACCGTTGAAGTTGCGCTTCCCGTGGACCTTGTCTCCGGCGGAGGCCAAGCGGTCCTCTATGCCGAGCGGAGCTGGGTGCGGGGGGCGGACGGAGTGACGCTGAAGGTGCGGAGCAATCCCCTTCTGGTGACCGTCTACGGAGGGCCGTGATGGAATCCACCGTGCGGATCAGGGGAGAGGCTTGCTTCACATCCGAATGGGAGAGGATCAGCCTGCTGGCCCATATCCTGGCTGAGTCCCGCCAGGGGCGGCAGGCGTCCCAGGTTGAGCTGGATCGCCTTCGGACGTTGCAGCAGCAGGTGGAGGCCTTCCGCCGGGAGGAGGGGGGATGGGACGCGGTGACGTCCACCGGACTCTCTTCCCTGGAGTTCGACGTCCTCGCCTGTGCGGTGGCGCCCGAGGCGGAACCGCGGCTTGGGTGGCTCTTTCAGGCGCTGCAGCCCGGAGCGCCGACTCCTTACCCGACGCCGGCCCTCCTCCAGGAGATCCTGGCCGTGACTCCCGAGGAAACGGCGCTTCTCTACACCGCCCTTTCCGAGGCATCCCCCCTGCGCATTGGCGGCCTCATTGAAGTGGAGGGGGGAGACCCCTTCCAGCCGCTCCGTCCGGCAGCGGGTGTGACAGCCCGGCTTCTGGGTCGTCCCGCCGTCACCGGGGATCTGCCGGGGGCGGTCCTGGTGAAAACTCCGGCCCGGTGGGAAGATCTTGTGCTGCCGCCGGACCGGGTTGCGATGCTCCGGGAGTTTCTCCTCTGGATCACCCACAAGGCCATTGTGGTCGGGGATTGGGGAGGCAGCGATTGCGGCGGTCCCGTTGGGCTCTTCTCCGGTCCGTCGGGGACGGGAAAGACCTTTGCCGCCGCGGTCCTCGCCGCCAGGCTGGGTTGGCCCCTCTACCGGGTCGATCTTGGGCGGTTGGTGAGCAAGTACATTGGTGAAACGGAAAAGAACCTGAACCGCCTTTTTGATGCGGCCCACGGCCAGCCAATGATCCTGCAGTTCGACGAAGCCGACAGCCTCTTCAGCAAGCGGGGGGAGGTGAGGGAGGCCCGGGATCGCTACGCCAACATGGAGGTAAGCCACCTGCTGGCCCGCATCGAGTCCCACTCGGGGCCGGTGATCCTCACCACCAATCTCCGCAAACACCTGGACCCGGCCTTTGCCCGCCGCTTCCAGGTGGTGGTGGATTTTCCCCGCCCCGACGCCGAGGCCCGGACACGGCTCTGGCAGCGGCTCCTGCCGCCCAGGATGCCGAGGGAGCCGGGGGTGAACCCCGCCTTTCTCGGCGCTGCCGTCAACCTGACCGGCGGGAGCATCCGCAATGCCGCCCTCCACGCGGCCTACCTGGCCGCCGGTGCGGGGAAGCCCCTGAGCCTCGGTCACGTGGCCCTGGCGATCTGGCGGGAGCTGGGCAAGGACGGCCGGGAACTGTCTTCCACGGACCTGGGACCCATGGCGCCCTTTCTCCCCGGAGAGTCGCCATGTTGACCATCGACCACCTGCACCTGCAGTTGCCCCAAGCTTTCCAGGACCGGGCCGGGGAGATTGCCCGCCTGGTGGCGGAGGAACTGGCAGCGGTCCCGATGACGGCCGACCTGCAATTGGACCGGCTGGCGGTGCCGCCTGTGGAGGTTGCTCCCCTCGCCACCGACCGGGACGTGGCGAGGGCGGTAGCGGCATCGGTCCATACCGGAATTCTGAACGAAATGAGGTAAGAGATGCTCAACACCGTCAAGGGAATGCTTATCGAATACGCCCTCTCGATTCCGCCGCTGGTGCTGGTCTTCGACTTCAACCCCCAGTCCCTCACCCGCACCCGCACTCTCACCCTGCGGACCGGAAGCGCCCCGGGCACCCGAGGGGGATACGACTTTGCGCTTCCCACGGAGACGGCACGGGTGGCCCAGGGGGTCACCGTACAGCCGGAAAGCTTTTCTCTGGATATCCTACTGGACGCCACCGACCGGATGAGCGACCCGAATCACCCGGATTATTCCGTCGCCTGCGAATGCGGCATCGAGCCGGAGTTGGATACGCTGCGCACCATGGTGGAGCCCAAGGCACAGGGGCCGGGTGGTTTCCAGACCCTGGCGAGCCTCGATCTCGGCGGCCAGCGGGCCTTCCAGCGGAGCGAATCCGCATCGGTGCTTCTGCTGGTCTGGGGAACCCATATCCTGCCCGTATTTCTCACCAGTATCCGCGTGACCGAAGAGGCCCATCTCCCTTCCCTGGTTCCCTATCGGGCCCGGGCCAATCTCACCATGCAGGTCATCGAAGGGAACAACCCCTTCTACCAGGCCGAGAAGGTGAGACAGGTGATCGGGGCGGCACTTAACTCGGGAAGCACCGTGATCGGAGGGATTTTCTGACATGTTCCAGAAGGGGAGCCGCTACGAGAAGAGCCAGACCTTCAAGCCGTCCCCCGACGGGGTTACGGTTTTCGCGGGGATCCGCCCCCGGACCATCGGGTCCGCCACCGGCGTTGTGGAGCATGTGGTGAAAGCCGGCGACCGGCTGGACCTTCTGGCGCGCCACTATTACAACGACGATCGCCTCTGGTGGCGGATCGTCGACGCCAATCCGGACTTCTTTTATGGCGGCGACATGATGCTGGAGGAGATGGAAGGACGGGTGATCCTGATCCCGAAGGCGAAGGAATAGGCCATGATCCTGGATATCTTTTCGTCAAAACGCCGTGAGCCTGCCGAGTGCATCATCCGAGTGGGCAGCGCAGGTCTTGAGATTCCCGACCTCTATCCCTTTCTTACGGAGGTGACGGTGGATGCCAGCCGGTCCGAGCCGGCGGTGGCGGTGATCACCTTCGAAAGCCGCCGCGACGAACAGGGGAAGTGGCTCGTCCAGGACGACGGGCGTCTTGCCCCCTGGGAGCCCATCATTCTCGAAGCGGCCTTCGGCAGCGATACCGAGGAAATCATGCGGGGGTACATCCGGGAGGTTCGGGCCGACTATCCGGAAGACGCCGGAAGTGTGCGGGTGACGGTGGAATGCAGGGACGACTCCCTGGCCCTGGACCGGGAGCATGTTCGGATGGTCTGGGGAGGCGACGCCCCCACGACCGACCAGGTGATCGTTCCCACGATCCTCGGAAAGTACGGTCTCTCTCCGGACCCGGCCAGCGAAAGCGGCCAGACGGGCCTCGTCATCAACCAGGACGGGACGGACATCGAGTTTCTCCGGAGGCGGGCCGAGGCCAACGGCTATGACCTCATCTTCCGGGAGGGGATGGCCTATTTCGGCCCCATGCGCCTCGACGCGGAACCCCAGGCGACCATCATGGTGTACGCCGGCAAGGATACCAGCGCCTACCGCTTTTCGGTCCGCGACGACGGGCACCAGGCCGACCGCGTTTCCTTCGACCGGGCCGAGACCGCCGGGAGCGGAACCGTTTCCGAGACGGTGGAACCGGATCTGCCGCTTCTTGGGAACGAGGCGGCCGCGGGGGCCGGCAGCGGCCTCCCGGACTTCGCCTGGCGCATGAGCCGCCAGGGGGAGATGAGTGAAGACGAATGGCGGGCCCGGGCCCAGCGGCGGGCCAACGATCTCTCCCTCCGGGTGAAGGGGGAGGGGGAACTGGACGGTTCTCTCTACGGCCATGTGTTGCGGGTGGGAGAGCCCGTTGGGGTGGACGGTGTGGGGGATCGGTACGGCGGCATCTGGTTCGTGGATACCGTCAGGCACCGTTTCAGCACCGAAGGCTACCGTCAGAGCTTCAACCTGCTGCGCAATGCCTATGGCGACAACCTGGGCAGCGGCGCCGGTGGTCTTCTGGACGGCGTTCTGGGGGGATAGATGGAAGACCTGCTTCTTGAGCTGGCTCGGCAGTACCGAAACCGCTACTACGGCAAGTACCGGGGGTTTGTGACGGATAACGACGACCCGGAGAAAAGGGGGCGGATTCGCCTTCTGGTGCCATCGGTTCTCGGCGAGACCCCGACCGGCTGGGCGCTTCCGAGCCTTCCCTTCGGCGGTCTTGCCGACCAGGGTCTCTTCGTGGTTCCCGAGGTGGATGCCCAGGTCTGGGTGGAGTTCGAGGCGGGGAACGTGGACCTGCCCATCTGGACCGGCACCTTCTGGCAGGCGGGGGGCGACCCGCCGGCGGAGGCGGACAAGTCACCCCCGACGACCCGGTTGCTGAAGACCCCGTCGGGACATGTCCTCCAGTTCGATGATGAATCGGGGAAGGAGAAGTTCCGCCTTGCCCACCCGGCCGGGACCGAGATGACCGTGGATGAAAAAGGGACGGTTATTGTAACCGATGCCAAGGGGAACACCCTGACCCTTGACGCCGACGCCGGCCAGGTGATCGTGGAGGAAGCCAACGGCAACACCATCACCCTGTCATCCAGCGGCGTCGCTATCGAAGATGCCAACGGCAACAAGGTGGAGATGGCCGCTTCGGGAATTACCGTCAAGGGTCAGCAGGTGGTCGTTGATGGGCAGGTGGTGATGCTGGCGGGACAGGGGGGAGAGCCGATCATCAAGGGACAGAGCTTCCTCACCCTTTTCGCCACTCATGTCCATCCGAGCGCCATGGGTCCCACGGGTCCGCCGATTCCCCAGGGGGAAATGAGTACGCTGTCCATGAAGGTAAAAACAAGTTAGGAGCATCCAGAATGAACCGAATGGCCGATCCTCCCTATATGTCCTTTCCGCTCCGCATCGGAGACCACGGGGCTGTCGTGGCAGACCGCCGGTCCCATGTGCGGCAGCAGATCGAGCAGGTTCTTTTCACCAACCCGAACGAGCGGATTTTCCGCCCGGAATTCGGGGCCGGGCTCAAACAGCTGGTTTTCGAGCCCAACGCCTCGGTCCTCTGGGAGATCACCCGCAAACGGATCTCCTCGTCCTTGGCCGAAGCCCTTCGGGGAGAGGTCGACCCCAAGAGCCTGGAGGTGGTGGTGAGGGGGGAAGGGGAGAAACTCCTGATTACCGTGTCCTACACCCTGGCCGCCATCGGCCATGGGGAGCGGCACGAATTTCTGGTGTGAAGCCATGGCCGATAATCCGAAGAGCATACTGACCTTTGAAGGATACTGCCCCGACTGCGCTGAGCGGCGGGTAGAGTTTCCCCAGCCCCTTCCCGGCCCGGGGGACGACTTTGACTGGCTCGCGCGGGACTACGACAGCTTTCGCCGCCTCATGCTCGAAGAACTGGCGGGACGCTTCCCGGAGCGAACGCGCTGGACAGCGGGAGACCTGGAAGTGGCCCTCGTGGAGATTCTGGCTGCGGTCCTCGACCAGCTATCGGACATGGCCGATCGGGTGGCGACGGAGGCGTATCTGGAGACGGCGAGGCGTCCCGAATCGGTGCGGCGGCTCCTCTCTCTCATCGGCTACGATGCGGCCACGGCCGCCGGCCTGGAGGACGATCCCCCCGCGACGCCGGGCGGCAAGACGCGCTGCGAGAAACTCGATGAGCTCTGGCGCCGAAATTCGCATCTCATGGATCCGGCCCGCCTCGAAGGGCCTCGTTCTATCCACACCCAGCGGCGGATGGTGACCGTGGCCGACTATGCCGACCGGCTTGCCGACCACCCCCTCGTCCTGCGGGCCAGCGCCTGGAGCGCCTGGACCGGATCATGGCCCACGGTCCGCATCGCCACGGTCCTCTGGAACGACCATCTCCTCGACGAAGAGGGGCTTTCCTATCCAGACGACCTGCGGGAGCGGATCGAAGCGTTTCACCAGGAGCACCGGATTTGGGAGCCGGCCTGGGGAAGTGATTCCCCCACCATCCGGACTCTCCTCCATCCCTATCTGGAGGCATGGCGCATGGCAGGCCAGGAGGTGGTGCTGGAGGATGCGGTGCCGGTGGCGATCAAGATGTTCATCTCCATCCGGGTGCGAGAAAACTACTTTCAGTACGAAGTTCGCAATGCCGTCCGCCAGGCCCTCGGCACCGGGCCGGGGGGCTTCTTCGAACCTGGCCGCCTCGGCTTCGGGCAAGACCTCTTCGCCAGCGACGTCTTCCAGACCCTCATGTCCCTGGACGGGGTGGAAAACGTCTGTCTCAACCGCTTCAAACGTCTCGGTGACTCGTACCCGGACCAGACCGACACGGGACGCATTCCCCTCGAAGGGCTAGAAATCGCCGTCTGCGTCAACGATCCGGGCCGTCCCGAACGGGGTTACATCAACCTTACACTGAACGGAGGGCGTCGAGGATGAGCACCGGAACCGACCTCACCCGCTGGAACCGCGCCGGCCTGAGCCGCTTCAGGTATGTGGACGGAAATGCCGTGACCTTCCTGGAGCTGCTTCGGGCTGAGCTTGCAAGCCGCTTTCCCGGCTGGCAGGAGGTTAAAGCCCTTCCTTCCACGGAAACGGAAGGCGAGCGCCAGGAGCGGATGCTGGAACAGTATCATGCCCCGCGCCGAGACTGGGCCTGGGAGATTGCCCGGGTCCTGGCCCGCGCCTCTCATGTCCTGACCGAACATCTGGACGTATACGCCAACGAGGGGTTTTTGGGAACCGCTACCCAGTGGGATTCGGTGCGGCGGCTGGTAGAGATGATCGACTACCACCCTGCCCCGCCGGCCTCAGCCTCCACCCGGCTCGTCATCGACGCCAAGGAGGCGGGAACCCTGCCGGCGGGCTTCGCCGCGAAGCATATCCCTGCCGACGGCAGCGCCCCGGTGGTCTTCGAGACCCTGGAGGAACTGAAGGCGGACCCGCTTCTCAACGGCCTCCGTCCCGCTGAATATAACCGGAACCAGGAGCGGCTGGATGGCGAACTCCTCCTGCTGGAAGGGGAAGTGAAGGACCTCAAGACAGGCGAGCCCCTGATCCTCGAGGATACGGGAGGCGGTATCCTCCGGGCCTATCTCATCGTGGGGACGCGGCTTGTCGCAGGAAATACCGAGGTGCGGGTCGTTCCCCGGCTCTCACACCGGCTCCGGAAGGGGTACACCCGCATCCACGCCAAGCCCGCCGAGGGGCTTTCCCCCATCGGCCCCGCCGCCAGAGGGGCCGAGCTGGAGCGGGTTCTGCGCCTTACCGGCGAACCGGAGGGGCTTCTCCCCGGGATGGTCATCTACATCGGCGACGGGGCCGAAGAGCTCTACCGCCGGGTTTTCTCCGTGCGGGGGAAGCGGCTCGTCCTGGACACCGATGTGGGTCCCCTGCGGCTCGACACGGCAAGAGTCGGCTATCCGGTCACCCTATCGGTGGTTGCCCAGGAGGAGCGCCCCGTGGACAGCCCCGATGCCGTCATCTACGCCCTCCGGGTGGCCGGGGACTGGTCGCGGCTCGCCGACCGGCGGGTTGCCCAGGAGACCGTCGCCGTCATCAACAAGAAGAAGCACAAGCATCTCCCCTTCTATTCGGTAACGGCGGCCCGCTACCATCCGGTTGACACGGAGGACCCCCGCGGGGGATACACCATCCTGACCCTTTCGTGGAACAAGAGCGACCATCCCTTCCCCCTGAACAACCCGCAGACCCTCCTGGCGCCTCCGGCCGGGGCTGGACCATGGAGAACCGACACCTACCTGGAGAAAAAGGACGGCCATCTCCCGGAGGCCATCATGACCGGCAAGCCGAAAACGACCACGGCCGGCGACCTGGCAGTGGTCGTTATGGGGCGCCAGACCGCCTGGGCGAGGCTCGCCTCGGTGAGTGTCGACCTGGAACGGGAGGAGGCGACACTCACAGCGGAGGGAAAATGGAAAGACCGGGGAGGCGGGGATTTCTTCCTCGCAGAGACGAGGGTTTACGCCCACTTCAAGGACGAGATCCGCCTCGTTTCCTGGCAGGAGAACACTCAGACCCTTTCAGGAATCCGCATCCCCCTTTCAGAGAGACCAATGGCCCTGGAGAAAGGGCGTGTCGTCATGGTGGAGCGAACCGGCAGCCCTGCAGCCGCTTTCTTTACGAAGGTGACGAAGGTGGAGGGGAAAACCCTGGTTCTGGCCGAGGGCCTGACTGAAGGTTTTTCCCGGGGCAACACGCTCATATCCGGCAACGTGGTCCAGTCAGGCCACGGCGAGAGCAAGGGGGAAAAGGTCCTGGGCAGCGGCGACGCCACTCGATCGAGCCAATCCTTCGTCCTCGCCGAGCCAGGGGTATCCTTCGTGGCCGATTCAACGCAGCCTGCCGGGGTGAGGGCCGCCATCAGCCTTTCCGTGGCCGGGCGGGTCTGGGAGCAGGTTGGGAACTTTGCCTCCTCAGGACCCAGTGATCACCATTACACGGTCCGCATGACGGAAGCGGGGCATCTCCTGATCGCTTTCGGAGATGGAGTGCGGGGCCGCCGCCTGCCCACCGGCACAAACAATGTGCGCCTCAGCTTCCGCTCCGGGACGGGACTGGGGGGGAACCTCCCCGCCGGAAGCCCCTTTAAACCAGCCAAACCCCACCGCCTGGTGGAAAAGGTGCGCCAGCCCCTTCCCGCCACCGGCGGCAACGACCGGGAAGGTGTGGAGTCCCTCCGGGAAAATGCCCCGGCAACGCTTCTTACCCTGGAACGGGCCGTTTCTCTCGACGATTTCGCCTGGCTGGCCATGGCCCAGAGCAGCGTCTGGCAGGCCCGGGCCTTCTGTCGTCCCACGGGTCTCGGTCGAAGCGACAAGGTGGAGGTGGTCGTGGTCCCCGCCGGGGGCGGGGATCTGGGAACCCTCGCCGAGACCCTTACCGGCTTCCTTACGGCCCACGCCGTGCCGGAGGTGGAGGTGACGGTGCTGCCCTTCGAATCCCGCACCTTTGATCTGGAGCTGCTCCTGACCGTTGATGCCGTCGCCTACAATCCCGATACGGTGGCTGCCGCCGTGAAAAGCGCCCTCCAGGACGCCTTCTCCCTCCGAAAACGGAAACTGGGACAGGATCTCTTCCTGAGCGAGGTTTACCAGGTGGCGGAAGGGGTGACGGGGGTGGAACACTCCGTTGCGATCATCAATAACGACCGGGCGCTGAGACGGGTGGCTTCCGGCAACCGGGAGGTCCTTACGCTGGACAGACTGGTGGTCACGGTTGAAAACGGGTCTGCAGCCGCCCCCTCCCCATAAAGGGCGGACGGGACCGGGAACGCGCGGAAAGCGAAATTTCGCAACCTGAGGACCGTCTTGAATGAGGCGTTTCCGCCGCGTTCGGCCCGGCGGGAGGTTTTGAGCGAGTTGAAAGAACAGGAGACGATATGGCCACGGACAAACTGACAACCGCCATCGGCAGGGAACTCTACCGGATCCTCCCCGAAGTCTACCGGACCCGCGACAGCGAAGAGACCGGGGGACAGGAGGATCTGGCGCGATTTCTCGACGCCTGCGGTGAACTCCTTGACCGGATCCGAGCCACCCTGGACCAGCGGCTGGCCGACTCTTTCCCCGACAACCCGCCGGCGGGGCCCGCCTGTCAGCCCTGGCTTATCCCCTACTTTGCCCGGCTGTTGGACGTGCGCCTCGTCTCACCGGACGAAAAGGGACGACGCGACGAGGTGGCCAATGCCGTGGCGTGGCGGCAGCGGAAGGGGACCCTTACGGTCATCGAGCAGATCGCCGAGGCTGTGGGGCAGATGGAGGCGGAGGTCCGGGAGGGGTGGCGGCGGACCTCCGCCACTCCCCGCATCGGGATGCCGCGGCTTCCGGCCGGGGCGCTGGGGGAAGAACCTGCTTTCGACGATTTTCAGCGACATCCCCTCTGGGCAGCCCGGCATCCCGACCTCCCCACGGCCACGCCGGATTTACGTTATCCTGCCCGGGCCATGGAAGTGGCCGCGGCCGCCGGTGAATTTCCCTCAAACCCCGCCGCGAAGCTGACCACCTTTGCCGGAGCGCCTGTCTGGTGGCGCCAGCTAAATCCCCACGGTGCGCCCTGTTTCCCGGGGAGTTTCGACGACGTATCCCGCCGCACCGTCGATTTCCGTACTCCCGACTGGCGGCAGGGGCACAGCCATCCCAAGCGGGTGATCCTCCATGCGCCGCCCCCCCTGGGGTTCTTTTCGCCCGGCCTCTTTCCCGTCCATAAGGGAGATAGGACCCTTGACGAAAAAAAGGAGCATCTGTTGGAAGACCTCATCATCGACGGGACCCTGGCGGTGAAAGCCGGGACGGTGAGGCTCAGGCGGTGCGCGATCCGGACCCTTGAAGTCGACGTCCCGGCCACGGCCATGGACGAGCCGGTGGTGGATGCGCAGGAGTGCCTCTTTGAAAAGATGGATGTGCAGGGCCTGGCCCGCCTCGAATACTGCACCGTGCTGGGCAACTGCAAAACCGGCAGGCTCCAGGCCAGCGATTGCCTCTTCGCCGGGGAACTGGAGCTGAATCCAGGATTAGTGAAATATCCCCACTGCATCCGTTTCTCCCGGATTCCGCCGGGAGTCTTGACAACGCTCCTGACCCACCGCAACGCCACCGAGAGGCCGGTTTTCCATGCCTTCGAGTTCGACGAGGGAGGGGAGATCGTCCGCCGAACCGCCCGGTTCGGAGAGCCGGGATGCGCCGTTCTCCATCCCGCCACCCCGGAGGCGGTCCGTTTCGGGGCCGAGGACGGCGGCGAAATGGGAGTCCACCACGGTTGTCGTTACAGCCTCCTTCTGGCTGCGGTACTGGACAAACTGAAGGAGTTCCTTCCGGTGGGGATGGAGGCGGTCATCGTACCGGATCTCCGATTGCACCGGCTCCCGTTTCCGCCATGCGGCACGAATTGATTTCCATACTTCAGGAGTAACCCATGAAAACGCAAATTTCACGCGACAGTTTCCAGCCGGACAAACGCTACACGGGCATTCATCAGCAGCAGGGGCGGATGATCACCGACTCCGATTGGAACGAACTGGTGGCCATCTGCCGGGAACAGCTCACCCAGGCCCTCGTCGATGTGGTCGGCAACGGTTCGCCCCGAACCGGCGCCGTGTCCGTCACGGCCGACCGGAAGATCCAGCCCGGCGACCTGTACGTGGACGGTATCCGGGCGGAGCTTCCGGGGGAAATGCCCATCGAGGCCGGCGACCAGCC
>Ga0265295_1004018_pt1 | contig 20345 bp, 16 predicted proteins | sample Munlansysbiofilm_FD_192503 | JGI IMG/M metagenome (GOLD analysis project Ga0265295, IMG submission 192503) | Leachate microbial communities from a municipal landfill in Southern Ontario, Canada - Methane capture system biofilm | ecosystem: Engineered > Solid waste > Landfill > Unclassified ... | reverse complement strand
TCGTAGCCGTTTTCAACCCCTTCAAGATAGATGGCAATGACTTTTATGCGCGGGTCTTCACCCATATGCGCAAGAATGTTGGTCACGCTGACACTGCTGGCGTTACCGCATGAGACACACTGGCCCAGGTTTACTTCATCCGCCTTGAGCATCTCCTTTAATTCCAGGCTGACCCCACCACTTTGGGAGATGATGCCAATACCGTTGGCTTGCTCAATGAGGCTGGTTCGCTGTGCGGGGATATAGAAGGTATTAAGTCCGGTGAAATTATCGATCACCCCCATGCAGTTGGGGCCGATATACGCCACATTGTACTCTTTGCTCAGTTCGATCAAGCGCTCCTCCAGGTCAGATCTACCTGATTCGGCAAACCCGTCACTGAAAATAATCGCCCCTTTGCCCCCCATTTTGCAAAACTCTTCGAAGCAGCGCACCGTCTCTTCCGCATTGATGGCAAAAACCCCAACGTCGGGGACTTCAGGCAGGCTGCTCAAGGATGGATAGCAGGGTAGTCCTTGAATGGTTTTCAAGCGCGGATGAACCGGAAAAATCTTGTCGATCCGCATGGAGTTTTTCAGGATAATTCCACCCATGGTGCCGGGGCGTGATGCTCCGACGATGGCAACTGATTTGGGGGCAAAAATGGCCTGAAGGCTCTTTAGCTTTTCAGCTAAATGCTCACTTGTAAGAGGGCGGGGGACCGCTTCGCCCTGAATGACCCGGGTATCGACGATGTTGATAGCATCCTCATACACGATCACCGGATTGAGGTCGAGCTCATGGACATCGAGGTTATCTGCCATAAGGCGAGAAACTTTCATTGCCAATTCGATGATCGATTCTTTGGCATAAACATCGCCGCGGTATCCGTCTAAGATCTGTCCTGCCTTGGTTTCGCCCAGCATCTCCAGGACATCTTCACGGGTTAAAACTCCAACGCCGATGGCAACATCAGCAAGCAGTTCAACATTTTTACCCCCTAGACCAACCATCACTACCGGCCCGAATGCTGGGTCCTGTTTGGCTCCCACGAGTATTTCCAGCCCACTTTTGGCCATCGGTTGCACTAAGATCCCGTCGAGGTCGGTGACTCCCACCTTTTTGACATTAGCCAAGAGCTGGGTATAGGCTCTTTTAACTGCGTCTTGGTCGTGGAGGTTTAGAAAAACGCACCCAACATCGCTCTTGTGGATGATTTGCTCAGAGATCCCTTTCATCACCAGCGGGAACCCTATTTTATTTGCTATTTCCAGAACCTCGTCAATGTTGTGCGCCATTTCGCCCGGCACAGAGATTTGATAGCGCTCTAGAAGTTGTTTTGTTTGTGTAAACCCAATTTGATTTTTAGTCATGTTTTCCCCTGTAGCCATTGATTTTAAAAAAGTACATTTCTGGTATTTATAGATGAATATATCAATAAGTTCAATAAGGTAATGGTTTTAATCTTGCCGAATAAATGATGGTCTAGCAGTTTAATGGGCAGATCTGCAGCTGATCTCCCTGTAGGGCAAGGTCGTTTTTATTATATCAAGACCAAGAGTATCCGTGAAGCTGGCGCGCAAGCGGTGTATGTGTTTGCTGGCAGCCTAAGGTAGGTCAAGCGCCTTTGTCCGGTCAGGATAATGAATTGTTTCAAAAGCACGAACGTTCGGGGAGACCTCGGAAATGCTTCATTTGTGGAACATTTGGAGCAAGCTACGGGACGGATACTTCGCCCGCAAAAGCCTAGCCCGAAAAAGGAAGAAATCGAGTGTTGAATATACTGTCCCCGGAACTCCCATTCTCCTTTCAGGTCTTGCGGAGAGAGTAAAAAAGGGATAATTTATACTCATGGTTAAGTTTGGCTTCGATGAAGCCAAAAGCCAAGCCAATCTGGATAAGCACGGTATTGATTTCGTGGCAGCACAAGGGCTATGGAAAGATCCATATCTGCTGGAAATCCACGCTAAATCTGAGGAAGATTATAGGTAGGATTGTTGAAAAGCACTGGTCGGCTGTCGTCACATACTGACAAGATCATATTCGTCTGATTTCAGTCAGGCGCTCCCGCAAAAAGGAGATTGAGCTTTATGAAAGCTAAAGAATTCGATAGAAAATTTGAGGACGATGAAGAAGATATTATTGCCGACCTTGATTTATCCAAGACCCGCCGCGTGAACCTGGAACAAAAACGAATCAACGTTGATTTTCCGGCCTGGGTTGTTGAATCGCTGGATCGTGAGGCGGCACGGGTAGGTGTTACCCGTCAATCGATTATCAAGGTGTGGTTGGTTGAACGACTTCGCGCAGAAGCTGCCAACAAGTCGCTCAATGGTGACACCGCAGGCGGCGCACATTAACGATAAAATGCTTTTCGTAAGTTTTCCGTTCTGATGTTTTTCTCAAAAACAACTTCGCAGCGACTAAATCAAAAACCACACAACCCCACGAGATAACATGAAGCAATTAAACAAACTTGCAACAGCGATTATTCCCAACAACGGCGGCGAGTTGGCGTTGTACCGGCGTGAAGATGAGTTTTCTATACGGCTTTCCGGTGCGCGCGGGGAATTGATGAATAGCCGGGTTTATAACTCCGAGCAGGAATTGGCCAAGCTCGGATGTGCGCATATAAAGCACAAAGAGAATGCAGAAGTTTTAGTTGGTGGTTTGGGAATGGGCTATACCTTGGGGTCGGCATTGGAGTGTGTGACTGCTAGCTCACGGGTCACTGTGGCAGAGCTTATTCCAGAAGTGGTGGAGTGGAATCAGGGCCCGCTAGGTGAATGTGCGGGCAGGCCGTTGGCAGATGTCCGCAGCCACGTACGGCTGGGCGATATCGTCGAATTAATAAAAAAACAGCTGCCAGATTTTGACGCTATTTTACTCGATGTCGATAATGGTCCGAAAGGAATTACCCATAGCGATAATAATTGGTTGTATTCCACCAAAGGCTTAAATGCCTTATATAATAGTCTACGCCCTGAAGGGGTGTTGGCCGTGTGGTCTGCTGCCCAAGATGCAACATTTGTTACCCAACTAAAAAAAGCTGGGTTCACAGTTACTGTACATACCGTGAGAGCAAGACCTGGTAAAGGCAGCCGGCATACTATTTTTCTTGCGAAGAAGCCTCGGCGCTAGTCCGAGATGCAGCCAGTGTGCGAGGCATGGTGCGCCGGTGGAAACCGGGCGATTCGTGAATCGGCCATTGTATGTTGTCCTCAAGTCTAATCCGTCATTCCCGCGTAGGCGGGAATGATGCGAGACAACGTTGCATTGACCCCCCTCAATCCCCCCTATTTTATAGGGGGGAAGGCGAACGAAGTGAGCAGGGGGGTGTTTGTGTCACACCACCGTTCACTATGGGGGGTGGATGCGCGAACGTGGGCGATTCGTGAATCGCCCCTTGTATGTTACGCGTTTGGGGGAGGGTGTCGCACCACCCGATATTCTGGAAGCCTGTGGCCATATAAAGTTGGATGTTATCCCTCTGAAAGACTTACGCGTCCAAGCCATAAAAGTGGGGCATTAATATGATGAAGAGCTGTGGCTTTAAATTCGATAATAGCTATACCAAATTGCCTGAAACGTTCTATACGCGCATTGCTCCGGTACGAGTTCAAGCGCCCGAGATGGTTATTTTTAACCACGATCTGGCTAATGCTATGGGGCTGGATTGTTCTGGCCTTGCTTCAGAAGATATGGCTGCGTTATTTGCGGGGAACAAGCTTCCCAAAGATGCCGAGCCCTTCGCGCAGGCCTATGCCGGGCATCAGTTCGGGCATTTTACCATGCTGGGTGATGGTCGTGCCGTTGTGTGGGGTGAGCACATCACCCCTGATGGGAAACGACTTGATATTCAGTTTAAAGGCTCAGGAAGAACCCCTTATTCACGCAGTGGAGATGGCCGGGCCGCACTTGGACCGATGCTACGTGAATATATTATATCCGAAGCAATGTATCATTTAGGCATACCGACAACACGAGGTTTGGCTGTTGTTAAAACTGGTGAGCCTGTCATGCGGGAGGACACATTACCCGGTGCCATTTTAACCCGTATCTCCAGCTCTCACATTCGCGTGGGGACATTTGAGTTTGCCGCAGCCAAAGGTGAGCAGCATCTTGTCCAAGCATTACTGAATTACACTGTAGAGCGCCATTACCCAGATTTGATTGACAGTGATACCAAGGCCATTGCTTTGCTAAATGCCGTGATGGAAAAGCAAGCCGATCTGATTGTGCACTGGATGCGGACTGGATTTATCCATGGGGTGATGAATACGGATAATGTGACCCTTTCTGGTGAAACCATTGATTACGGGCCTTGCGCCTTTATGGGTACGTATGATCCGAACACGGTATTCAGTTCCATTGATCATATGGGGCGTTATGCCTATGCCAACCAGAGTAAAATCACCCAGTGGAATATTGCAAGGCTAGCTGAGACACTTCTGCCGCTGATCCATGCCGACATGAGTAAAGCGGTGAAAATTGCTGAAGAGACAATCAACACCTTTGCGGCGATATATCAGGTTAAGTGGCTTACCATGATGCGTGCCAAGCTGGGTCTGTTTGGGGCACAGAAAAGCGATGCACGCCTTATAGCGGATCTGTTGGGCTGGATGCAAACCAATCACGCAGATTTCACCAACACGTTTCGTGATTTGAGCCAAGCAGATATGCCCGTTGGCAAAATCTATGCGCAAAAGAATTTTAGCGAATGGTATGAGCGGTGGAAGGCAAGGCTTCAACAAAATACCCAACCACTTGAATCGTCTCTTTGCCTCATGAAGAGCAGCAACCCAGCCGTTATTCCGCGCAATCATAAAGTGGAAGAAGCTTTAGCGGCTGCGTATACGGAGGATCTGAAGCCACTCCATGCTTTACTGAATGTGCTCAAAGAACCCTATAAAAATAACGATATTCCCCAAGCCTATCAAGCACCACCATTCCCATCCGAACGGGTATATCAAACATTTTGCGGTACGTAGTTAATTGGAAAACAACCTGAAACTTCCAAGCAGGCTTAAGTAGATGGATAGCCCGCTAACAACACTCTAGCACGGAGGGTGACATGCATATTGGCCTCATGACCATTACCTTTTCCCTGCCCGGATGCAGCTCTTTGAAAGAAAAACGCCAGCGCATAGGTGGCATGCACGAACGCTTCGGACGTAACCCAGCGGTAGCGGTCTGCGAGAGTGGTGAACGCGACAGGCACGACGCTAGCGAGTGGTCGTTCGTGGTGGTGGCGACCTCTAAAGGTCAAATCGATTCGCTGTGCAGCCAGATCGAAGATAAAATAGAGCGCACCGTAGACGGACGCATGATTGATGTAACGCGAGAGGTGCTATAGTAAAAAACACAATGGGAACCCACAAAGCTGTTCAGAGAGCCAACGAAGGGCAAGAGCACTGCCCACCGCGGATGCATTGGTCTACCACCAGGTTTAAACAAGCTCGTATTTTTTAGCTTGATACCTGAGGGTATCGTAGCTCACTTGCAGCAGTTTTGCGGCTTTGGTCATATTGTTGTCGGTCCGTTGCAGGGCCAAGCGGATCAATTCTCGTTCGACTTCCTCCAACGCAATGCCAGCTTCGGGTAAGAAAATATGAAAGTTCTTCCGCTTTTCGGTTGTGTTTTTGTCCCGTCCCCCCATATCCAGAGGGAGGTTTTCCGCAGCGAGGATCCCCATATCTTCCATGACAACGCACTTTTCGATGACATTGCGCAGCTCGCGGACGTTGCCAGGCCAGGTATAATTTTTTAATAACTTTTCTGCCTCTTTTGAAATACCCTCAACCGGCTTCTTGCCGTATTTCCCGGCAAAATGTTCTAAAAAATGCTTCGTCAGAATAAGTACATCATTTTCTCTGGCATTCAATGGCGGCAGGTGAATGGCGAAAGAGTTGAGGCGGTAATACAGGTCTTCGCGAAAATCGCCTTTTTCGACTGCTTGTTTGATGTCGCGGTTGGTGCTGGCGATGATGTAGATATCGACCGGCAGGTCAACCTTGCCGCCAATCCGCCTTACGGTTCGCTCTTCTAAAACCCGTAGCAGCTTGCTCTGCAATTCCGGGCGCATATCGCCTATCTCATCGAGGAGCAGGGTGCCGCCGTTGGCCAGCTCGAAAACTCCCTGCTTATCAGTCTTGGCATCGGTAAATGAACCTTTGACATGCCCAAATAGCTCGCTTTCAATCAGGCTTTCCGGTAGGGCGGTGCAGTTGATGGCGATGTAGGGGATACTGTCGAAATCTTTACTCTGGCCGAAGCGCCAATAGTGAAGATTCCGTGCCAGAATCTCCTTGCCGGTGCCGGATTTGCCGGTGATCAGGGTCGATTGAACTCCCGCCTCGGCCATCTTCCGCGCATTACCGAGAACTTTCAGTGTAGCGGGAGAATCACCGATAAAGGTTCTGCTCATGGATGCACTAGTCGATCCCTTGAGATAACGAACTTCATTTTTTAGGCGCGAGTTTGCCAGTAACTTCTCCAGCACAATTTTCACTTCCTCCACATTGAATGGCTTGTTTAGGTAGTCCGCGGCACCGTAACGCATGGCCCTGACTGCTGACTCGGCTGAGTCATCGGCGGTCAGCATGATGATCGGAAAGTCGACCTCTTCGGCCTGCAGCTTTTCAAGTATTTCTAGCCCGCTAAGGCCTTCTCCAAGGTTTATGTCGAGGAGCAGGGCATGCGGTTGCCAAGCACAGATTTTTTCCACCGCCTGCTCAGATGAATTCAGCAGGTGAGTCTCGTAACCTTCTTTGCGCAGGGCTCTGGCCAGCATCGTGATGATCAGTTCATCATCGTCTAGAAGGAAGATTCGCTCTTGTTTCAGCATGCAGCTTTCTCCTTGTCGGTTTGCGTCAATGGTAAAATGATTATAAATGAAGTTCCGGCGCCGGGCCGGCTTTGCGCCTCGATTGTCCCCTTATGTTGTTCGATTAGGCGCTTGCAGATTGACAACCCTAGGCCGCTACCTTTGGCTTTGGTGGTGAAGAACGGGTTGAAAATCTTTTCCAGCGAACTTTCCGACAGGCCCTTGCCGGTGTCGGAGATCTCGATCCGGACATGGTGCGGATCAGCCTTGCGACTGACGGTGGTAATGATCCCGCCATTGTCCATGGCATCTATCGCGTTGAGGTAGATATTTAATAAAACCTGTTGCAGTTGGCTGGAGTCGGCTTCAATCTGCGGCAGTTCGGCAGCACAATCTTTTTCGAATAGAATTTGCTTAGCGGTGGTGTTGTCGGCGGTGAAGGCGACAGTTTTGATTGAATATTCGAGTAGTAGGTTGATGTCGACCAGATCAAAGTGCGGCACTGGCGGGCGGGCATATTTGAGCAGGCTTTTCAGAAGTCGTTCCATGTGGTCAATTTCGTGGATGATCCGGACGAAGATTTCCCTATCTTCGACAGGCAGATCCAGTTCGTCGGAAATCACGTCCAGGGACACCTTGATCCCGGCCAGTGGATTTTTGATTTCATGCGCCAGGCCGGCGGCCATCTCCCCGACCAGAGCCATTTGGTTGGCGCGCTGCATTTCCTGTTGGGCCTGATGTTGCTCGGTGACATCGCGGGCGAAGGTTAGGATGTAGGAATGTTGATCTATCTCCAGCGGCCCACCGCTGATAGCCGCTAGGAACTGCTGGCCGTCTTTACGGGTCCTGGTAACCGTGCAATTGATCCATTCTCCCTGTACGACCTGCAGCATCTTCTGGCGAAATATTTCATGTTCTTCCTCGGGCGAAAGTTCCACGCAGTTCATGGTCTGTAGTTCGTCGTTGCTGTAACCGTACATGCGACTGGCGGCTGGATTTACCGAAATAATCTGCCCTAGGCTGTCACCCGTATCGAGGATGCAGATCGCATCTCCTGCACTTTCAAAAAGGGTCTGATAAAGGGTGCGCGCCGACGCGGTGGCATGTTGCTCAGCGTTGATTGAATCAACCATGCTGTTAAAGGCTGCCGCCAGAACCGCGAACTCATCTTTTAGCGGCGCAGTGATGCGGTAGTTGAAGTCCCCTTCGGCGAGCTTCCCGGCGGCTACCATCAGAATATTGAACGAGCCGGTAAAGCGGCGGAGAAAGAACAGGGTGATAACCAGGATGGCGATCGGACCGAACACTAGGCAGGCAATCAAAAGATTGCTCGCCGCTCTGATCTCCGCGTGGATGGTGTTGATGCGGGTGGAAATTCTGCCCGCCGAGGCGACCGACAGCAATTCGACTTCTTGGAGTAATTGCTCCCCCTTTTTATAGGCCTGGTTGCGTGCATATTCCACTCGGCTGCTGTTGGCCCAAATGGTCAGCGCCCGACTGTAAAGCTTCATGTATCCAGCCAAGTTCGATTGCATGCGATCAAGCTTTTCTTTGATTTCTGGAATATGGTGGCAGCTCTGGCAGATAGCTGCGGAGACTTCCATCTTTTCAATATGCTGAATGATGATGGTATTGTCGGTGTGCGGTGAGCCCTGTAGAAGCAGGCCCGTTTGGACGATTTCAATATCATGTTGAAGGTTTTTGCGCAGCAGCTCGACCTGATGCAAGGTGATGACTCTTTGCAGCTTTTCGCTGCCACTCTGAAATGAGCCGACAATGTAAACTCCGCCGGTAATGAAACATAAAAGCATCAGCGACAAGCCGAGCAGAACATGTTTTTTCATGATGTCACGCTTTTCCCATATCCCGTGGCGGAGACTTTAACGGTTTGAGTATTGGTAGTTTGAGAGATCGAGCCCGATGCTGGAGGCATAATCGAGCACCGGCTGATAATCTTCGACCGAGGTTCTGATGAAACACTCAATCTCCAACCCAGTGAGGATCTCCCGACCTTTGTTGCTCTGATGCATAGTCAGTAGCTCTTCTCGTAAGCCTTGCTTAAAGCTCTCCGGGAGGTCCTTTAGCATGGCTAGGCTATTAGCTGGAACGTGCGGCGAGGTTTTTAGGATCTCTAGATTTTCTACGATCCGTTTATCCGATTTCGCCAGCCGGTAAAAAACGGTATTTTTGGCCGCCCCGATATCGGCCAGTCCGTTCAGGACATCGTAAATCGCATCTTCATGGGTGCCGCTGAAGTAAGTCTCGCTGAACCAGCTGCGATAGTCAGCGATGCCGGTTTCTTTAAAGTACGCCAGCGGAAGCAGGTAGCCAGCTGTAGTCGCTCGATCGACAAACACCATCCGCTTGCCGCGCATATCTTTAGCCGTGCGGATGTTGCTGCCCTTTTTTACGAAAATCATACCGTAGTAACTTGAGGTACCGTCGCGGTACTGAGGTCGTGCCAGCGGTTCAACTTGGAGAGTTTTGATTGCCATAGCGCCGGTAAGGCTGCCGAAAAAAGCGCCATCTAGATTTAATTGATAAAAGTTATCAATGATATTTCCGTAGTGGGGTAGGACGACGCTCTGTAGTGTGACTCCCAACTGCTTGGACAGATAGTCGAGCAGCGGATCGTAGCGTTTTCTCTGATCAAAGAGGTTGTGCTCGGGGAGCAGCCCTATCCGGTAGGTTGGCAATGGAGTGGTCGGGATCGCCTGGCTTACCGACTGCTGCCGATCGCAGCCCACCAGTAGAGCTAGGCAGCAGAGTAGGGTGATACATAAAAACTGGCTCTTAAACCTGAACTGCATCTTGAAAAAGGCCTTTTTCTGGGCAAAGAACACTGACACCGTCCTTGGCACTGTGCGCCGACTGTTGACAGACAATAACGCTACAATTGAGTTATGCGCTTTATTCAAGCTGCTAAGCATTTTTTCCCTCACTCACGAAAAACGATTAACGAGTTATGGCAACGGTATAATCGCCGCAGCATTCGTTGTAGTCTTGCTCATACCTATATCTTACAATAATTTTTCCAGGTTGCAGCAGTAGGAGGTAATAATATTACCTGCCGATCGGACGGCTGCCGTCTCAACACAGGCAGATCCCAGCGCGACAGGTTTGCGTCTCTAGCATACAACTCCAAACAACGACACCGTACTGAATGCTAAGTTCGTCGCTGAAATTGATGACTAGGTCACGTTCGAGTGGTACGCGCGACAGTAGGGCAGCGCCGCGATCACTGATATCAATAATAATGCCGCCACAAAGTTGTTTTAGCTGTTGCCCGTCGATAATTGACTTAAAGGTGAAGTTCAATGGCAGAACCAGGGGTCGGCGCAACTGGCGGCGTTTTTCGCTGTCAAAGTTGTGCACCAGTTCGGGGGCGTAAAACTCTACGTGGCACCGATCCTGGAAAATAAGCGTAACGTAATCGATCAACTGGTCAAGGCGAAAAGGTTTTTCCAACAGATGCCAGGCGCCCTGTTTGCGGACCGCCCGGATTGCATCGTTCAGTTTGCTCGATTTCATGTCACTGGTTGTCATAATGATCACCGGGACATACGGGCAGCGGGCATCAATCGCTTTTAGGAGGAATTGGCTGCTCGAATTTTTCAGGTCAAAATCGAGCAGAAATAGATCAAACCGACCGCAGGAAATTTTCGCCAGTGCCTGCTCGTTGCTCGCCGCGGTGCTGATATTCAGCGCCCGTCCCTTGCCAACTCGCTCCAGAGCCCAGAGCAGAAGCTGCTCGTCGTCGACCGCAAGAATTTTCAATGGCGCGGTATCCATAAGGCCCTCGCAAGAATAAAGTTAGATTATTTAATAAATGCAAAAGCTGTTCCAGCAGGTGCCGTTGACAGCGGAATTTCTCCAAGCTTTGCTTTCGGCCACCGCGAAGATAACCGATTGCCTGCCGGCTAGCGCACTGGGCACGGCAATGTATAGTGGCGGCCAGTTGCTTTTTCTATCCCTGCGTAGCTTCTTGCAATCGCGTTTCGGATCTTATGGCAGTGCTAATTCTGGAATATGACCAAACAAAACTTGGGACTTTCCCCACATGCTCTCCAGACACAGCGGACAGAACCCCGGCTTAGCGGGAGGTTCGTTGAACAATTTCAGTGGCATGATGGTTGCTGTTGCAGAATTAATGGAGCCCCTGCGGGCGTTGCCAGACAATTGCAAGCTGCTATAGGACTGACTGGAATTTATGTCGTTACTCGCTTCCATCTTAAAACTGAAAACCTTCTTTGGGTACTTGCCCCTCGGCTTGGTGCTTCTGCTTTTATCTGTCGGCCACGCCGGTGCCGCCGATAACGCCGGGCTTAGCCAGGCAGATTGTGGAAAGTGTCATGCCTCTCAAGCAAAAACAATGGCCGGATCAGCCGGCCCGCATGCGACGCAGCTCGATTGCCTCGACTGCCACCCGCACCATCCGCCCACCGACCAAGAAACTATCAGTGCCTGTGGGTCGTGCCATGTCGAGCAACCGCATTACCTGATCGGCGACTGTCAACACTGTCATATCGACCCGCACCGACCGCTGGTCACTCTGCGCGATCCCCGGAAACCGGAGAAAAAAGCCTGCCTTTCCTGTCATCCCACGGTTGGGCAGCAGATGACCGACTCACCTAGTCGGCATGCCCAGCTGTTCTGCACCCGCTGCCACAGTCGTCACAAACAGATTCCCGGCTGCCGCGACTGCCACGAACCGCACCAGCAGGACCAGCTGCCGACAGACTGCCTTAAGTGTCACCCCGCCCACCAGCCGTTGCGGATTGTCTTTGACCGTTATCTTCCATCCGGTTTCTGTCGCCCCTGTCATCAGCAGCAAAGCAACGCTCTGGCCGAGACCAAAACCAATCATGGCGGCGTCAGCTGTGTCTATTGTCACAAAGGGCAACATTCAACAATTCCCAACTGCCGCGATTGCCACGGTCTACCGCATACGCAGGCGATCCACCTCCGCTATCGGGACTGCCTTGTCTGTCATGGCAATGCGCATAAGTTGATAAGCAATCACTGAATCCAGAGCGCATAACTGGGAAATAGACAAAATAATACTTGGTAAAATTCCCAATCGTAAACCTTGATGGACAAATATCTGGTCGCTTAAAAAGACCACATATTGTTGAAATGATTGGATAAATAATTTTTATTATGGATTTGGCACGGGGGTTGCTCTATTGGCGGGGCATGATAAATATGAAACCACATATACGATTGTCCTTGATGGTTCTGAGCAGCGCACTGTTGTTCATGGCAACCCCAACTGCAGCTCAGACCTCCGCTAGCTATATGTATCGTCTGTCCGATTTTAGCGGGCCGGTCGCTTCGCTGTGGGCTCGGCTTGCAGTCGATCCTGTTAAAAACGAAGTTTATACCCTGAACCGATCCGACTCGGTGATTCAGATTTTCAACGATACCGCCATGCAGATTTTCGACTGTGGTGAAGATCTGGCGCTGGCCTCTTCCCTCGATATCGCTGCGGCAGATGATGGGGAGATGTTTGTGCTGTACCGTTCTCCTGCCGCGACCGTCCGCCAGCTGAATTATCGCGGCGAGCTGCTCAACGAGATCAAAATTGTTCCGACAGGGCGGGGCTTGCAAAATTTCAACCCAGTCTATCTTGATTATAAGGGCGGCAGCCTCTATCTGGCCGATGCCGAGAATATGCAGGTCGTGGTTGCCTCGGTCTCAGGAGAGATTCAGCGCAGTTTCGATTTTCGTCAGCAGCTTGAAGTGCAGACTCGCACCGCGCTGAAAGATCAAACCTTAAGGGAATCGCAGCGTAAGCGCCTGCAGGATAAATTAGCCGCCCTTGGGAAGGCTGATATGACCGGCTTCAGCGTCGACACCAACGGCAACCTCTTTTTCACCATCGCATCGCTGTTCGTCGCCTTTCGCGCAACGCCCCAGGGTGAACTAGAAGAGTTCGGCACCCCTGGCGGCGCGCCGGGTAAGTTCGGGGTCATCGCCAGTATTATTGGAGATAAAGAAGGACACATCTACGTTGCAGATCGCTTGCGCTGCGTGGTGTTGCTGTTCGACAAAGACTTTAACTTTCTGACCGAGTTCGGGTACCGCGGCGAGCAGCCACAGAACCTGGTGGTGCCGGATGATATCGCCTTCGATGAACGGAACGGCAGAATTTATGTCGCTCAGGCGGCAAATCTAGGCGTCAGCGTCTTCAGTATCAAGCATGACTAAGAGAGCGACAATGACTTTCAACCCACTCACGCAGAAAGGAGGTAAAGAACATATCTGCTGCCACAGATGAATCACAGATGCACATGTAGAACCTGATTTCCAGCGTTAGGGGAGGAAATCAGCAACCCTCCGAAAAGAGTAAACCTGTCGCAAGGCAGGGACACAAAGTCACAGACCCCGAAGCGGGTGGCTGGGCAGCCGGAGAAAGATGACAATCTTTTGGTAGGGAAATTACACAATGAAAAAAACAATCTCGATCGCAACTGCCATGATGTTTAGCCTCTGTCTAACCGGGGCCGCCTTTGCGTTTCATGACGGCGGCGTCGCCCACTGCGACGGCTGTCACTCAATGCACGGCGGCGCTACTTCTGGGCCTGCGCTGCAAAAAGGCTCCGACGCCAGCTCCACCTGTCTGAACTGCCATAACGGCGCCAATGGGTATAAAGTATCCAGTGCCGACGGCAGCAACAAAAACGAAGGCGGTGACTTCCACTGGACCAAGGATAACGGTTACACCTATGTAGTGCGCGGCAACACCAAAACCTTCGATTATAACAAAGCCGGCCATAACATGCTGGCCGCCGACTTCGGCATGACCAACGATGCAAACTTGACCATGGCACCGGGTGGTTCCTTCCCAGCCGCTGGTTTCAGCTGCACCGGTTGTCACGACCCCCATGGCCAGGCCAATGGTGGTACCGTGGGTGGCGCACTGCCAATCTCGGTTTCCGGTTCCTACGGTGCCGTACCTGCACCTGGTACCCAGGCTGGTAACTACCGGATTCTGTACGATTCCGCTAAAATCGGCTTCTCCGAAGACGCACCGATCGCCCGCGCTAGCGGCTCCAATGGTGCTTCCGTCCAGTACGGCTCCGGGATGTCCGGCTGGTGTGCTAACTGTCACGTCGGTTTCTACGCCACCACCTCCAGTGGCGGTATGCACCCGGTTGACCGTGCTGTTCAGACCACCTACAACAGCTACGTCGCCACCGGTAACTTCACCGGTACCATTGCTAACGCCTACGATCCGTTGGTCCCAATTGAGCGTGGCGTGACCACCGCTTCCAGCGATCTGCCAGATCCGACAGACCAAGCAACTGCAGGCGTTGGTGTCGATGGTAGCTCTAAGGTCATGTGCCTTAGCTGCCACCGTGCCCACGGTTCCGCTTTCGGTAATGCCCTGCGCGGCGACATGAGCGAGGCTTTCTTGGCAGAATCCTGGATTACCCTAGGTTCAAACGTTCCGGCCACCGCAGTTCCATACTACAAGCAAGGTGTGAAAATTGACGTGGCTGACGCGGGTTCCGGCAATCCGTTCACCGACGGTTACGGCGAGTACCAACGTTCCCTGTGCAATAAGTGTCACGTTCAAGACTAAGCAGGGAGACAATGCTTAAATTTACGTTAAACTGTTAGGAAACCAAAGGTCGGCGGTGTTTCTCTCCTGCCGCCGACCTTGTTTGTTAGGTTGCTTTAAGTCCAAATTTCGACCGGGAGGAGAGCATCTGTCAACCATTTGCCGGGGTCATGCCACATTGACACGTTCAATTCTCATCACCGCGCTCCTGTTGCTCTGCCAGCTCGGTTCTGCTCCCGCTGCGTACAGCCTGTTCCATTCCGGCGGCGTTGGCTCCTGCAGTGGCTGTCATCTCAGTCACAACCCTTCTGCGTCTGCATCCCGTTTACTCCGCGCTGCTGATGCCAGTTCTGTTTGTCTCAACTGCCATGCCGGACCAGGTGGCGCCGCCTCCGTTTCGGTCTTCAGCTTCGACGGCTCTGCGTTGACCCCCGGTGGTGATTTTTACTGGCTGACCCGATCCTTTAACTGGCCCGGCGGCTCCAGTCCGGCGGCTCGACATGGGCATAACGTAATTGCTCGCGACTTCGGCCTTGATGCTGATCCGAACAAGTCACAGGGGCCGGGAGGCAGCTACCCCTCCGGACAGCTCAGCTGCATCAGTTGCCACGATCCGCACGGTCGTAGCGGCGGCGGAACCCGCGCTGGCGCTGTGGCGGTTTCGGTCTCCGGCTCTTACGGGGATGACCCAGCCGCCGGTAGTGGCCGTGGCAACTATCGTCTGTTGGGCGGCGTGGGCTACAGCGCCAAGGGCTACACCTTCAACTATCCAGCGCCGATCGCCCGCCAGAACCCAGCACTGCCGTTTGCCGAAAGTGACAGCTCGCATGTCGACTACGGTAGCGGGATGAGCGAATGGTGCGCCAACTGCCATGCGGCGATGCTGACCAACAAGCATCAAGTTGGTGGGGGGGGCTTTACCCATCCAGTCGGTGCCAATGAAACACTCTCCGGCGAGATCATTGCCAACTACAACAGCTACGTGAAAAGTGGGGATCTGTCTGGAAGCGCGGCAACCGCCTACCTGCAGTTCGTTCCGTTCGAACGGGGTACATCCTTCCCCGCGTTGCTCGACCCGACCGACACTAGTGGGCCTGGCGGCAACGCTGCGCTCAGTTGCCTGACCTGTCATCGCGCTCACGCGTCGGCGTTTCGTTCCGCCGGGCGGTGGGATTTTTCTGCAGCGCTGCTGGTCGATTCACATCCGGCGCTGGGGGATAGCGGCGTGACCGCAGGCGATGTCAATAATAGCTATTATCGGCGCAATATCGCGCATGATTTCGGCGCTGGGCAGAGACAGTTCTGCGAAAAATGTCATGCTGCCGTCAGCCCATGACTGCTGGAACTTGGGGCGGGATAATTTTACCAAAGGACCACTGATGGGTGTGAAATGGAATAGATATTTGCTGTTGCTAGCGACGATTTTGCTGCTCTGCTCCTGTGCGCTTACGCCGGTGCCGCAGGCCACCTATGTCGATCCGGGCGCGACCCTGCACCTCTACCTGCAGCCGCTGCCGCAGGAGGCCCATCAGCTGAGCTTGACGGTGGCTGGTTTAAGCGCGCGCACGGCCGATGGTCGCGATATTCCTCTGTTGACTGAACCCTGGGTGCTTAATCCGACAGAAAGGATCGGTCGGCAGACCAAACTATTGCAGCAGAAATTGCCGGTCGGTGAATACTTCGGTTTAAGCTTGGAGCTGGCGGCAGCAACACTGCAGACCGAAGAGGGGCCGATTGATCTACTGGTTGATGCAGGCCCGCAATTGATTTCGGAAAATTTCTTTATTAGCGCTGATCAAACCCAGGCCCTGTTTCTAGCGTTGCAGCCGGAACGCTTAGTCACCGGTGGCTATAAGCTGACGGCGCAATTTTCGCTCTGGAAGGCTCAAACTCCGCTGGCCGAACTTCAAGGAATCATCAGCCATCCGAACAGCGGAGTGCTGACGGTTTTCGAGAAGAAAACGCCAACCCTTGTCGAGCTGATCGCCGTCGGCAGGGAACCCGATGGGGTGGCCCTCGATCAGCGCGGCCGCTTAGCTTACTTGGCATTGAGTGGCGAAAATAGCATCGTTGTCTTCGACCTAGTCCGCGGCAAAGTGCAGAGAAAAATCCGCCTGCAAACCGGAGACAGACCAACCGAGCTGGCGCTTTCGGCCGATGGTGCGACGCTGATCTCTTTGAATTCCGGCAGTAACAGTGTCAGCATTATCGGTACCGACTCCTTTAGTGAGCGTCGGCGCCTACTTTTTTCGACCACCCCGGCGGGCATCTTTACTGGCGCAAATAACCGCAACGCGTACGTCAGCCTGCCAGACATCAACGCGCTGGCGTTGCTCGACCTCGAGCGGGACGTCGTGGTCGCCACGGCAAATTTAACCGACACTGCGACTCGGGGTGTGGCGGACAGGACTGGGCGGCATATTTACCTGTTGACGGAAAACTCCCCCAACTTGCTGGTCGTTTCCGCTGATAATCTAGCGCTCACCGAGCGCGTGTATATCGGCTATGGTGCGCGCTGCCTAGCGTTGAACCCGAATAATGCCTTGCTCTATGTCGGCATGCAAAGCGGTGAGATTGCCGTGATCGATCCGCGCGTCGGTCTACCGATCGACAGCTTCAACGCCGCACCTGGGATCGTCGATATTACCGTGGACCGGGAAGAGAACAGCCTCTTTGTGGTGAGCACCCAAGGCAACCTTCTTAGTAAATACGACCTGATCAGCAAAAAAAGATTGGCTGTTCTCGAGTTGGGGACCGCCGGCGCGAAAATCGCCGTTATGGGTGAAAGATAACCGATGCCCGGCACATGCTCGCTGCGCATTCTGCTCTGTTTTACCCTGCTCGCTCTACTGGTGTGCGATGAGCTGCATGCCGATGATATCCGCCTTTTTGGCGACTGGAGCTATCTGTCATCGCTTATCGATACCGAATACCGGGACGGCAGGCCGAGCGAAAAAAACAAAACCGAGCGTTATAAGCAGATCTATCGCCTCGACCTCAGTAAAGAGCTGTATCCGAACTTGAATCTCGATGCGGGAACGCAAATGGAAAAAACCCGTCAACTTAGCGAGTTTAATAACGACGAAAGCAATTCACGCAATACTACGATTTCCCCTTATATAGAGGCGGAACTGCGGACCAACTTATATTCTCTGAGCGCCGGTTACCGTGAACGCTACGAGCGGGATTATCAAAAGAGTACAGTCGATAACTTCGCCACGAGTAATAAAGACCGCGACTATGTCAACAGCTACACCCTGCGCGGGGAATGGCGGCCGGTCGAGTTGCCGCGCTTCGATCTCAGTTATCTACATACGGAGCGGCATGACGAGCCATTTACGCAACGGAATGAGACCAGTATTCTGCAATTCAACAGCCGTTACGATTATGAGAATTATGAATTTCAGTATGGGTATTTTCGCAATGAAGATCAGAAGACTGACGCAGACCAAGACCGCACCGGGGCGATCACCAACACCCATAACGGCAGAGTCCGCTACAGCAACACCTACCTGAATGGCAAGGTGACGCTGAATGCTGGTTTGAGAGGCGAGTATTCGGAGCAAACCTTTTCCGGCAGCGGCATACGCGATTTTCCCGTAGACCCGTCTGGAAGCAGTTTTTATTTTTTAGACACTGATCAGTATCCAAATAATAATACCTCCACTGATTATGTTGTATCAGCCGGATTTTCGGATAATTTGAATCTTAACTCAACCGCTGTCATCGATATCGGCCTCGACTTTGGTGAGGCTGTTGACGTGAATATGCTGCAACTTATCTTGAACGGGAAACTGGATACGGGTTCGAATATCAGTGCTTCTGCCAACTGGGAGGTTTATGTCAGCACCGATCAAGAGAGTTGGGTTTCCAGAGGCGTTACCTCTGTTGAGTATTTCCGCGAAGAGGACCGCTTGGAAATCCGACTCGGTCAACAAGCGGCGCACGACTATGTTCTGCTGGTCTATGCACCCCCGCTAACTCCGAATCAGATTCAGCCGGTTTTTATCACCTCAATTCGGGCATTTGTGTCCAAGTTTCTGGATGATGGCTCAGAACTTGAGACCCATGTCATCAATGCCCAGTTGGGGGTCGGCTGGCAGATCACCGCCAAGACCAAAGTTCTTTACGATTTTAATTTGCAGGAGCGCCAAAGCAGCTTGTTCGACGATCAGCGCGTGCGGATGAGTAACGGCCTGACGGTGCTCCATCTGATCAATGAGACCTTTTCCGCGTCTGGGCGCGCTTCGGTCAGCGATACCTGGGAACAGAGCAAACATGATGCGAGTCGCTATAACTATAGCGCCAAATTGAACGCTCGTTATCTGGAAACCCTGAGCCAGGCCCTGATTTACAGCGGCAGTCTGAACCAGGAGGCGGAAGGGGATAGCACGAGCAATTCGGTGCTGCTACACACCAACGCTGAGCTCTATCGCGGTTGGGACGTGGCTTTCGATCAGGGCTACAGTTGGCAGAGCCCTGCTGTGGGGGTTGATTCGTCCAGTTTTTTTGTCCGCGTAGAGAACAGCCTAGTGCCGCATCGGCGCTTCAATCTGCTGGCCGACTACACCATCACCTGGGACAAAGAGGTTGGGGCGGAGATGACACGCTCGGACTCCGCGCGCCTACGCGCAACCTGGATCCCAAGCGATACCCTGAGTTTGTACGGGGTGGTGCGGATGCGGATTAACAAGGAGGAGACCGATGTCTTCTGGGAGTACGGCATCAATTGGATGCCGTTACGCGACGGGACGCTGCAATGTAACCTGAACTACAGCGAGGAAGAGGATGCCGACGGCAACCGCGCGCGCAGCTTCTCGCCGAGCATCAGCTGGGATCTGACCAAGTACGCAAACCTGAGTGTTCGTTATTCGCAGGGCACAGATGAATCAAACAGCAAGATCGACGAGTTCAAAACTTTTTTGGTAAATCTGAAGGTTTACTATGATTAGATGTGCCTTTGATCGCAGGGGCGGGCATTGAGAATCAAGCGTAAGGGGAATTGTATATGAAGCTCAAACGGATGCTTCTCTGGACCATTGTTCTGTGCCAGATCCTGTTGGTCAGCGGTTGCTCGCAGACCGGCGGCAGCAGTAGCTACAAAAACACGCTGATGAATTTTGCCTCTGTGCAGAGCGTCGCCGTACTGCCGTTTCAGAACCTGACGACCGACGATGCCGCCGCCGAACGAGTTCGCGACACCTTTATGGGGATGCTGCTGGCGACCGAGGCGATGTATGTGCTGCCGCCGGGCGAGGTCGACAGAGGGATCGAGCGCGTCAGTCCGCGCAATCCAGCGAAACCGACCAGCGAAAAAATCAAGGCCCTCGGCCAGGTTCTGCAGGTTGAAGCGGTGCTCACCGGCGTATTGCGTGAATACGGGCAGGTGCGCTCCGGTCAGACTCAGGCCAACCTGATTTCACTCAGCGTACAGATGGTGGAAGTTGAGTCCGGCAATGTGGTCTGGTCGGGAGATTCGACCAAGGGCGGGATCGGCATCTCGGATCGGCTCCTCGGCGGTGGCGGAGCGCCAATGAACCAAGTAACCAAAGACGCGATAAATGATCTACTCGACCAGCTCTTTAAATAAGTTGCTGATCCTGCTGTTGGTGCTCTGGGTCTGTACCCTGAGCGGATGCAGCGCTCTGAGAATCAGCAAGCCGCAGATTGTTGCCCTGCACGCTACGGCGGCATCTCCACAGCCGGCCAATAGTGGTGAGATTGCCTGGCACACTCAGGTGAGTGGCGGCGCGGCGCCGCTGCGCTATGAATACCAGATGCGGGTTGATAACCAGGAGCGGGTTGTTCAAGTCGGAGCGGAGAGCAGTTGGCGTTGGTCGCCGCGTAATTCGGGAAATTTCCTAATTCGTGTTCGGGTAAAAGACGCAAAAGGGGACAGTGCGGTCAGTGACTGGATCAGTTACCGGATAGATCCAAGCATAAATCGTAACAGCAAAATTGCCTTTTTCCCGC
>Ga0265295_1004016_pt1 | contig 20352 bp, 16 predicted proteins | sample Munlansysbiofilm_FD_192503 | JGI IMG/M metagenome (GOLD analysis project Ga0265295, IMG submission 192503) | Leachate microbial communities from a municipal landfill in Southern Ontario, Canada - Methane capture system biofilm | ecosystem: Engineered > Solid waste > Landfill > Unclassified ... | reverse complement strand
ATCCCAATTTAAAAGACACCGAAGGGCAATTGCTGTCCACCAGCATGACCGATATCCAGGGAAACTATCCTTATCTGGAGGAGCTGGAGGGGGTTAAAGGCTCAGGCGAAATATTTTACACTTATTTTTTTAAAAAAATGAATTCCGACGTGGTTTCAGAAAAATTAACCTACGCCCGACTGTATCCTGATTACAACTGGATTGTAGCGATGGGCGTGCATCTCGACGATATCAGTACCTATGTTACCGCTGCTACCGCCGAAAGCCGTCAAAACTCATCAATGATGCTGCTGGCACTGATCAGCTTTATTATCAGCCTGATTGTGATCTTGGCGATTGTTACAAATCGGATCGAAGCCTGGTATTACCGGAATTCCGAGCAGGAACTAAAGGCCGCCGCTTATCAGGATACTCTGACCCACACCTATAACCGGCGGGCGGGGAATGAGTATCTGGAACAAACATTCAAAACCTATAAAATCACTGGCGAAAGCCCGGCCTTTATCATGATTGACATTGATGACTTTAAAAAGGTCAATGATCAGTGCGGACACGATGTTGGCGATCAGGTGCTGATCAAGCTGGCCGCCGTGATTAACCAGCATATCCGCAGCAATGATAAACTTTATCGCTGGGGCGGCGAAGAGTTCCTGCTGGTCTGTCAGGGACTAAAGGAGGATGACATTGAGGCTTTTACCACAAAACTGTTGGCGATGGCGCGTTCCTTTAATTTTGGCTGCGATGATCAACCCCGGACGATTACCATTTCAATGGGTGTTTCCTACTACATTCATGCTGATAGTGACGAAAAAGAAGCCATCAAACGGGCCGATCTGGGTCTTTATGAAGCGAAAAAAACCGGCAAAAATCGAAGCTGTTATATTCGCCCTTAGACTCGCTGACATTCAAAGTTTCCGAACAGAATAAGCTAGTTGGACAACCCCCAAAATAGCGGAGTTAATCCGAATCAGGCGAAGCGTCATTCAGAAAATGGATGGCGTTTTTTTTGTAACAAAAAAGATTCTACATGACATGATGTTATGATTTGTGGCGGAAGCTTGAATCAGTTCAGAATGATGATTTTAATCGTTAACATAAAAATAATTTGACGAACCACCTGTTCATAATGTATTATGATATACGAAACGGTTCAAAACATAACTAAACGATACTAACATATTCAACTGGATGCTATCATTATCACAGCTTAATTTGCAAAAATACCGGAAATTGGATGATTTAATATAGTAGTTGGATGTGATTTTTGTATCAAAAGATGGAAAATTGACAATGAAAGAAGGTATTCTGATGCAATTTGTTATTGTTGCTGGCACGCCCTCATCCGGTAAAACATCGGTGATGGTACACACCATTCGCCATTTGCAGACAAGTGGTCAGCAGGTGGCGGTCTGCAAAATTGACTGTCTCCAGACCAACGACGACGTAACCTACCGACGGCTGGGTATCCCGGTGGCAGTGGGTCTTAGTGATTACGTTTGTCCTGATCACTTTTATGTGGCCAATCTGGAAGAAATCGAGCAGTGGGCCGGGGTGCAGAAAGCTGATGTCCTGGTTCTAGAAACCGCTGGTCTTTGTCACCGCTGTGCCCCGGCAGTCTATGATTGCCTGTCCATTTGTGTTATTGACAACCTGATTGGCATCAATACCCCCCGGAAAGTGGGGCCGATGCTAAGCTCGGCAGATGTGGTGGTAATCACCAAGGGTGACATTGTCTCCCAGGCGGAGCGGGAAGTGTTTCGCTATCAGGTGGAAAGCGTGAATCCCCAGGCCCGGATTATGGAAATGAATGGCCTGACCGGTCAGGGTGCCGTAAGCCTAAAAAACACCATTCTCAATTATCCCCAATTTGAAGGCATCACCGGCAAACGGCTGAAGAATCCCATGCCGGCGGCCATTTGCTCCTACTGTGCCGGAGAAACCGTTATTGGCAAGAGTTTTCAGATGGGAGTGGTTAAAAAAGTGGAGTTTGAGAGTGTGGATCAATGTTGAAAAAAATAACGATTCTGGGGGGATTAAATAAAATCGGTCTGCCGGAAAAAATTCAGAAACTGGAAATTCAGGCTGGCGAAATTTTGGCGGTGGTGGGACCGACTGGATCGGGAAAAACCCAGCTGATTGCGGATATCGGGCAAGTGGCAGAAGCAGAAACCCTGACCGGCCGGCGAGTGAGAATTGATGATGGAGAAGTCAATAGTAATGAAGATAAACAAAAGCTCCGCTATCTGATGGCCCAGGTTTCCCAAAATATGAATTTTGTGATTGACATGACCATCAGTGAGTTTCTGATGATGCATGCCCAGGTCCGAGCGGTGCCAAATCCAGAAATGGTTCTCAAGGAAGTTCTAGCCATTACCAACCACTTGTCGGGCGAGCCAGTTACCTTTGAGACCAATCTCACCCAGTTAAGCGGTGGTCAGTCTCGAGCGCTGATGGTGGCGGATGTGGCACTGCTGAGCAATGCGCCGGTAGTATTGATTGACGAAATCGAAAATGCCGGGATTGATCGTCTCAAAGCTCTGGATATTCTCACTGGACAAGGAAAGATTGTTCTGGTGGTGTCCCATGATCCCACCCTGATGTTGATGGCAGACAAACGGGTGGTGATGAAAAATGGCGGCATGGACGGGATTTGTTACACCACGGAAAAAGAACGGCATATTCTCAGCGAGCTGGTCAAAACCGAAAAACGGGTCAACCGTTTGAGAGAGCAGCTGCGAAAAGGAAAGAGTCTGCGCAGCGACTATCACGAAATTGATCATCATGAAGAGGAGGAATTAAAATTATGGCAAGAATACTTATACACCTGCCATTAAACATCAGCCGGACGTTGGAAGAAATGCTGAAGTCAGCAGGGCAGGCAATGGGAAAAAAAAATGGACTTCAGGTGGAGGTAGTTCGCAACCCGAGCCAGTCCGACACAGCTGCTGGGGAAAATGAAAAAGCAGCGGACATCCCCGATATGGTGATCGGTCATATTGATTATTTTAGCAAACGCAGCGATAGGTTTCTGGAAACGAATTTCCAATCGCTGCCTGGTCGTTTTCCCATGCGATCCGAACTGGCGTCCCCAGGGTTTGGGGATGATCGGGGTTATTTTCATCCCTTTACCATTATCCCTTTTGCGATCTTTGCCAATCCCGAGATGCTTTCGGATGGTGACTGTCCCCACGTCTGGGAAGATCTGGCAGATATCTGCTGGAAAGGCAAAATTGTTATTCCGGACGAGCAGCACATGGCAACAAAAATGATCCGGGCCTTTATGAAAACCGAGTATCCCGAAAAATATGACCAGTTCAGAGCGAACTTAGTCAATGAAGGTGGTCCCCTCAATGTGGTCAATGCGGTTGACGAAAGCCGGTATCCACTGGGTATTACTAACATTACCTTTGCGCGGATTTCCGGCAATAAGAAGATCCGGCTGCTTTGGCCCGAGGATGGTTTTTTCTGCATGCCCCAGATTATGGCCTTTCGAAAAGGCGCAGATGAGCGGCTGTTGGAAATCGGCGATTTCCTAATGTCACAAGAGGTGCAGGACTATCTGGCGCTCCAGACCTTTGTACCGGTTTCCCCGAAAGTGGCGATTCCCGAGATTCTGCTGGCGCATGATTTCAGCCTGCGCTGGAAAAGCTGGCCGGCCTTTCTTCAGGCCATCAATAACTAAGCAGGCTGGAATGTTTACGGAATAGCCTGAAAAATCGATTCGAGAGGTGAAAAAATGTTTAGTTTAAGTGAAATCGACTTGAATTATGGGGAACTGAAGGTGCTGGAGCAATTCAGTCTGGACTGCCGCAAACAGCAGTTCATTGCCTTGTATGGCCCTTCGGGTGTGGGAAAGACCAGCATTCTGAATTTGCTGTCGGCTATCATCAAACCCCAGGCCGGGGATGTCCAGGCAGACTTTCAGCGGATTGCCTATGTTTTTCAGGAGCCCCGACTGATTCCCTGGCTCAGCGTCCGGGAAAATCTGGAGATTGGCCTTTACAATCTGGAGCTGGATGCTGGCGAGCGCAAGAAACGGGTGGAAAACCTGCTGCCGCTGCTGGATCTGGCCGAATTTGGAGACTATCGCCCCGGTCAGTTAAGCGGCGGCATGAAACAGCGAGTTTCCATTGGCCGGGCCTTTATTATTCAGCCCGACCTGCTGCTGCTGGACGAACCCTTTACTGGTCTGGATGAAAACTTGAAAAATGATATGCAGGAGCTGTTGATCTCTCTGGAGCAATGGCATCGGTGTACGACGGTGATGGTGACTCATGATGTCAACGAGGCCATCAAACTCAGTGACCGCATTGTGGTGGTTCAGGGGCGGCCCTGCCGAATCATCCTGGATCTGTATCTCCAATCGGACCGGCGTTTTACACCTGACTACGCTAGCCAGATCAGACAGTCGATTAGAGCCTTGGCGACTCTGGAGGAAACGCTGGAATATGCGTAAATCCTGGGGTTTGACATAGAGAAAAGAATAAAAGGAATAGGCGTTTGTAAAATTACCGTGAGCTTTGAGCTTTATTAATTTTGCAATGACCTGAATCACACAAAATGAGGAGAAGAAGTTTATGAGAAAGAAATTGATTGCATTGCTGGTGTGTCTAGCCATGATCGTATCACTGGCTGGTTGTACAGCAAAGGCCAGTGGGGAAGAAAACGCTGACAGCCCATCGGCAGAAAAGACGGTGAAAGCCGCCAGTCTGGAAGAACTGAACCTGGCTGTCGGAACGGCTCCGGGACCGGTGACCTATCCCTTGGCTCAGATGGCCGAGCTGAACAGTAATATCGTACTCAAGCCCTGGCAGAGCGGAGAACAGCTGACCGCTATGCTCACATCCAAAGAAGTACAGCTGTGCAGCGCCCCCATCAGCAATGCCCTGCTTTGTTATAACAAAGGATTAGATACTAAACTACTCATGGTTACCGTCTGGGGAATGCTCTATGTAATGAGCACCGAAAATGAAGCGGCATCCCTACAGGATCTTAAAGGCAAGGAAGTGGTGCTCTCCGGACAGGGCGGTATCCACGATCTGATCTTTCGGCATATCCTGATCAAAAACAATATCAATCCCGATACGGATTTGACCCTGACTTATATGGACATGTCCGAAGCTTCAACCATGCTGGCTTCTGGTGCCATCAAATATGCGGTTCTCAACGAACCCCAGTCATCCATCGCCTGCTTGAATGCGACCAAATCTGGTGTTGCTCTGAATCGGATTATGGATCTCACCGAGGAGTGGGGGAAACTCCCCGGCCAAGAAAACGCCCGGTTTCCGATGGCAGGGATTGTAGTGGTTGAAGACAGCGGGGTCACCCCGGAACAGGTGGCAGGTTTTGAAGCAGCTTACATCGATACCACCGACTGGGTGGCCGCCAATCCCGAGGCTATTGGACCTATTGTAGAAAAATACGTGCCCACCATGAAGGCCGCCGCAGTGACCCAATCTCTAAAATATGCCCGGCTTCAGCCAGAGTCCGCGATCGACTGCCAGGATGAGGTGGAAGCCTTATTTAAAGAACTGAGTCAGACGGCGGACATGAAAGCTTTTGGAGGTAAATTACCGGATGAAGGATTCTACTACCAGAATTAATAAAAACTATTATTATCTTGCCGGGGTTTTGATCCTGCTGACAGCCTGGCAGCTATTGTCCCTGTGCTATGCCCCGGTGATGGTGCCTTCTCCTGGAGACACCCTTGCCGCCTTGGGTTTTCTTATCTACAGCGGTGAACTAGGTCAAAACCTGCAGATCACCTTTCTGCGCCAGTTATGGGGGCTGAGTCTGGGCATCAGTTTAGGTTTGATCAGCGGTCTGCTGGCCGGTTATTTTACCTGGCTGGAACTGCTGATGCAGCCGCTGATCAAATTCCTGCTGGCGGTGCCGGCTATTATCTTTGTGACCATGGCGATGGTCTGGTTTGGACTGGGAACTGTGATGACCACCTTTCTGGTATCGCTGCTGGTTTTTCCCCTGGTACACACCAATACGGCAGCAGGGCTTAAATCCATTGATCCCCAGTTGTTGGAAATGGCCCAGGTTTATCATCTTCCATCAATTCGGAAGGTCACCAAAATTTATCTGCCAGGGATGCGTCACTACCTGATTGTGGGGCTGTCCTTGGCTATGGCCTCATCTGTGCGGCTAACGATTATGGCTGAACTGCTGGGATCCCGTGAGGGAATGGGCCAGCGGATTGCCATTGCCCGAGCCTATCTGGAAACAGACCAGCTGTTTGCCTGGATCACCGTGCTGTTAACCATTCTTGTGGGATTGGAGTTTTTCTTTATCCGTCCCTTAAAACGGTGGGCCAGCCAGGATTAGCGGGATCCCCGATAGGGATAAAATAGCTTTGACAAATGATGATAAAATTATAAAAAAGTGAGGAATTGTAGATGAGTAGTAAAGCAGAAAATTTTGATCGTATGGTTCAGGAAGTTTTCGCACCGGTTTTCCCGGTGATTGCCAGAGATTTTCTAAAAAAAAGTGGCATTACCGCCGGAACCTGTCTGGATATTGGTTGCGGCACTGGTTATATGGGTCTGGCTATGGCAGAAGCCAGCGATCTGGAAGTTACTATGCTGGATTGTGATCCGGAAATGCTGGGTATTGCCCAACTAAACTGCCGCCAGCGTCAATTGGATAACCAGGTTAAACTGTTGGAAGCCGATGTCCATGAGATCCCCTTTGAAGATGAATCGGTGCAGTTGGTGGTCAGTCGGGGATCGGTCTTTTTCTGGCAGGATCAGGCCAAAGCCTTTCGGGAAATTTACCGGGTTCTGGCTCCCGGAGGGACGGCCTTTGTTGGCGGCGGCTTTGGTACGCCCGAGCTGAAAGCTCAGATCGATGCCGAAATGTTAAAACGAAACCCTAACTGGCTGGATGATCTACAGCAAAGAATTGGCCCGCAAGCACCGATAGCCTTTCACGAAATTCTGACAAAAAGTGACATTCCCCGGTTTGAGATCGACTATACGCAGATAGGCATATGGGTCATCATCCAAAAATAATTAAAATCCCCCTGACACCGATACAAGCGGCAGGGGATTTTTTCTGGGATAAAACCGAATCTTAGGGAGGGATATTTTGCCACAGTTGTCACCAAAAAACGCTACCGATCACTTCCACCATCCAGTTTTAGAGTGGTACTTACAGTGATGAAAAACCGGCCAAATAGAAGCATGCGAAAAATACTTAATAAAATTAAGAAAACAAGAAAAAGAAAATAAATACTCGTAAAATAATAATGATCAAAAAAAGAACTAAAATGATGAATTTAAGATCATTTGCTACATAATGTTATTATTAAATGATTAAAATTTAAGCGTAAATTTACAGAAATACTGCGCTCTTAAAATAAAACAGTAAAATATCGTTTTCTATCGAAACGCCAGGTTGAAAGATTTAAATTGACAAATAATTAACAACGAGGTAGTATTCAATTAGAAAATTAAATATCTCCAAACCTAAAAATTCTAAGGACATACTTTTGTATGTCTATGAACGATAGGCACCAGGGTACGACTGGAAACGGTTTTATCTCCCATTGTGGAAAGGAGAAGACTAAAGAATAACGAATAATGAAAAGACAGATCTGCATATTATTATGATGATAGTTTTTGTTTTTCAGTATTTTGGATTATTAAGCATGTAATCCTTTTCAAAAGTTTTTTTATAACTCCTTTCGATATCAGATTGGAGTTTATTTATTTTTTGGAGTTTCAAACTATAAAAAATTTTTGAGGAGGCGGTTTTATGAACAGAAATGCAAGTGGTTGCATGAAAAAAGATGGGAAAGATCATTTGGTTGAAGAAATCATTGCTAGGCATAAAAATTCTAACGGCGCATTAATCCCGGTATTACATGAGGTCCAGGATTTATACGGGTATTTGCCTGCCGAAGCACAAGCAAAAGTTGCCAAAGAAATGAATGTCCCGATTTCAGAGGTTTTCGGTGTGATTTCTTTTTATTCGCACTTTGCTTTAAAACCAAAGGGCAAATTTAAAATTTCCATATGCATGGGGACAGCGTGTTATGTAAAAGGTGCGGGTCCAATACTGGACAAACTAAAAGAAAACTTAGCGATTGGCATCGGGGAAACGACTGCGGACGGTCAGTTTACCCTCGAAGAATGCCGATGTTTAGGTGCCTGTGGCTTAGCACCGGTTTTAACTGTAAATGGGAAAGTTTATGGTCGCTTAACAAAAGATGATGTCACTGGAATCATTGACGATTGTAAACGTGATGAAGAGGAGATTGTTCAATGAAAACACTGGCAGAATTAGAAGAAATCAGAAAAAGAACCTTTGATGAAATAGGCATGCGAACGCATACTGATTATACTCGGGTCGTTGTCGGTATGGCAACCTGCGGAATCGCAGCTGGAGCAAGGGAAGTCATGAACGCATTTGTTTCTGAAATCCAAAAAAGAGATATTGCGGATGTCAATGTTTCGGCAACAGGCTGCGTTGGTGTCTGCAGATTAGAACCGATTGTAGATGTCATCGATAAAGATGGCAAAAAGGTGACCTATGTACATATGACACCAGAAAAAGTGGCTAAAGTTGTTTTAGAACACCTTGCAAATGGGAAGATTTGCTTGGAGTATACTTTACAAGAAGAGGAATAAATTTAAAATTCAAAAGGAGGATAACTACATGCAATTGTTTCGTTCACATGTTTTAGTTTGTGGTGGTACGAATTGTACTTTCGCAAATTCAGAAAAGATAATCGCAGCATTCGATAAAAATTTGGTTGAAAACAAACTTGAAAATGAAGTTAAGATTGTTCAGACTGGGTGTTTTGGGTTATGCGAAGAAGGTCCCATTATCGTTATTTACCCAGAAGGGACGATGTATTTTAAAGTTGACGTGAAAGATGTCCAGGAAATTGTCCAGGAACATTTATTAAAGGGACGTCTCGTTAGCAGATTGCTGCAACAAAGCAGTGAAGCAGTTGAAGGCGAATACGCCATCGAAAAGTCCAGTTTTTTCAAAAAACAGATGCGCGTTGCACTTAGAAATTGTGGGGTCATTAATCCTGAGTTAATTGATGAGTACATCGCCTTTGATGGCTATAAAGCATTGGGAAAAGCACTCACCGAAATGAAGCCAATGGAGATCATCAAAACCATTAAGGATTCCGGACTCCGCGGAAGAGGCGGCGGCGGATTTCCCACCGGTACCAAATGGGAATTTGCTGCAAAACAGGACAATGAACAAAAATACATCTGCTGTAATGCTGATGAAGGCGATCCCGGAGCGTTTATGGACAGAAGTGTTCTGGAAGGCGATCCCCATTCTGTTATCGAAGCAATGGCCATCGCCGGATACGCAATTGGAGCAAATTACGGTTTTATTTATGTCCGGGCAGAGTATCCGATCGCTGTAAAAAGACTTCAGATTGCCATTGATCAGGCCAAAGAATACGGCTTGCTAGGCGATAATATCTTAGACACGGGTTTTAAATTTGATCTTGAAATCAGGCTGGGTGCAGGTGCTTTTGTATGTGGCGAAGAAACGGCACTGATGACATCGATTGAAGGTAAACGAGGCGAGCCCCGAGTCAGACCGCCATTTCCGGCGGTAAAAGGTCTATGGCAAAAACCGACGATCCTGAACAATGTTGAAACATTAGCAAATATTCCGGTGATCATGTTAAAAGGTTCGGAGTGGTTTGCAAGTATGGGAACCGAAAAAAGCAAGGGAACCAAAGTGTTTGCTGTTGGTGGGAAAATTAATAATACCGGGTTAATAGAAATTCCGATGGGAACAACCCTCAGAGAAGTTATATACGATATTGGCGGTGGTATACCGGATGGCAAAAAATTTAAAGCCGCTCAAACAGGTGGTCCTTCAGGTGGTTGTATTCCAGCAAGTCATATTGATACACCAATTGATTATGAATCCTTAATCGAATTGGGTGCCATGATGGGGTCCGGCGGTCTCATTGTTATGGATGAAGATACGTGCATGGTCGATATCGCCAAGTTCTTTTTAGAATTCACCGTCGATGAATCCTGTGGAAAATGCAATCCCTGTCGTTTAGGCACCCGAAGAATGATGGAAATGTTGGATAAAATTACTAAGGGCAAAGGCGTAATGAGTGACCTTGATGAACTTGAAAACCTTGCCAAAGATATCAAGGCATCTTCGCTGTGTGCGTTGGGACAAACGGCACCAAATCCAATTCTGAGTACCTTAAGATATTTTAGAGATGAGTACGAAGCCCATATTCGGGATCATAAATGTCCGGCTGGTTCGTGTAAGGCGTTATTAGCTTATGAAGTCATCGAAGAAAAATGTGTGAGTTGTGGTCTCTGCGCTAAAAATTGTCCGGTGAATGCGATTACCGGATCTAAAAAAGAAAAAATACCATTTGTTATCGACCAGGATATCTGTATCAAGTGTAATGTCTGTTTTGAAAAATGTCCTGCTGAAGCGATAAAGAAATAACGATTTACAAAGGAGCTTAGTAATGATTACTGTAACAATTAATAATAAAGTATTGAAAGCGAAAGAAGAGCAAACGATTCTTCAAATAGCAACAGATAACGGGATATATATTCCCACCCTATGCCACATGGACGGGATTCATGATACCTATTCATGTCGAATTTGCGTCGTTGAGGTAGAAGGTGCAAGAACACTGATTCCTTCATGTGCAAGCAAAGCAACGGATGGGATGGTAATAAACACCGTCTCTGACAGTGTTCTCAGCGCTCGTCGCAACATCATCAACCTGTTGTTATCTAATGGTGAACATAATTGTCTGGCATGTGAAAAAAGCGGTGAATGTAGTCTGCAAAAAATCGCCTACGAATTAGGAATCGAAACACCGGCGTTCATTATGGAAAGCATGGATAAGGCAACCGTTGATGATTCAAGTGTGATGATTGTCAGAGACAACCGAAGATGCATTCTTTGCCGAAGATGTGTTACCGCCTGTAATGATATTGCCTGTAATGATGTTTTATCGGTGGGCTTTAGAGGAAGTGAGACCACGATCATTTGTGATAATAACATTGCCATGGGTGAGTCAACCTGTGTTCAATGCGGGCAGTGTGTCCAGGCCTGTCCGGTAGGTGCTTTAACCAATCGAAAATCCATCGGCAAGGCCCGATCATGGGAAACCACACATGTGAGAACAACCTGTGCCTACTGTGGCGTCGGATGTCAGTTGGATCTGCACATGAAAGGTGACGAAATTGTAAAAGTTACCGGAGTGGAAGATGCCCTTCCCAATAAAGGAAGACTCTGTGTCAAAGGCCGTTACGGTTATGACTTTATTTATTCTGGTGAAAGACTGACTTCGCCGCTGATTAAGGAAAATGGCATTTTCAGAAAAGCATCCTGGGACGAAGCCCTGGACTTGGTCGCTTCAAAATTCAAAGCGATCATCGAAAAAGATGGCCCGGATGCAGTTGGCGGAATCAGTTGTGCAAGAAGTATTAACGAAGATTCTTACCAGATGCAGAAATTATTCAGAGCCGCATTTAAATCAGCAAATATCGATCACTGCGCAAGAGTTTGTCATGCACCGACAGTAGCTGGTTTGATCACCTCATTTGGTACCGGTGGGATGACCAACTCTATTGGTGAAATGGCGAACACCAACATGCTGTTTGTGATTGGATCAAATATGACAGAAGCTCATCCGGTCGCGGCTACCTTTGTAAAAAATGGCAAACGAAACGGCGCCAAGCTCATCGTTGTCGATCCCCGAAGACATCGACTGGCAGACTATGCCGATGAATTTGCCCAAATAAAGGTCGGATCAGATGTGGCTTTCTTAAACGGACTGATGAATGTGCTGATCACCGAAGATCTCTACGATAAAGAGTTTGTCGAAAATTGTTGTGATAATTGGGATGCCTTAAAAGAAAAGGTTCTGGAGTACCCACCCAAGAGAGTATCTGAAATCAGTGGTGTATCCGAAGAACAAATCATTAAAATTGCCAGAATGCTGGCCGAAAATAAGCCCGGAATGGCAATGTATACGCTGGGAATTACAGAGCATACCTGCGGAACCAACAATGTCATGTCGGTTGCAAACCTGCAGATGGTATTAGGCAATATCGGAAAAGAAAATGCCGGGGTTAATCCATTACGAGGTCAGAATAATGTCCAGGGAGCCTGTGACATGGGAGCACTTCCTAATGTATATCATGGCTACCAACAGGTAACCGACCCTGCCGCCAAGGCGAAATTCGAAAAAGCCTGGGGCGTTGAAGGCCTGCCTGATAAAAACGGATTGATGATCCCGGATATGATCAGCGGTTTAAAAACCAAAGAAGTTAAAGGTTTATACATTTTTGGAGAAAACATTGTCGGAACTGAACCTGATATTTCTCATGTTATCGAATGTCTGGAAGCGGCAGAATTTATTGTCTGCAACGATATCTTTGAAACAGAAACCACTCAGTATGCCGATGTTGTTCTGCCGGCGGCAGCCTGGAGTGAAGATGAGGGTACCTTCACCAACTGTGAAAGACGAGTCAGTCTGGTTAGAAAAGTAAAAGATGCTCCGGGACTGGCAATGCCTAACTGGTGGATCTTTAAACAAATTGCCAAGCGTTTCGGTCAAAATTGGGAAGCCAATAGCGGCCAAGAAATATGGGATAACGAAATTGCGCCTTTGGCACCATTTTTCGAAGGTATCACCTTCGAAAAAATTCAGGGCGATGGCATCCAGTGGCCCTGTAACTGTATCGAAAGCCCTGGAACACAGATACTGCATTTAGATGGTAACTTTACCCGTGGTAAAGGACATTTAATGGCCCTGGACTGGACACCGCCCGCTGAAGTGCCGGACACCGAATATCCGTTTACATTAAGTACCGGAAGACGGCTCTACCATTATCATACCCGGACTCAAACCGGACGGGCACAAGGACTCAATGAGTTGCTGCCGGAAGAGTATGCGGATATTTCAGTGGAGGATGCAGAACGATTGGGCATCGAACATAATGAAATGATTATTGTAAAATCCCGTCGCGGTACCGTAACGGTTAAGGCTCAGGTATCTGACCGTATTCCGGAAGGGCTTGTTTGGATGGCCATGCATTATTTTGAAAATAATTGCAATTGGTTAACCGGCAGAGCAACGGATACGATTACAAAAACACCAGAATACAAGGCTTGTGCCGTTGCGATAGAAAAAATATCTTAAGTCTACGATACCATATTGGTGGGAGTGTTGGTAGCAACACTCCCTATTTCTTATAAACTGCCATTTTAGTTATTAGTTCTTCGTGCTAAGCATTGAATCGCTTTTGTGATAGAACGGGTGACTAGATACTGAGCTGTTAACTATTTTTAGAGGTAAAAAAATGAAATTTGGCGAATTAACTTACAATGAATATACAAAAAGAATAAAAGCTTTTCATGGAACAGTGGCCCCTGGTATTCTACTCGGAGGATTTATGGTAAATCTAGCCATGGAGGAACTTCCAGAAGGCGGTTTTTTTGATGTCATCTGTGAAACAAAAACATGTTTACCGGATGCTGTGCAGCTTCTGACCCCCTGTTCGATTGGGAACGGCTGGCTGAGAGTGCTCGATTTAGGTCGTTTTGCGGCAGTCTTTTATGATAAATACAGCGGCTTGGGATTGCGAGTATGTCTGGATCGATCAAAGCTTGAAGAATGGGAAGAAGTAAAAACCTGGTTTTTAAAATTGAAGCCGAAACACGAACAGGACTCTGAACTTCTTTTCGCCCAAATAAAAGCAGCGGGAACATCTCTTTTTACCACAGCGCCGGCAAAAGTTCATGAAAAACATTTGAAAAAAAAGAAAATGGGAAAAACAATGATTTGTCCCATTTGCCAGGAAACATTTCCAGAGGCTCATGGAAGCATTTGCCGTGGATGTGCCCAAGAGCTGCCATATGATTTAATTCAAGAAAGCGACGATACAGATCAAAAAAAAACGCTTTTATTAAATAAAACCACCGTTGCAGAATCAGTCGGTATGCATTTGCTTCATGATATTACACGGATCATCTATAAAAAAGAAAAAGGTGTTGCTTTTAAAAAAGGGCATCTCATCACGGCAGAAAATATTCATATGCTCCGTGAACTGGGAAAGAATAATGTCTTTGTTGAAGAACAAAATATTTTTATCAAAGGCTATAAACACGAGGATGAAGTTGTTTTAGATTTTGCCCAAAATATGAGTGGGCAGGGGATCTGTTTTAATGAAATCCCTAAAGAAGGAAGAATTAATCTTACCGCTGAAATTGATGGGATCTTTATTTCAGATGAAGAACAATTAGAACGGTTTAATATGTCATCAGACGTCATCTGTGCTTCCCTGCCAAACTATCAGCTGGTTAAAAAAGGCGACACTGTTGCTGCAACCCGAGCCATTCCCCTATATATTTCAAACGAAGATTATTTAAAGGCTCTGAATTGTTTGAAAAAGAAAACGCTGTTTACTGTCCGGCCGCTGAGAAAAGCAAAGGTGGGGATTTTAGTAACCGGTACCGAAGTATACGAAAATTTAATCGAAGACCGCTACACAGCAATTATTCAGTCTAAGGTAGAAGCCTATGGATGTGAAGTGGTTTCAAAAAAGATAGCCCCTGATGATGTTAATATGATCAGCGGTATCATTCACAACATGATAAATGCAGGGGCAGATATGATTATCACGACCGCAGGACTTTCCGTTGATCCAGATGATATGACTTTAGAAGGAATTATAAATGCCGGTGCACAAGATTTGCTTTATGGCGTCCCGGTTTTGCCTGGTTCGATGGTCGTCTGTTCAAAAATTGATGATACCCAAATCATCGGTGTGCCTGGTTGTGGGATATATAACGATCGTTTTAGTTTTGATTTACTTTTGCCACGTCTATTGGCAAACATTACAATTACCAGTAAAGATTTAGCCCGGATGGGTAATGGTGGGCTTTTATGAAATTAAAATGGCGTTGATTTCAATGGTTATTTAAGGATGTTGATAAAGATGAAAGATATTATCTATGAAGAATATGAAGTTTTAGAAATAAATAAAAAAGATGACGGTTATAAACTGGACCCGGCCACCAAAAAAGTGATCATCGAAATTTCCCTCAAGATTATTGTTAACGAAGCCGAACTCGTTTCCTTATTATGCCTTAACCAGCATCAAGAAGAGCTGGCTCTTGGCTTCCTATACAGCGAAGGCGTCATCAGCTGCTTTGCTGATGTAAAAAAAATTTCTTATAATGAGAGGATGCAGGCTGTCATTATTACGTTGAAAGAAGGAATTCTCGTTAACAGGCAGGAAAGTCTGCGCAGTATCACTTCCGGATGTGGAAAGTGTTTTACCTACATCAACCCGCTTAAACAAGATCAATATGCTATTGTTGAAACGGATAAACTCTATTCGTTGGAAATAATTTTAAACATGATGAAAGATTTCATGAAAGAATCCGAAATATTCAGAGATGTTGGTGGGGTACACAGTGTGTTGTTTTATACACCAGAATATCAAGTTTTAAACGAAGATATTGGCAGACATAACTGTTTTGATAAGATAACCGGGATCCTATTAAAAGATCGGCAAATTGATGTAACGGCAAAGAGTATTGTATTTGTAAGCGGAAGAATTTCGTCAGAAATAATGACGAAGATCGTACGACTTGGAACACCGGTTTTGGTTTCTAGATCAACACCGACTTCAGCCGCAGTAAGACTTGCGAAACAGTACCATGTGACTTTATTAGGATATGTCAGAGGAGACCGAGGCTTTGTCTATACGTGTCCCGAAAGAATCGCATTTTAATTATTGTGAAAGGTATTCTGGCAGCTCGATAAGCTTGCTAAAAATAACATTGTCGGATACTTTGCTTTTTAAATCCTTCATATTAATAGTGATGTTAATACGAGGAGCATTTCATTGAATGAAATTTAAATTTTTTTTAAAAAAAAGTGATTTTTTGCTTGCAATTCAGAGCATTATAAGGTATTATTAAATCAGATAAAAACTCCGAAGTTTAATGTTTCTAAGGTTCGATGCATTTGGACTATGAACTTAAATCGGCAGGGTATGACTGGAAACGGTTATGTCTCCCAGTGTGGAAAAGGGGCTTTGACAAGGTAAGATTCTTGTCAATTTTGCATTATTTTAGTGCAGGATAAAAAGACCATTCCTACTGGAGTGGTCTTTTTATTTATGTCCCTGGATTTTATTTATTTGTAACCACAATATTTAAATTCGCACAAAAAACGGGACGCCCCTTTTATAAAACCAGAGTCGACCTAACCAAACCGTCTCTGGTTTTTATTTTTTTTGTTTTTACCCCCCGGCAACCGTCTTTTTTATCGGTATTGATTAAAAACTTGTGGGAAGATCCCGGATACTGTGGGGAAAATTGATCAGTCATTCCAGCATCATCCCCGGTAACCGATCAAAGCGTAACCGGTTGCGTTGTTATGGCACATAGGTGCAAAAATAGCCATCAATATAGATCCCGTTGTCACCCAGGGGGTTACAGTCAATATAGAGTTGGTTGCCGCCAGAATAGATGGTTCCAATGGTGCCGTTTGTTCCGGTTGTAACAGTTGACGAGTAGTAATCATAGTAATAGTCGCTACCACCATCGGTCACCAGCAGCATCCCGCCGCTAAACTGATAATACAGAGTGAAGCCGCTGCTATCGGTCCACTTCCATGTGCCGCTGATGTAATCCTCAAATTGTTGCCACTCATTGACCTCTGGAGCCACGGTGACGGCAGGGGTAGTGGTCGCTGGCGGCTGGGTAGTCGCCTGTTGAGGGATGGTGATGTTGTAGGTGGCCGTTTTGATACCGCTCTTATTGCCGTTTTTGTCGATGGCAAGGCTTTTCACGGTGGTTGTCACATTTAAGACGATGGCTGTTTCATAGCGACTTGACTGGTCAGTCGGATCGCTGCCATCAATGGTAAAATAGACCACGACATCCTCGCCGGATGGTTTGTTGATCAGCACTTGTTGGGATGAGGTGTAGCTGCCTTCGTTTAATGAATAGGAAGGCAAATCGAGTACCGCCTGTTTTTGCCCCGTTACATCACCGGCGATCTGCTCGCCAGTGTTTGTTGGATTATTGCCTGATCTACCGCTGCGGCTAAACCACAAAATCGTAGCGCCGCTAATCAGAACAATCATCCCCAAAACAATCGCCAGGATGATAATCACTGTTTTCTGCGATCCAGACGGCGATGTTTTTGGAGCTACTCCAATGGTGGCTGGTACCATTCCCGGTTGTTGCAGCGGTTCTTGATAAATCGCCGATGGCTGCTCAGATGATTCGGTATCAAAGCCGCAGTTCCCACAAAATCGTTCGTCAGGTTCCAATTTTGCTCCGCACTTTTGACAAAATTCTGAATCTTTCATGAATTTCACCTCCTAACCTCAGTGTGAAGGCATCATGGTGTCTCTATGTTAATTTAATACCCATTTATTTTTAGAATATTCTCATTTTTGATTGATCAGACAGCATATTTAATAGGCTGTTGATACGATTCTTTTGATGAGATGAAATTTAATCATCATCCGTCATAAAACGATGCTGGTTAAATATAATTTGCCAATTTGAGCGAATTTTCACTGAAAAAGTTAACTATTTTGGCTAGTTAGTCGATTACATAGATAGAAAAAGCATCACTTGGTCTAAATCAGTAACTGAAAACGCGGAGAAGGAGAAGCCATGATTGATTTACCAGGAACTACCAATGTATATCGGCCAATGCCCAAAGAACTGTTTTATAAATATTTACATGACGACCACCGATTAAAAAAGATATTCACTGATGAAATCAGCAGTATTATCTGGATGGCCACCCTTTCAACTGAAACCATGGCTATCCCAAAAGGGATACAGGTTACTGAAATAGCAATTATCGAGATTGTCTTAAAGCGTCAGGCCATCAGTCCTGACATCATTGAAATTATCGATCGGGAAATTGATCGGGTGGCTGTTTTTATCGTCCGTTATGAAGAATGGGGACAGCTTTGGTGTGGTGATTATCGCTCGTATAACCGTAATTATTACCAGACTGATTGGATGCTTGAAGACAACTTGAACCTGAAGCTTGATGGTGGAAATCTGGATCTGATTTATCAAAACATTGTTATCCAGATCACCAGAAAACCCCTTCCTGCGAACTTTGACAGCAACCATAAACAAGCCGCTGATAGCAGCGAAGTGCTGATGCCAGCTGGAAAAAATGAGCAGTTGGAAAGGCTCGAAGCGACGATTAAAAAACTAGACAGTCAGATGAACCAGGAAGTACAATTTGGCAAACAGTTTAAGCTGGCCACAGAGATAAAACAAGCGCAAGCAGAAATAAAAAAAATAAAACAATCGATGACAACTGCTCTAGAAAGTCCCGAAATTGCCGCAGCGACTGAAGCGAGCGTCGAAAACCGACGATCTTTTTTGCCCAATCTATATTTAAAAATGCAGGGTGACCAGAACAAACGATATGACTATTCGTTATTATAATTCAGCAAACAAAAGCACTGTTTATCAGTGCTTTTTGTTTGCTGATCAGTTAAAATATCGGTGGTCATTCGGACCACGCTGAAAATATTGGAAAGAAGAATCGCTTCATTTTCGTTTCGATCATCAAAATTATTTGCTATAGCAGCCGAAAAAGCTTAAAATGAAGAAAATAACGAAAGTAAAATAGAAAGCAAACTCTAGATTGACAATCGTCATCATATGAAGAGTGAGGTAAATAGTATGCAAAGTTTACCAGTAGTAGTTGCTGATTTATTAAAGTTGCTGCAAAAAAGGCCAGCAGAAACTCAGGATGAGGAAAAAACCCCAGCCGAAACCCCAGTGCACAATGATGATCAGGAAAATAAAAAGGAACACAACGATGACCGATTATCTTGAATTAATTGCCAGCTTTACCAAAGATGACTTTATCCTGGATTATGAAGCGGTGGCAAAAAAGGGCTTTAGCGAAGACAAACGACAGTTTGAGCAGGCCTGGCAAACCCGTTTCAGAGCGAATAAGGATCGGGCATTATTTTATTTTGGATTTCTCAGTCAGCAGGATTTTCTTTCGCCGACGATGGCTTTTTTACAGCAGCTCAGCCAGGCCTTTGTCCAAAAAATTGCCCAACAACCGGACATGGAGTTTTCACGGGAAAAAATCGATTTAAGCTTGAGCCCGGATGAAATTGACGAAATCAGAAAAATAATTCCCTTTGGCAACGGTATGGCACATGTCAATGAGCGATGGCTCATCGGTATCTGGGAACGGCTCGGCGTTGTTTATGCGGAAGCGATTAAAGCCTATCCGGGAACCGTAGCAGCGTTTTTAACCGAGCATCACGCCGGGATCAGTATGGCGGGACGAATCTTTTTTCATCTGGTCGAAAACAGCGGCGATGATCGCTATCCGTTTGCGTTTCTGGCCACCTATGCCAGCAAACCCGAGGACAGCCAAAAGGCCGTCCACACCCCCTTAAAAAACGCTCTCCGGGAATATCAAAACGATCCCGACAAGCTGCTGGAATTGTTAGCCACGGTCAGCCGGGTTGCCGATGTCAGCGGCTTTGTTTCCAATCTGATGGAAAGTGGCGAATTGTTTTCGCCGCTGCGACTAACCGCCGCTGATGCGACCGTTTTTTTAACCGAGATTCCGCTTTATGAAAGCGCCGGAATTATGTGCCGGATTCCCAACTGGTGGCGCAAGAAAACCAATCAGCTCAGCCTGAATCTGACCGTCGGCGAAAAGGCACCGGCAACGGTCGGGATAGAGGCGATTTTGTCCTTTACGCCCAACCTGGTATTTGGCGATTCGACCCTATCAAAAAAAGAAATCCAGGAGTTTCTGGCGCAAACCGAAGGGTTGGCACTGATCAAAGGCAAGTGGGTGGAAATCAAGCATGACCAGTTAAAAGCAGCGCTGGAAGCCTTAACAAAAGCGGAAGCGCTGGCCGCCCAGGAGGATCTTACCCTGGCTCAGGCGATGCGTCTGGAATTAAAACCCGAGCAACTGTTGGGAACCGCAAATGCTGCGATGACGGTCACGGTGTCAACCGGAGACTGGCTCCGCCAGCTTAAAGAAACCATGGCTAATCCTCATCGCTTAACCGAGCAAGCGCCCGAACCCAGTTTTCACGGGGTCTTAAGACCCTATCAGCAAACCGGTTTTGACTGGCTGAAATATATGGTTAAGCTGAGACTGGGCGCCTGTCTGGCGGACGATATGGGACTCGGTAAAACGATTCAGATTATCGCCTTGCTGGAACATCTGCGCCAACAACAGCGGGGACCGATGCTGTTAATTCTACCAGCCTCCCTGATTGGCAACTGGGAAAAAGAAATTAACAAATTTGCTCCGGAAATGCCCGTTTCGGT